>Ga0136656_1000019_pt1 | contig 40354 bp, 36 predicted proteins | sample CPBDNA_9_FD_94862 | JGI IMG/M metagenome (GOLD analysis project Ga0136656, IMG submission 94862) | Freshwater to marine salinity gradient microbial communities from Chesapeake Bay, USA - CPBay_Sum_15_0.8_DNA (version 2) | ecosystem: Environmental > Aquatic > Marine > Coastal | place: USA...
AGAAAAAAAAAAATGATTTGCTTTCCAACTATAGAGCTTACATCAAACAAATTTATAGAAGATCCATTAAAACTTGAGGAATAGATATTTATTATTCCAAACGATACTAAACTAATATATATTACAATTGAAACTAAATCATACTTTAATAAATCTATTCTATTCATTTATCGTAAAATTTTGAAATTTATAAGGCTTTTCATATTCAGTTAAGAGGCTACCATTTATCATTCTATTTTCTAGCCATTTTCTTTCAACTTTTCCAGTTAAATATTTTTCTATAATGAGGCTGGCAATAGGAGCAGCCCATCTACTTCCCCAATATCCATTTTCAACGAAAACTGAAACAACAATTTTTGGATCTTCTGCAGGTGCAAAAGCTATAAAAGTTGAATGATCAGTTAGTTGTTTTTTTTCTCCTTCAATTAATATAAAGTTTTCAACAGTACCAGTTTTTCCAGCTACATTAATATTTTTAATTTTAGCAATTCTTGCTGTACCTCTCTCCACAACATCAACCATTCCATTAATTACTAGTTCAAAGTTTTCTTTATCAATAGATGTGATATTTTTTTCAAAACTAATATTTTCCTGATTATTAATTTTTTTTACAAAGTGAGGTTTGTAAAAAAATCCACGATTTGCTATAGCAGATGCAAAGTTGGCCATTTGAATGGGAGTTGTCAAAATTTCTCCTTGACCAATAGAATTTGAAATTGTTGTTGAGGCACTCCATCGATTATTCCCATAAAATCTATTATAATAACTTGACTCTGGAATAAAACCTTTTTTACCGATAGATAAATCATATCCAAGATAATCTCCAAGACCAAAACTCTTAATATGCTTACTCCAATTATCTAAACCTAGGCTAGGTGAATCATATTTGTCAATTATCATTTTGTAAGTTTTGGCAAAAAATGTATTACACGAGTTATAAATACCCTTTCTTAAATTACTAATTGTGCCAAATTTGTTATGACAAGCCATGAAGGCGTTCTTTGCGTAATAATGACCTGCATTGCATGTAAAATTAGTATTCTCATCAATTACTCCCTCTTGAAGTCCAATTAACGCATTAAGAATTTTCATAGGAGATCCAGGCGAATATTGAGCTTGTAGGGCTCTATCAAATAAGGGCTTGTTTATCGTATCTTTAAGTAAGCTTTGAAAATAAAATCCTCTATCTTGACCTATAAATTGACTAGACTGGTATGTTGGAGCACTAACTAATGTAAGTATCTCTCCAGAAGATGGTTCAATTGCTACAATCCCCCCTTTTTTATTTATTAATAAACTTTCAGCGTATTCTTGAAGTTTAATATCAATAGTTAAAGTAAGATTATCAGCCTTTTTTGGAGATATATCCTCTTTAGAATCATTGTATGGACCTATAATTCTATTAAATCTATCTTTTTGAAAATATCTCTTACCTTTTACTCCTTTTAACCTTTCTTCATAATAGCTCTCAATACCCTGCTTTCCAATCATCTCTCCTTTCTCATAATATGGATTAGAGTTTATATCATTTTGATCAACCTCTCCTGTATAGCCTATTACATTACTAGCAAAGGGACTAATGTAATCTCTTACAGAATTTTTTCTAAGATAAAATCCCTCAAATAACCAGATTTTCTCTTGTAAATAAGCATTCTTTTCTTTTGAAATCTGAGATTTTATAACAGATGGTAGTTTTGTTGAATATTTTTTTGCAGATGATATTCTTTCTGATAATTCATTTTGTTCAATCCCAATTAAATTTGATAATTGAACTGTATCAAATTCAACTGTGTTTTCAGGAATAATAATCAGCTCATACATTGGTTGATTAGCTACTAATAATTCACCGTTTCTATCAAAAATTAAACCCCTTTCAGGATATACTGAAATTTCTTGTATTGCAAAATCTGTATTAAAAGAATCTCTGGAAAGTTGAAGAGAAGCAAGCTGAATAACAAAAATTACTGAGCTAATTAAAGTAACCCATACTAAGAGATTCTTTCTTATCATTTTTATTTATTGAAAATTAACTTAGAGATAATCCAAATAATTATAAAGTTAACAATTGCATTAATAAGAGTATATAAAAATATAGTCAATGTAAATTCTAAATTAAAAAAGATTAATGAAAAATAAATTAATGAATGTAGAAGTATGATAATTAAGAAAAATGTTATTCTATTTGTTATTTGTGTCCCCCTAATCATTGCCAATGGCAATATAGAGTTTACTCCAAATGAATATTTCTCAATTCTTTCTCTGAAATAACATACTGTTATAGAAGCTAAAGTATGAACCCCATAAGTTTGCAATGATAAATCAATTATCAATCCAACTATGAAACCATATACTATTAGAAAAGTTTTATCATATGAAGTTTTATAGAGGATGAATAAAGAAACATAGATAAATGTATTTAGAGTTCCAAAAAGATTCATATGGTTAAAAATCAATAATTGAGATAATACAATTATGAATGATAAAATTATATCTTTTACTACCTCTCTATTCATTTAATAAGGATTTAATTTCATCATTATCAGTTCGCTCTAATACATATAGATTAGAAAGTGAAGAGAAGTCATTGAAAATTGATACGTTGATTGAATAGTATCCCTCAAGTGATGAATTGTCATAATCTTCTATTTTACCAATCGGTATTCCCTTAGGAAAATAAAACGACATACCCCCAGTTACAATTGTATCTCCAACTTTAATAGAACTACTTAAAGGAATATCATTAAGTTGAACAATTCTTGGATCTAATCCATTCCAACTCAATGAACCTATAGTAGAAGACTCCTTCAAAATAGCATTTATTTTTAAATCTGTATTGAGTAATGAAATAATTGAAGAATAATTACTTGTTATATTTTTTATAATTCCAACAACCCCTTTTGAAGATATAACTCCCATTTCTTTCTGAATTCCACTAAGCTTCCCTTTGTTAATTACAATAATATTTTTACTCTTATTAATTGAGTTCAATATAACTTTTGCACTTATTGTCTTATCAATTTTGCCTTCTGCAATGTCTTTGGTGCCAGAAATATCAATAAATTTAGATTCGATTTTTTTTAATTCTAGGTTTTCTTCAATTAGTCTATTATTTTCTTGTCTAAGATTAAAATAAGAATTTATATAGGAAAAAATAGTAGAAGTTGAACCAGAAATAAATGTTCCAGTCTTACCAAACCCAGAATAGTGAACTGAACTATTATTATATAAATAGTTAAAAGTTATAAATGAAAGAAAAAGATATATAATTAATTTCCTGTTTTTAAAAATGGAATTAATTATTGATTGCATTAAAATTACTTGATTAGAACAGACTTAAATTTTTCTATATTTTTTAGGGCAATTCCTGTTCCTCTGACTACTGCTTGAAGTGGATCTTCAGCAATATAAACTGGTAAATCAGTTTTCTTTGATAATCTTTCATCTAAGCCTCTAAGAAGAGCACCTCCTCCTGCTAGATATATTCCTGTATTATAAATGTCTGCAGCAAGTTCTGGTGGTGTTTGAGATAGAGTCTCCATGATTGAGTCCTCAATTCTCATTATAGATTTGTCAATTGCCTTTGCAACCTCTATGTAAGAGATTATCTTTTCTTTTGGTTTACCGGACAAAAGATCTCTTCCTTGAACTTGCAAATCTTCAGGAGGATCATCTAAACTTTCAGTTACAGACCCTACTTCAATTTTAATTTTTTCTGCTGTCCTGTCGCCTATATATAAATTATGCTTTGTTCTCATGTAATATACAATATCGTTAGTAAGTTGGTCTCCAGCTACCTTCAATGACTTTTCACAAACAATACCTGCCAATGCAATCACAGCAATTTCAGTAGTTCCACCCCCAATATCTACAACCATATTACCCTTTGGTTTTACGATGTCAATCCCAATTCCAATTGCTGCTGCCATTGGTTCATGAATTAAATAAACTTCTTTTCCATTTACTCTTTCAGCAGATTCTTTTACAGCTCTCATTTCAACTTCTGTAATTCCAGAGGGAATACAGATTACCATAGTTAAAGATGGAGAAAACCACCTTTTTTTTAGAGTAGGAATACTTCTAATTAACTCACTAATCATTTTTTCTGATGCTTCAAAATCAGCAATTACACCATCTTTAAGGGGTCTAATTGTCTTGATATTTTCGTGAGTTTTACCTTGCATGAATTTTGCCTCTTCACCAATAGCTATAATTTTATTTGTAACTCTGTCAATTGCAACAATAGATGGACTATTAACTACAACTTTATCATTATGAATAATTAAAGTGTTTGCAGTGCCTAAGTCAATAGCTATTTCTTCTGTGAAAAATCCCATAATATTTTGCAAAGTTAGTTAAATAATACCAATTAATGTCTAAAATGTCTTATTCCTGAGAAAACCATAGACATCCCATTTTTATTACAAAAATCTATAGAATCTTGATCTTTAATTGACCCCCCTGGTTGAACAATATAGTTTATTTTATTTGCATGTGATATTTCAACACAATCTGAAAATGGAAAGAAAGCATCACTTGCCAAACAAGATTCATTAAGGTCAAAACCAAATCTTTTTGATTTTTTAATTGCTTGATTTAATGCATCTATTCTTGATACTTGTCCCATTCCAGATCCAATTAATTGTTTGTTTTTTACAATTGCTATACAATTGGATTTTGTATGCTTCGCAATAATTGATGCTAATAACAGATCATCAGTTTTAGAAGAACTTGGTGATATTTTTGTAACAACTTTAAAATCGTCAATTTTTTCAATTTTATCATCTATATCTTGTTCAAGTATACCATTAAGACATGATCGAGTTTGGAGTTTATTTATTGGAAAAGATTTTAGTTTTATAATTATTCTATTCTTTTTAGATTTTAATACCTCTAATGCACTAGGACTAAAATCAGGGGCAATTAAAATTTCAAAGAATAGTTTATTAATCTCTTTGGCAGTATTTATATCAATAGCTTGGTTACAAGTTAAAATTCCACCAAAAGCAGATACATTATCACATGATAGTGCATCTAAATAAGCATCTAATGTGTTGTTCCTTATAGCAAAACCACATGGATTGTTATGCTTGTGTATCAAAAAAACTGATTTTTTTGTTTCCAAGTCTTTAAGAAGACATATTGCTGCATCTATATCTAAAAGATTATTGTAAGAAATGTCCTTACCATGAATATGTTCAAATATTTTATCAATTTGACCAATAAATCTACCTTTTTGATGAGGGTTTTCTCCATATCTTAACTCTTTAATAGTATCCTTATCATAATTTGTACTACTATTATCATTACTTAAATACAATGAAATCTTAGAATCATAATCTGAACTTTTTTTGAATGCTTCAAATGCAAGTTTCTTTCTATATAATATATCTGTTTTACAATCATTCTTTAAAATGTTAATTAATCCATTGTATTGATCTATAGATGAAATACAAACAACATTTTCATAATTTTTTGATGCAGCTCTAATAAGAGAAATCCCACCTATATCAATCTTTTCAATTATATCTTCATGACTATTTGAATTTTTGACGGCCTCTTCAAAAGGATAAAGATCAACTACTACAAGATCTATTTCAGGAATCTTATATTTTTTTGATTCATAAATGTCAGACTTGGAGTTTGTTCTTAATATTCCACCGAATATTTTAGGATGTAAGGTTTTTACTCTTCCATTTAAAATAGAAGGGAATGTTGTTAAGTCCTCTACTTTATCTATTTTAATGCCTAGATTATTTATATATTCATAAGTTCCTCCAGTAGAATATATTTTAACATTATTGTCTGAAAGAATTTGACATAAATGTTCAATTTTATTCTTATTAAACACTGAAATAAGTGCTGAAGAAATTTTTTTCATAAAGAAAATAAAAGTACAAAAAAAACCTGCTTAAAAGCAGGTTTTTATTTTTGTGGTTAATATATTACATCATGCCTGGCATCCCTCCTCCACCCATTGGTGGCATTGATGCAGGATTATCTTCTTTAATGTCCACTAATGCACATTCAGTAGTTAAAATCATTCCAGCTACAGATGCTGCATTTTCAAGAGCAACCCTTGTCACTTTTTTAGGATCGATGATACCTTCTTTTAACATATCAACATATTTGCCTTCTTTTGCATTATATCCAAAGTTTTTATCTCCTTCAAGAACTTTTGAGACAACTACTGATCCTTCACCTCCAGAATTTTCAACAATAGTCCTTAGAGGAGTTTCAATTGCTTTGTTTACAATCTGAATCCCTGTTAATTCATCAGCATTTGATGATTTTAACTTTTCTAATTCACTTCTTGAATTTAAAAGAGCAACACCACCACCTGCTACAATACCCTCCTCGATTGCAGCTCTAGTAGCATGAAGAGCATCATCAACTCTATCTTTTTTCTCTTTCATCTCAACTTCTGAAGGAGCACCAACATAAAGAACTGCAACTCCACCAGCTAATTTGGCAAGCCTTTCTTGGAGTTTTTCTTTATCATAATCTGATGTTGTTGTTTCAATTTGAGCTTTAATTTGACTTACTCTTGATTTTATATCTTTTTTATTTCCAGAACCATTAACAATAGTCGTATTATCCTTATCAATTGTAACCTTTTCTGCAGTTCCTAACATATCTAATGTTGTGTTTTCTAGGGTAAAACCTCTTTCTTCAGAGATAACTGTTCCTCCAGTTAATATTGCAATATCTTCTAGCATTGCTTTTCTTCTATCTCCAAATCCAGGAGCCTTTACTGCTGCAATTTTCAAGGAACCTCTTAGCTTATTTACAACTAATGTAGCTAAAGCCTCTCCATCAATGTCCTCTGCAATTATTAATAGAGGTTTTCCAGATTGAGCTACTGGCTCTAAAATTGGAAGTAAGTCTTTCATAACAGATATTTTTTTATCTGTTATGAGAATTTGGGGAGTATCCAGATCTGCTTCCATTTTTTCCGAATCAGTTACAAAATAAGGGGAAATATAACCTCTATCAAATTGCATACCTTCAACTACATCAACATAAGTTTCAGTACCCTTTGCTTCTTCAACAGTTATAACTCCCTCTTTGCCAACTTTTTCAAATGCTTCAGTAATTAATTTTCCAATTGTTTCATCATTATTGGCAGAAATACTTGCAACCTGAAGTATTTTTTCAGATGCACTTCCAATTTCTACTGATTGTTTCTCTAAAGCATTTACTACAGAAATAACAGCTTTGTCTATACCTCTTTTTAAATCCATTGGATTTGCTCCTGCTGCAACGTTTTTAAGTCCTTCTGTAACAATAGATTGAGCAAGGATAGTAGCGGTAGTAGTTCCATCTCCAGCTAAATCATTAGTTTTAGAAGCAACTTCTTTAACCATCTGAGCACCCATATTTTCTAAATTATCCTTTAATTCTATTTCTTTTGCAACAGTAACTCCATCTTTAGTTACTTGAGGTGCGCCAAAAGATTTACCTATAATTACATTTCTTCCTTTAGGACCTAATGTAACTTTAACAGCATTTGCAAGAGCATCTACCCCTCGCTTAATGCCATCTCGTGCTTCGATATCAAATTCAATTTTTTTTGCCATTTTGTTTTAAATTTAGTTATACAATTGCAAGAATATCACTTTCTTTCATTATCAAATAATCAATACCTTCATGTTGAAGTTCTGTTCCAGCATACTTTCCATATAGAACAATATCTCCAGCTTTAAGAGTTACTGGATTTTCTTTTGTTCCAGGCCCAGCTGAAACAATTTTACCTCTTTGAGGTTTTTCTTTTGCAGTATCTGGAATAATAATCCCAGATGAAGTAGTTGTTTCAGCTTCAAAGGGTTGAACTAAAACTCTATCTGCAAGTGGTTTAATATTAATTTTACTCATTTTATTTTATTTTATTTTAATATTTAAGAATTTTCATAAAGTATGCCAAGTGGTTAAATATCTATGAAAAACTATTTTTCATGACATCATGACACTATTCGTCTGTTGTTTCAGCGGGAATTTCAGGAATACTTTGTTCTGGAATTTCAGGAATTGTTTGCTCAGGAATTGATTCATTAATTAGAATTGAGTCGGAATTATTGGAATCATTCATTAAGGTTACGTTTGAAATAAGAATTAAAACAAGAATAATTATAGCAAGAGCCCATGTGCTTTTGTCAAGAAAGTCTGTAGTGCTTTTTACACCACCAATTTGTTGTTGGCCTCCACCAAAGGTAGAAGATAAGCCTCCTCCTTTAGGATTTTGAACCATAATCACGAGTATTAATAAAACACAAACAAATAAAATTAACGATACTAATATCCAAAAGGTTCCCATGATTAATTATTAATATTTTTTTGTTTTTTTATCATTTCAATTTGGTCTGCAAAGAAACTACTTTTTTTTGGATATTTCAAGCTTAATATATTATAAGCTTTTATCGCTTTATTATATTTCTTCTGATTAATATAAATTTTGGCGAGAGTCTCAGTTATTAGGTCATCCTTAATTTTAGATTCAGTAATAATATCAACTTTAGAATCGTAATCTTTGTCTAAATTAATTTTTGGCGAACTCTTTAAAAATTTATCAATTAAATCAATCTTATGATCTAAATTTGATTCACTTTCATTTATTACATCAAACCAATCTAAAAAAGAATATTTATCAATTAAATCAATTTTTTTATTAGTTTCAGTTTCTTTCTTACTATAAATCCAATTCCTTAAAATATCTCTATTGTATGTCAAGATAGCAGTCTTTGGAAGTAATTCATTAAAGGCCTCTTTCTTTTGAACTTTAAGTGTTTTTAGATAATAAGCAGATGCTGATTGGAAAAAAGGATATGTATTAAGTATTTCTTTTAGAACTATAGATGTAGAAGAATCTGATGGATCAAATTCATTTAAAATTCTTGAGAAGGAATCACGGGTTTTATTTACCATTTTGCTAATGTTTCGTTAAAGATATCTTGAGTAATTCTCTCAAAAATTTCTTGAAGAGCAGCATCTCTTATATCAAACACTTGAAGATTGCCCGGAAAGTCATAATAAAAAGAGAATCTTTTTTCTATGTTATCCTCCTCATTTAAAACATTTTCATAACTAACCATAACTGCCATAGTTAACCTGTTTTGAGCGGCTGTAATCTCAGCAGTAGCTGCCATTGGAGTAACACTAAATTCAACAATCTCACCGCTGTAAACTATATCTCCACCTTCATTTACAAGATTAAGACTTGTTTGGTTAACTATTAAATCTTGAAGAGCTATAGTAAAGTCTCTATCAAGACCAGGTTCTACTGTAGATCCAGGTTTTCCCCCAGCAGTGTTTTCAAAATAATCGACTTGAACAGTTTCAACTCCTACTGGAATTGATGAACCAGTAAAACTGTAGATTCCACATGAGAAACTTAATAATGAAAAACTGAAAAGTAAATAGTATTTTTTTAAATTCTTAATCATCTCCAAGATTATGTTGTTTGATTTTTCTATATAATGTTCTTTCTGATATACCTAGCTCTTTAGCAGCATTTTTTCTCTTTCCATTAGTCCTAATTAAAGCTTGTTTAATCATTTCTAGTTCCTTATCCTGAAGAGAAAGAGTCTCTTCTTCTTCAATAGTCTCAACATATTCATACTTATCCTGAACTTTGTTCTCTATGTCAATATTTAAATCAAGGCCTGAATCTTCTGTTTCTTGACTATCATATGGTTCATCATCCCCATAAATTTTTTTAATCAATCCTTGATTCTTTTCTTTTATATCAGTTTTGTCATCACCTTGCATTATTTCTAAGGTTAATTTTTTTAGATCATTTAAGTCATTTTTCATATCAAAAAGAACTTTATAAAGTATTTCTCGCTCTGAAGAGAAAGATGATGAATCTTCTTTAAAATTATCAAGAGTTGCGGGAAGGTTTGATACTTTACTTGGAAGGTAATTATTTAAAGTATCACTTTTGAGATTCCTTTCTTTTTCTAATATAGACATTTGTTCAGCAATATTTCTTAGTTGCCTTATATTACCTTTCCAGTCTTGTTGACAAAGCAAATCTTGAGCGGACTCATCAAGTCTTAATGTTGGCATATTATATTTTTGGGCAAAATCAGATGCAAATTTTCTGAACAAGATTGGAATATCATCTTTCCTTTCCCTCAACGGTGGTATATTAATAATAATAGTACTTAGTCTGTAAAAAAGATCTTCTCTAAACTTTCCTTTATTTATTGCCTCATCCATATTTACATTAGTTGCGGCTACTATTCTTACATTAGTTTTTTGAACTTTTGAAGATCCAACTTTAATATATTCTCCACTTTCAAGAATTCTTAAAAGCCTAACTTGGGTTGAAAGAGGCAGTTCTCCTACTTCATCTAGGAATATTGTCCCTCCGTCACATACTTCAAAATAACCACTTCTGTTTGCTGTAGCTCCAGTAAATGCTCCTTTCTCATGCCCAAATAATTCAGAATCAATTGTACCCTCAGGAATTGCTCCACAATTAACTGCAATATATTTTGCATGTTTTCTATGAGAATACTGGTGAATAATTTTAGAAATGTTCTCTTTTCCAACACCACTCTCACCTGTAACAAGGACAGATATATCAGAGTTAGCAACTTGAATTGATTTTTCAATTGCTCTATTAAGCTTAGGATTATCTCCAATTATTCCAAACCTTTGCTTTACAGTTAAAACGGACTCCATTAAACTTTAGCTTTTAATTGATTAATATTTCCAATTAGAGTTGCAGTTGTACAATCACTTATATTAACATTTACAGTATCACCCAATTTAAAATTGTATTTAGGAAAAACAACAACATTGTTTTCAGTTGTTCTTCCACTCCAAAAATCATTTGATTTTTTAGATTCTTTATCTATAAGTACTTTGCACTCTTTATTAATGAAACTTTTATTTCTTTCTAGGCTATGCCTTTGTTGAAGATCAATTATTTCCTCTAACCTTCTTTGTTTAATTTCTGGAGAGATATCATCTTTAAAGTGTCTAGCCGCATAAGTTCCTGGTCTTTCAGAATACGCAAACATATATCCAAAGTCATACTTTACTTCTTCCATAAGAGATAAAGTAGCTTGATGATCTCTTTCAGTCTCAGAGGGAAATCCAGTAATCATATCATGGGAAATACCACAATTAGGAATTATTTCTCTTATTTTCTTAATTAAATCAAGATATTCTTTTCTAGTATGAAGTCGATTCATCTTTTTTAAAATTCTATCACTTCCAGACTGAATTGGTAGGTGAATATAGTTGCAAATATTTTCATATGTAGACATTGTTTCAATTACATCAATTGTCATATCCTGAGGATTTGAAGTTGAAAATCTTATTCTTATTTCTGGAAAACTTGAAGCAACTAGGTCAAGTAAGCTTGAAAATTTTACTGAATTTTTCTTTTGATCTTCTGTTGCCTTTCTAAAGTCTTTTTTTGGACCTCCTCCATACCATAAATAACTATCAACATTTTGCCCTAGTAATGTAATTTCCTTGTATCCTTTTTGATTTAATTCATCTATTTCTTTTAATATACTATCAGGGTTTCTACTTCTCTCTCTACCTCTAGTAAATGGTACAACACAAAATGTGCACATATTGTCACACCCTCTTGTGATTGACACAAATGCATTAATACCGTTGTTATGAATTCTTACTGGTGAAATATCTCCATAGGTTTCAGATCTTGATAGTATAACATTAACTGCTTTTTGATTATGATCAACTTCATCTAATAGGTTTGGAAGTTCTTTATAAGAGTCTGGTCCCACAATAAGGTCAACCATCTTTTCTTCTTCAAGAAGCTTATCCTTTAATCTCTCTGCCATGCAGCCTAAAAGCCCTATTTTTAGTTTACTATTCTCTTTCTTATAAGAATTAAATGTTTTAAGTTTATTTCTAACTGTTTGTTCTGCTTTATCTCTAATTGAGCAGGTATTTAATAAAACCAGATTTGCAGTCTTCGAATCATCGGTTAATTCATATCCATCTTTTTTTAATATTGACGCAACAACCTCACTGTCAGCAAAATTCATCTGACACCCGTATGTTTCGATATATAATGACTTTTTTTTGATAATATTTAAATTTTAGTAAAAGTACTTAATTAATTTAAATTATGCCAATTTGTCAGTTTATAGAATTACTTTTTTGATTTTATAATGACTTTTTTAATGAGGTAGCTTATTTTGTATAAGTCCATATAAAAAGGTTCCTAATACAGCTGATATAATGATAATTATAACAGAATAAAACCCTGCACCAAAAAGTACAAACATTGGTCCAGGGCAAGCCCCTACTAGAGCCCAGCCTAATCCAAAAATTGATCCACCTATTATGTATCTTTTAAAAGTATTATCCTTATTTGGATATTGAATACTGTTATTATTAAAGTCTTTTATTTTAAAAATTTTAATTAATTGATTGCCTATTACACCAGTAATTATTGCACTTCCAATAATACCATACATGTGAAAAGATTGAAAGTAAAACATCTCAAATATTCTAAACCATGAAGCTGCCTCGGATTTGATCATAATAATACCAAAAGCAATTCCTACTAAAAAAAAATATAGCTTTCTCATTAAAATAAAATTGGAAAAATTAGATGAATCATTAAAAGCCCCCCAACAAAAAAACCAATTACCGAAACTAAGGACCCTAACTGAAGCTGACTAAGTCCAGTTATTGCATGACCTGATGTACATCCTCCAGCATACCTGGTTCCAAAACCAATTAGAAGTCCTCCAGCAATAAGCATTGTTATATTATTTAAATCAAGATTTTCTATAGCAAATAATTCTAAAGGCATATAGTTGCTATCAAAACTATCTATTTCATATAACCTCAGAGTAGACTTTGTATTTTCAGAAATTTCAACATAAGAGTTTTTAGATAAATACTTAAGACCTAAAAATCCTCCAAGAGAAGCTCCAAGTATAAAAATTATATTCCATAAATGATCTTTTACTTTAATGTCAAAAAACTTTGAAAACTTATTTGCACCACAGACAGAACAAATTGTTCTCAAATTTGATGAAACACCAAATGTTTTACCATTAAAAATTAATAAAAACATTATCATGGATATTAATGGGCCTGAAATATACCAAGGCCAAGGATTTAATATACTTTCCATAATCATATAATAATATTTGTGTAATTCATTATTTGTTTAAAGCCCCCCCTAATGTTTGTGATATTATGAACCCCCCTACTTTTTAGAATAGAGCAAGCTATCATACTCCTATATCCTCCTTGACAGTGAATGTATTTGTGATTATCTGTTAAAAATTTATCATGGTGATTATTTATAGTTGATAAACAAATGTTACTTGCTTTTTCGACCCTACCCATATCAAATTCAGATTTTTTTCTAACATCAATGATTTGGTCATTTTCTGTATTAATCTGAGATGTTTTTTCAGGATCAATTGATGTTACAGAATCTATTTCTCTTCCTGAATTAATCCAGGATGCAATTCCTCCATCCAAATATCCTATTGTATTATCAAATCCTACTCTAGATAACCTGATAATAGTTTCTTCTTCTCTACCAGTATCACAAATAAAAATTATTTTTTGATCAACATTTGCAATTAGCTCACCTACCCATGGAGCAAAAGATCCGTCTAAACCAATAAAAATTGATCTTGGTATATGAGCTTTTTCAAAGTCATCAGGAGTTCTAACATCAAGTATAATAGTTTCAGATGTATTAACAATTTGTTCAACTTCATCTGGCTTCAAAGGTCTATTTTTTTGAAGTATATTATTAATATCATTATAACCCTCTTTATTCATTTTAACATTAGCTGGGAAATATTTAGGAGGTTCGCCAAGGCCATCTAAGACTGCATTTATAAATTCTTCTTTAGAAAGATTTTCATTTAAGGCATAGTTCATTTTTTTTTGATTTGCTAATGTGTCGGATGTAATTTTCATCATATTTTTACCACATGCAGAACCAGCTCCATGAGCAGGATATACAATGATATTATCCGGTAAGCTCATTATTTTAGTTCTTAAACTATCATATAATTTACCCGCAAGTTGTTCTTTTGTTAATTTTAAATTTGCTTGAGCTAAATCGGGTCTTCCTACATCTCCTAAAAATAATGTGTCACCTGTAAAAATTGCAATTTCTTTATTATTCTCATTCCTAAGTAAATAACATGTACTCTCAAGGGTATGTCCAGGTGTATGAATTGCAGTAATTGTTATTTTACCGATCTTAAAAACTTCACCATCCCTTGCCTTTATAGAATCAAAATTTGTTTCAGCAGTTGGACCATAAACTATTTTACCTCCTGTCTTTTTAGATAATGTTATATGACCGCTTACAAAGTCTGCATGGAAATGAGTTTCAAATATGTATTTTATTGTCGAGTTTGACTCTTTAGCTTTATCTATATATTGATTTACCTCTCTAAGAGGATCAATAATTGCTACTTCATTTTCGCTTTCAATATAATAAGCTCCTTGAGCTAAGCAACCAGTATAAATTTGTTCTATTTTCATTATTGTAAATTTAGTAGTTCGTTTATTATTATTAGGAAACCTATAATAAAGATAAAAACAGCAAATATTTTTTTTAATAATTTGGCATTAATATAAACAGATAAGTAATTACCTATAAATATTCCTATAATTGATATAAAAGTAAAATTTAAAATTAAGCTCCAATCTATTTGAATTAAAAAAACATCCCCAAAGAAAAATCCAGATAACGATTTAAGCGAAATAATGACCAATGATGTTCCTACTGCTTCTTTTATAGGTAGTTTACCCAAAATTACTAGTGAAGGTATAATTAGAAACCCTCCTCCAGCACCAATTAATCCAGTTAATCCACCCACTATAAAACCTTCTGATGCTATTTTGAAATAGTTCAAATCAATTCCGGAAGTTTTACTTTGTTTATTTATAAACATTGTTATACTTGACAAAATCAAAAGAATTGAAAATAATCCTAAAATTAATATTCTTCTTGAAATATCATTGCCAGAAATACTTATAATTATGTCTGGAATATTAGGCATTATAAAATATCTAACAAGAACTACAGATATTATTGATGGTAACCCAAAAAGTAACACCTGATTCCAGTTTATTAATTTTTTTAAATTATAGTTAATGCTTCCTACAAGACTTGTTAACCCAACAACAAAAAGAGAATAAGCCGTAGCAACTTTCTCATCTAGTAAAAAAAGATAAGTAAAAATAGGTACTGCCAAAACAGAGCCGCCACTTCCTATTAAACCAAGAATTAATCCAATCAAAAGAGCTCCAATGTATCCCAGTGTTTCCATTTAAAGCAAAAATAAATCATTAATAAATTTAATAATGTAACATAGGTTACATATTAGATAAAGTAATTGAATTTCTGCCAAGTTCAAGCTTTGAATTAGATTCTAAAGATTTAAGAATTCTTGATACTACAACACGAGAGGTGCTTAATTCTTTTGCTATTTCTTCATGTGTTGTTATTATTATTTTTGATTTAATAACTAATGATCTGTTTCTAAGATAGCTTATTATTCTCTCTTCAAGATTATCAAAACTAATTGATTTAATAATATCAAAAAGCTCATTAAGTCTATCTTGAAAACTATTAATTATAAAAAATCTCCAAGATGGATATTTTTGCATCCATTCATTCATTTTTAGAGCTGAAAAAAATATAATTTTTGTGTCTGTTTCACAAATTGCTTTTATAGTACTTTTTTTATAACCAGTCATGCACCCAGTTGATATTGAACAAGTATCACCTTTTTTAATATAGTACAGTAAACTTTCACCAGAATCTTTATTCTCTTTTAAAACCTTAACTAAACCATCAATTACTATGGGTATGCTTTTAAGGGTATCTTCATAATTAACAATTATATCACCTTTAGAAAAAGTGTTTACAATACCAAAATCAAGAATTTCTTCAATAAGTTTTCTTTCAAAAATAAGATTTAACAATTCATGATCTTTTTGAACAATCATAGATTTAAATTCCTCTTAAAATTTCTTTTAAACGTATAAGTCCTTGTTCTCTTGCCAAACGATTTTCTTTTTTTGCATTTTGATTCTCACCAGATCTAAAAAAACCATGCCCAGCACCTTTATAAATAATGGTCTCAAAAATATTACCAGAAGCTTTCATAGCAGACGCGCTAGCTGAGATTGTCGAGTTTACTCTGTTATCATCTCCACCATAAAGACCATATACAGGAACCCTAATATTAAAATAAGAGTTATTATCTGAAGGGCCTGTTCCATAACAAACAATTGCAGCTTCTATCTCATTCGATTGAGTTGCAAATTCGAATGATTGGCTTCCTCCCCAACAAAATCCAATAATAACTACTTTTCCATTACTAGAAGGAATCTTTTTGGAATAATTAACGGTATTATTTAAAATTTCGTTAATGAAATTGGAGTCAAGACTATATATTGCTTTTCTTGCAGCATCTGAATTTTCATAATCATTTGTTCCTCCTCCATTTGGTGCAGAGCCCGAAAGAAAATCAGGTGCGATTGCAATAAACCCCATTTCAGCAATTTGATCTGTCATGCTTCTTGCCCAATTGTCTAGTCCCCTGTTTTCATGTATAAGAACAACTACAGGAACTTTTTCAGATACTTCAGGATATACCAAAAAACTGTTAATTTCATGAGTATTTGTTTTAATACTAACCCATTCATGATGCCGTGGTGAAGTCTGAAGTCTTTCTATTGAACTTTGAGAAAAGCCAAACTGAAATAAACTGATTAGTATTATAATTAAATAGCGCATATTGTTAAAATTTATCTAAGTTAAATATATTTTTTTTGATTTTTTTTGCACCTTTTTTTTAAGATCTATACGTTAAACAATTTTTAAATTTTTATTTTTTTTTTCATTCAAAAGAATAAATCTATTTACATTTAAACCCAAAAAATAAAATATGCCAAAAAATTTAGTCATTGTTGAGTCTGCAACAAAAGCAAAGACAATTGAAAAAATTTTGGGAGAAGACTTTAAAGTTGTTTCATGTGTAGGGCATATTTCAGACCTTCCAGTTAAAGAATTGGGAGTTGATATAGAAAATGACTTTAAACCAAAATATATAATTCCTACAGAAAAGAAACCTGTTATAAAAGACCTTAAAAAGTACGTTAGTGAGTCTGATAAAGTTTGGATAGCTAGTGATGAAGACAGGGAAGGAGAGGCAATTGCCTGGCACTTATATGAAAATTTGGATTTAAATAACAAAGACTATGATCGAATAGTATTTCATGAAATCACTAAAAACGCAATTTTAAATGCATTAGATAGTCCAAGAGAGATAAACTATAATCTTGTAAATGCTCAACAGGCCAGAAGAGTTCTAGACAGATTAGTAGGCTATGAATTATCCCCAGTTTTATGGAGAAAAGTTAAAACAGGTCTTTCTGCTGGTAGAGTTCAGTCTGTTTCTGTGAGACTTATTGTTGAAAAGGAAAGAGAAATTAAAAACTTTTTAACTAATAGTTATTTCAAGTCTATTGCAACATTTAAAAATTCCAGTGGAGTTATACTTAATGCTGAATTAAATAATAAATTTGATTCTGTTGAAGAAGTAAAAGTATTTCTTCAAAAAAATATTAATAGTAACTACACTATATCTGATGTAGAAAAAAAACCAGCTAAGAAATCTCCTGCTCCTCCTTTCACTACATCAACACTCCAGCAAGAAGCTTCAAGAAAACTTGGTTTTGGTGTTACAAGGACAATGTCTACTGCTCAAAAACTTTACGAAGCAGGTTTAATAACATATATGCGAACAGATAGTGTCACTATATCTAAAGAAGCTAAATCCTCAATTTTATCTGTAATTGAAAGCAAATATGGAAATAGTTATGTAAATCCAAGAAATTATAAAAATAAAAATAAATCAGCTCAAGAAGCTCATGAAGCTGTTAGACCAACAGATATTTCAGTTGAAGATATATCGTCAGATTATGATCAGCAAAGACTATATGAACTTATTTGGAGAAGGACAATTTCCTCTCAAATGTCAGATGCACAAATTGAAAGAACAGTTGTGAATATCAATTCTAACTCTTTTAATGAAATATTTATTGCTAGAGGTGAAGTAATAAAATTTGATGGTTTTCTCAGAATATATAATGAAGGAACTGATGATGAATTTCAGGAAGAAGAGGGTATACTACCACAACTAAATATCAATGAAAACCTTGATTTAATTAATATTATATCAAGAGAGTCATTTTCAAGACCTCCCTCAAGATATACTGAAGCATCTTTAGTTAAAAAATTGGAAGAACTTGGTATTGGTAGACCAGCAACTTATGCTACTACAATATCAACAATTCAAAATAGAGGATATGTAGAGAAAGGTGATAATGAAGGTATAGTAAGAAGCTATAAATCCATTGAATTTAAAAGTGGAGATATAATTGAAAGTACTTTAACTGAAAAAACTGGTTCCAATAAAGGTAAGCTTGTACCTTCTGATATTGGAATAATCGTAAATGACTTTTTAGTTGATAATTTCGACAACATTCTTGATTACGGATTTACAGCAGAGGTTGAAAAAAGCTTTGATAAAATAGCTGAAGGAAATCAAAATTGGACTGATATAATAAAACAATTTTATACAGATTTTCATACAAATGTAAATATTGTAAAAGATACAGCTGAAAGACAATCTGGGGAAAAAATTTTAGGAGATGATCCTATATCAGGAAGAGTTGTTAAGGTTAGACTTGGAAAGTTTGGTCCAATAGCTCAAATAGGAACGATGGATGACGATAAAAAACCAATTTTTGCAAGCTTAACCAAAGACCAGCAGCTTGATACAATAACTCTTAACGAAGCATTAGAGCTATTTAAGTTTCCAAAGGAAATTGGAAATTATAAAGGTGAGGTTGTAACTGTAAATAATGGGAGATATGGACCATATTTAAAATTTTCCTCTAAATCTATTTCATTACCGAAGGAAATTGATCCACATTCAGTAGACATAGACTCTGCAATTCCTCTGATTGATGAAAAATTAAAATTAGATGAGCCTATTCACATTTATAACGATTTACCTGTAACAAAAGGAAAGGGTAGGTTTGGACCATTTATAAATTGGAATGAAATGTTCATTAACGTAAATAAGGCATATGACTTTGACAATCTTACCATTGATAATATCGAAGAGCTAATTGAATTAAAATTAAAAAAAGAAAAAGAAAAACTAATTAATGAGTGGGTTGAAGAGGGTATAAAGATCGAAAAAGGTAGATGGGGAAGATCAGTCATATCAATGGGTAAAAAGAAAATAGAAATTCCAAAAGAAATTGACCCTAAAACTATTACTTTAGATACTGCTAAAGAGTATCTAAATCCAAAAAAGAAAAAATGAGCCTTGAGCTATTGAAACCTATTTCAGAAAATTTACTTGATGAATTAGATGAAAATCATTTACAAGGATCACTTTTTAATAAAATAAATTTTCACACAAAAGAATCAGGTATACCTGATCTAAATTCATCAAATCTTTGCTTAATTGGAATTAGTGAAACTAGAAACTCTTATTTTCAATCTGACTTACAAGATTTAAATTTACTTAGAAAGGAATTATACAATCTAAAACAAGGCAAATGGAAGATAACGATATCTGATTTAGGTGATCTTCCTAATGGGAGTAATGTTGAGGATACTTATCATGCATTATATGATATATGTAAGGAATTATATTCAAAAAAAATTACTTTAGTTATAATTGGTGGAAGTAATGATATCATATACCCAATCTTCAAATCTTTTGATTCTCATTCTAAGAAAGTTAACATTGTTTCAATTGATAATCAATTTGACTTATATCAAGATTCAGATATAATATCGGGCAGAACATATATGAATAAAATTATATTGGATGATTCTAATAAATTGAATGATTTTACTAATATCGGATATCAAAGACATCTATGCTCATATGAAGAAATAGAATTAATGGAAAAATTATTTTTTGAAAAAATTTCATTGGGTGAAATTTTAGAAAACAACATGAAAGCTGAGCCAATTATTAGAGATGCTGATATAGTTGGTTTTGATATGAAATCATTATCATTTTCTGCAAATTCCAACCCCAGTGGAATAGATTCAAGACTTGCATGTATATTGAGTAAATATGTAGGTCAGAGTAATAAAATATCCTTTTTTGGATTGTTTGACTTAAATAAAAATGAGGTTTCAAATAAATTATATTCTGAAATCATTTGGTATTTTATTGACAGTTTTAATAATAGAACTATTGAATCAAATTTTGATGATTCTCAATTATTCTTTAAATATATAGTACAAACCTCAGGCAGAGATATTATATTTTATAAAAGTAAAATTTCAGAGAGGTGGTGGATGACAATAAATTTATCTAGTAATGAAAAAATTAAATTTTTGCCTTGTCTTGAAAGTGATTATCAAGATGCCTTAAATGATAACATACCCATAAGGTGGTTAAAAGCATCAAAAAGAATTTAAATTTCTTGTAAATATCTTTCAGCATCTAGAGCTGCCATACAGCCTGTACCTGCAGCTGTAATTGCCTGTCTATAATCTTTATCTTGTACATCTCCTGCGGCAAAAACACCAGGTATATTTGTCTTTGTTGAAGTCTTATCTGTTATTATATATCCACTATCATCCATATCAACAATACCTTTAAAGATATCAGTATTTGGATTATGGCCAATGGCAATAAATAGGCCTGTAATATTAATTTCAGAAAACTCGTTACTGACATTATTTTTAATTTTTATTCCTTCAACTACATTGACCCCTAATACTTCATCAATTTCAGAATTAAAAAGAACATTAATATTTTTAAAGTTGGTTAAGCGATGTTGCATTGCTTTTGAAGCTCTAAAGTGATCTTTTCTCACTAGCATTGTAACCTTACTACAAATTTTAGCCAAATATGTTGCCTCTTCAATTGCACTATCTCCACCACCTACTACAGCAACATCTTGATCCTTATAAAAGAATCCATCACAGACAGCACAAGCTGAAACTCCACCTCCAATAAGTTTTTGTTCACTCTCAAGACCAAGATATTTTGCTGAAGCACCTGTGCATATTATTATAGTCTTAGATTGAATTTCATCACCTTTTTGAGTATATATTTTATGAACTCCACCTTTTTCTTTTGAAAACTCTACTCTTGAAATAAAATCAAATTCAACTTTTGTTCCAAATCTTTCTGCTTGTTCCTTAAGCTCATTCATCATAGTTGGCCCATCAATACCTTTAGGGTAACCAGGAAAATTATCTACTTCGGTTGTAGTTGTTAGTTGACCACCTGGTTCTAACCCAGTATATATTATTGGTTTAAGATCAGCTCTAGCTGCATAAATTGCCGCTGTATATCCAGCTGGCCCACTTCCTATAATGATTGTATTCATACTAAGATAACTGAGATTTAATATTGATTTTGTAAAATTAAAAAAACATAAGAATAAATTCATGAAAACATTATTAACTTTGTAGTTTCCAAATAGAAAGAAAAAAATGACTAATAAAAACCTCAAGTATCAATCTCCAGGTATCAATGAGGAGACTAGGTTTGAAAAACTTCACACTGTTAGTTTTCAAAATTCACAAGAAGCTTCTCGACTTATTGCTAGAGAAATTTGTGATTTAGTTAAATCTAAACAGGAAAAAAATAAAAGTTGTGTAATTGGGTTTGCTACAGGTTCATCACCTACAATAGTTTACCAAGAAATAATAAAGATTCATAAAAATGAATCATTAAGCTTTAAAAATGTAATTGCTTTTAATCTTGACGAATATTATAGTATTAAAAAAGATGATATCAATAGTTATCATCATTTCATGAATGAAAATTTATTTGATCATATTGATATTCTTAAAGAAAACATTAATATACCTTCTGGAGAAATAAGTGAGAAAGAAATAAAAAAATTCTGTTCTTGGTATGAGAATAAAATTGAAGCATGTGGGGGAATTGACATACAGATACTAGGTATTGGAAGAACTGGACATATAGGCTTTAATGAACCTGGTTCTCATTTTAATTCAAAAACTAGACTTATAACCCTTGACCATACAACTAGATTTGATGCTAGTAAAAGTTTTAATGGTATTGAAAATGTCCCTTCTAAGGCAATAACTATGGGAGTTAGAACAATTTTTAATTCAAAGAGAATTATTATAATGGCATGGGGTTCACATAAAAGTTTAATTGTAAAAAAATCAGTGGAGAATAATGTTGATTCATTAATACCAACAACATATCTTCAGAACCATAAAAACACAACTCTTGTTCTTGATAGTGAATCTGCAAGTGAATTAACAAGGTTTAAAACACCTTGGCTAGTAAGTTCATGTGATTGGGTTGATTCAATGAAAAGAAGAGCAATTGTTTGGCTATGTGAAACAACTGGAAAATCGATCTTAAAATTAACAGATGAAGACTACAATAAAAATGGATTGTCTGATCTTTTGGCTCTTGAAGGATCTTCATATGAACTAAATATTAAAATGTTTAACCACTTTCAAAATACAATTACAGGATGGCCTGGGGGAAAACCAGGTGCTGATGACTCAACTAGACCTGAGAGAAAATCACCTAATTCTAAGAGAGTAATTATTTTTAGCCCTCATCCTGATGATGATGTAGTGTCAATGGGAGGAACATTTGATAGACTTGTATCTCAAGGTCATGAAGTCCATATTGCATACCAAGTTAAAGGTAATATTGCTGTTTCAGATCATGATGCTCTTAAATTTATAGAGGTTTCCAGGGATATGTTTAAAAACGACTCTAAATCTGTCAATGAATTAATAAAGGAATTAAGGAATAATAAGCCTGATAAAATTGATTCACAATCCGTAAGAAATTTAAAGGGATTTATAAGAAAAAGAGAGGCCATTGCTGCTACCAGATATATAGGGATTCCAGATTCAAATACTCATTTTATGAATCTTCCATTTTATGATACAGGGAGAATAAAGAAGAATCCTTATACAAAAAAAGATGTATTAATTACAGCTTCATTAATTAAAAAAATTAAACCTCATCAGATTTTTGCTGCAGGAGATTTAGAAGATCCGCATGGAACTCACAAAGTGTGTTTGGATGTAATCTTGGAGGCTTTAAACACATTAAAGGGTGAAAAATTTATCAAGGATTCTTGGTTATGGCTATATAGAGGAGCGTGGCTGGATTGGGATATTCATGATATTGATATGGCTGTTCCAATGAGTCCCGCTCAAGTACTAAGAAAAAGAAAAGCAATTTTTTTCCATCAAACTCAAAAAGATGGTGTAATGTTCCAGGGTCAAGATCTAAGAGAGTTTTGGGTAAGAGCTGAAGAGAGGAATAAAGAAACTGCTGAAAAATACAAAAAGATGGGGCTTGCAGATTATGCTGCCATTGAGTCTTTTAAAAGATATCATTATTAAATTTAAATTATGAGCAAATTCAAGAAAAATATACTTTACCTTCTAATATTAGGATCTATACATATTACTCATTCACAAAATTTTTCAAAAAGAAAAATAAATAATCTTAAGACTCAAGTATCTCAAATGGTTGAGGATGATAAAAAGTCTACTCAAATTATGGTAGACAAAGTGTTTAGCTTTGCTGAACTTGGATTTCAAGAATTTGAGACTTCAAAATATTTAACTTCAATACTTGAGGAAAATGGATTTGAAATTGAAAATGGTATTTCAGATGTTCCAACTGCATGGCTTGCTACTTGGTCTAATGGTGAAGGTGGACCCACTATAGCTTTAGGTAGTGATATTGATGGAATTCCGGTAGCTTCTCAGTATCCAGGTGTTGCATATCATAAACCAATTGTAGAAGGAGCACCAGGTCATGGTGAGGGGCATAATTCAGGTCTTCCAGTTGTCATTACAGCTGCACTTTCTGTGAAAAAAGTCATGCAAGAAAATAATATACCAGGCAAGTTAATTATATGGCCGGGTGTTGCAGAAGAGCAGATAGGAACTAAAGCTTGGTATGTTAGAGATGGCTATTTTGATAATGTTGATATGTGTATTTTTACTCATGTAAGTAGTAACTTATCTGTTTCATGGGGAAAGGCTACTGGAACTGGATTAATTTCTGTTGAATATACATTTGAAGGTGAAACTGCTCACTCTGCTGGCGCTCCATGGAGAGGAAGAAGTGCTCTTGATGCTGCTGAATTGATGAATATTGGCTGGAATTATAGAAGAGAACACCTGCACCCAGATCAAAGATCCCACTCAATTTTTACAGATTCTGGAGATCAGCCAAACGTAGTCCCTTCTAAAGCATCAATATGGTTTTATATAAGAAACATAACCTATGAGGGCATAATGGAAAATTATGAAAAAGCAAATAAAATTGCAGAGGGAGCTGCATTAATGACTGACACCAAGTTTTCCTCAAGAGTACTTGGAACAGCTTGGCCAAGACATTTTAATAAAATTATAGCTGAGGAGATGTATGAAAATATTAAGACAATTGGTCTGCCTGATTGGTCAGAAGATGATCAAAAGCTTGCTGTAGCAGTTCAAAAAGAAGTAAATTCAAATAATACTAATGGTCTTGCAACTAAACTTAATGAAATTGGATCTCCTCTTCCTTATAATATAAGTGGTGGTTCAGATGATATTGGTGATATATCATGGAAAGTACCAACAGTTACACTTAGATTTCCATCTAATATTCCAGGATTACAAGGACACCATTGGTCAAATGCAATAACTATGGCAACTCCAATTGCTCATAAAGGTGCAAATGCTGGAGCTAAAGTTGTTGCTATGACTGTATTAGATTTTCTTTTGAAACCTGAAAAACTTAATCAGGCAAAGGATTATTTTGAAAATGTTCAGAAAAAAGAAACTCAGTATAAACCAATGATTTCTAAAAATGATCCTCCTGCAATATTTCTTAATAAGGATATCATGGAGAGATATAAAACAAAATTAAAGGAGTTTTACTTTGATGAAAATAAGTATGACACATATCTTGATCAACTTGGAATAGAATATCCAGTTATAAATAAAGATTAATTTATACTATAGTTCACATGACATGTCAAGTCCACAGCACATAGGGGACTTAATCATTCCATCACACTCTGGACAGTAAGAAACTTTAATTTCTTCTCCGCTATCAGTAGTTATAGTTTTATTTTGTAGAGGCTCATCACATTTAGCACATTGGCTTTTAACAGCCATACCACACTTTTCACATGTATAGGTAATATTTTCCATTGTTATAAGTTTTCCTTTACAATTTAAAAATATATATTATATTCTAGATAATAATAAACAAAAATCAAATAATTATGAGAATAATACTGAGTTCAGTATTTCTTCTTTTATCATTATTATCATAAGGATACCATATGCAGCTAATGAATTAAATTCAAATGCAAATGCTCCTGCTGAAGACTCAGGTATTTTTACAAAAACCCAGGTAAATCAGTAAAACTTTAAAAAAAGGTTTGTAAATTTTACAAACCTTTTTTTATGTTCTATTCTAGAAAAAAATATTACTTATTTATTGCAGCAGCTTTAATTAGTTGCTCAGATAATTCTAAATATTCAAATAGTATAATCTCTTCACCACACCCACTTGCGTCAGAAACTGGTAAGTTGATTTTCTCAAAAGGAGGAAATGCATTTGATGCTGCTGTTGCTGCTTCATTTACCTTAACTGTTGTTGAGCCAAGTATGAGTGGAATAGGAGGAAGACTTCAAGTTATTTATAAAAAAGCAAATGGGAATATTCATGGAATTGATGGAACCACACAAATACCTCAAAGCTTTGAAGATAGTGATGAGGAGTTACCTAGTTTTGGATATAAGACAATAGGTATACCGGGTGTTGTTGCAGGTCTAATAAAACTTCATGAAGAAAATGGTAATCTTGATTTAAAAACAATAATGCAGCCTGCTATTAAAATTGCAGAAGAAGGATTTCTTGTTCTTCCTGGAGAAATTAAAAGATTTCAAAGCGAAAAAGAAAAATTAAAGTTATTTGAAGGATCAAAATTTTATTTCCTGGACTCAGAATTAGAATCATACAGAAATGGTCATGTTCTAGTCCAAAAAGATCTCGCCAATACTCTGAGAATTATTTCAGAAAAAGGAAAAAAAGGATTTTATGAGGGAGAAGTTGCACAAAAAATGGTTGACGATATTCAATCAAATGGAGGATTTATAACTCATGATGATTTGAAAAACTATTCAGCTGTGGAGTCTGAAGTTTTAATTGGTGAATTTAATGACTATCAAATTCATACTCTAAACCTTCCATCATATGGTTCAATAACTATAAACATGATTCAAATATTTGATAACCTTAGTATTAATGATGAAAAAGATTGGACTATAAAGGTTTCTTCTGCTGTTGAAGAATCTTATAGATATAGACCATATCAGAATAACATCGATTCTGTTAGAAGTATTTTGTCTAAAGAAACAGCTAAAAGAATTGCAGATAAGATTGAGTCAACAAATATGGTTATAACTTATAATAATGAAGTTAAAAAATATGATTACCAGGACATTGCACTTGAGCATACTGCTCATTTAACTACTTCAGATAAGTATGGAAATGTAGTATCACTTACTCAAACTTTAGGACCCAATATGGGGTCAAAAGTTGCTACAAAAGGCCTTGGATTTCTTTACAATGTTACTATGGGGCCTTATTTAGGAGGATATTTAGGGCAAGATAAACCAGGAGATAGATCTTCATCTCATATTTCACCAACTTTATTTACAAGTAATGATGAAGTAATACTTGCACTCGGTGCAGCTGGAGGAAATAAAATTCCAGTAGCAATTAATCAGGTTGCGTATAGATATTTAAAGCAAAAGTTTAGATTATATGACGCTTTAGTAATGCCTAGAACCTATATGTATGATAGTCCAAGATATGTTGAAGGTCATCTAGGAATAGATAGATTTAATGATAAGGTATATTACCCTGAATTCTACAATGTAGAAAAAATTAGGCAAGAAGGGTATTTTGGAAGAGTTCATGCTGTTGCTCTTGACACAATAAATAATAAATGGATTGGAGCTGCAGATCCAGACTGGGATGGAAAAGTTTCAGAATTTCAATAAAATGAGATTAATTAATATTTTAAAAAATAAAACGGTTACACTATAATAGTATAACCGTTTTATTGTTTTAGTAGCGAGGGCAGGACTCGAACCTGCGACCTTTGGGTTATGAGCCCAACGAGCTACCTACTGCTCTACCTCGCGATATAGATTGCAAATATAGTAAACTTTCATTACATAGTTTCAAGGCATTTAATTTAAGTAGTTATCTTTGCCGAAATGACTGATAATAAACATAAATCTGGATTTGTATCAATAATTGGGAGACCAAATGTTGGTAAATCAACTTTGATCAACTCTTTAATGAAAGAAAAACTATCTATTATTACATCTAAGGCTCAGACTACAAGACATAGAATTAGAGGAATAATTAATGGTGAAGATTATCAAATTGTTTTATCAGATACACCTGGAATTTTAGATCCAAGCTATAAACTTCAAGAGGCAATGATGAAGTTTATTAAAGAAACTTTAATAGACTCTGATTTCTTGGTAATAGTTGAAGAGGTTGGAAATAAAGAGTCATTTGATGAAATATTAGTTAAAAAATTAAATTCTTTTAAAATTCCAATAATTCTATTGATAAATAAAATTGACCTCTCTTCTCAACAAGAATTAGAGGAATCAATATCACATTGGAAATCAATATTTCCAAATATTGATATTTACCCTGTCTCTGCAATTGAAGGATTCTTTATTGATGAGTTAATTGAGATCTTTAAAGATAAACTTCCTTTATCTCCTCCATTTTTTCCAAAAGATCAATTTACTGATAGACCTGAAAGATTTTTTGTAAATGAATCAATAAGAGAGCAGATTTTAATTCATTATGACAAAGAAGTTCCATACTCTGTTGAGGTATTAACTGAAGATTTTAAGGACTCACCAAAAATTATTAAAATCAGATCTTTAATTCTAGTAGAAAGAGAATCACAAAAAGGTATTTTGATTGGTCATAAGGGGTCTGCCTTGAAAAAAGTTGCTTCTAAGGCCAGAGGTAATCTTGAAAAATTTTTTAGAAAGAAAATATTCTTGGAAGTATTTGTTAAAGTTAAAAAGAATTGGAGAAATGACCCTTCATCTCTAAAAACATTTGGATATAATCTATAATAAATGAGTGGTATTGTAGCAATAGTTGGAAGACCTAATGTTGGCAAATCTACACTTTTCAATAGATTAATTGAGAGGAAAGAGGCAATAGTTGATCAGGTAAGTGGTGTAACAAGAGATAGGCATTATGGAAAATCTGACTGGAATGGTGTTGAGTTTAGTGTTATTGATACAGGAGGATATCTTCCTTTAAGTGATGATGTTTTTCAAAAAGAAATTGATAAGCAAGTAATATTAGCTATCGAGGAAGCTGATGTAATTTTATTCTTGGTTGATGTTAAAGATGGTTTAACTGGTGTTGATCAATCTATTGCAGATATGCTTCACAGATCCTCTAAAGAAACTCTACTATTGGTTAATAAAGTTGATAATTCTAAACTAATAGAAGATTCAAATGAATTTTATTCTTTGGGTTTTGAAAACTTATTTTGTTTATCATCGATTAATGGATCTGGAACAGGTGAATTTTTAGACTTATTATCTGAGAAACTTCCAAAAGAGGACCTAATAATTTCAGATGTACCAAAATTTGCTGTTGTTGGTAGACCTAATGCTGGTAAATCATCATTTATCAATTCCCTTATCGGTAAAGAAAGATTTATAGTTACTGATGTTGCTGGAACAACCAGAGATAGTTTATACACTCGATACAATCAATTTGGTTTTGAGTTTGATTTAATTGACACAGCAGGAATTAGGAAGAAGAGTAAAGTATCTGAAGATATTGAGTTCTACTCAATTTTAAGATCTGTTAGAGCAATTGAAAATTCAGATACATGTTTAATAATGTTTGATGTAGAGAGAGGCTTTGATTCTCAGGTACAAAATATTTTTTGGCTTGCAGCTAGAAATAAAAAAGGTGTTGTTGTTCTTGTAAACAAATGGGATACTGTGGAAAAAGATCATATGACTACTAAATCAATTGAAGAGGAAATTATATCCAAAACATCTCCATTTACTGACATACCAATTGTATTTATTTCAGCATTAACAAAACAAAGAATCTTTGATGCAATTAAAATTGCAATGCAGGTAAATCAAAGAAGGGATTATAAAATACCAACTAAAAAGTTAAATGATTTTATTTTACCAATAATTGAACAAAAACCTCCACCTAGCACTAAAGGTAAATACGTAAAAATCAAGTTTTGTAGACAACTTCCCACTAAGTATCCTCAGTTTGCATTTTATTGTAATCTACCTCAGTATATAAAAGATCCTTACAAACGTTTTTTAGAGAATCAATTGAGAAAAAATTTCAATTTTTCAGGTGTTCCGATTGATATTTTTCTTAGAAAAAAATAATCATAAAGTTTTTTTAAGAGACTTCAACTCTTCTTTAATTTTATTAAGCTTTTTCAAAATTACTAGATTTTCATCTTTAGAAATATCTTTTGATTTTAGCTTCTTTTTAGCACCTTGAATTGTTAGACCGTCTTTTTTTAGAAGAGTATATATTAATTTTATGGATTCAATATTTTCTTTTGTATACTTTCTTATTCCAGATGATTTAACCATGGGATTTATCTCTTTAAATTCTTTTTCCCAAAACCTTAATAACGAAGTATTGACATTAAAGTGAGTAGCTACTTCACTTATACTATAGTATTTTTTTTCTGGAAGATTACTAAACATTTTAGTCAAGAGATTGGTTCTCCTGTGAAGCTTGATTTACAAGTTCTTCAAATTCAATAGGGGATAGACTACCTGAATAGAAATTTATTGGATTAATTTTTTTACCATCCTTTATAATCTCATAGTGAAGGTGAGGTGCTACAGATCTACCAGTATTACCTACATAGCCTATTAGATCTCCTCTTTTTACCCTGTTACCTCTTCGAACAACAATTTTATCCATATGAGCATATAAACTCACGTATCCAAAACCATGATCAATCCTAACATGATTACCAAAACCTATAGCTCTAGCATCTGCTCTAGATATTCTTCCATCACCAGTTGCATAAATAGGTGTACCAGTTTTTGCAGAAAAATCCATACCCCAGTGCATAGTTCTCTTTTTGGTAAATGGATCAATTCTGTAACCATATCCAGATGCCATTCTTTTAAGATCAGAACTACTTACAGGCTGAATTGCAGGAATTGCAGTCAGAAGCGACTCATTGTTCTTTGCTAATAACTCAATTTCATCTAGTGATTTAGATTGAATCACTAGTTCTTTTGTTAGAATATCTAATCTTTTTGTTGTATTTACTATAACATCAGAACTCTCAAATCCTTCTAGATAATCGTATCTATTAACACCACCAAATCCTGCTCTTCTTTGATCTTCTGGAATTGGACTAGCTTCAAAATAGACTCTATATAAATTATTATCTCTTTTCTCAATATTAGCTAAAGTTGATTCAACTTGTTCTAATTTCTTATTTAATACTTTAAGCTGGAGTTCGTAATTATTTATTTCTCGAGCCTGAACAATTTCTTTAGGGGTATCAATAAAATCAGTATTTAAAAGTACAACTGTAATAAATGCTCCAATAATTACTGAACTAATCAAAAACAGAGACAGTCTGTAGATACGTTCAACAAATGTTCTTTTAATTGGGACAAACTCCAGATTGTCAGAATCAAAGTAGTATTTAGTTTTGGACATAGACCAATTTGTTGTAATTTCAACCTTTAAATGGCTGAAAACCTCTACAAATATAAAAAAAATGAATTCATACGTTGTTAGAGAAAAATTTTTTCAATACTTCAAAGACAAACGACACAATATTATTCCCTCAGCCTCTGTAATTAACCAATCAGATAAAAATTTAATGTTCACTAATGCTGGAATGAACCAGTTTCGGAATATTTTTTTAGGTAATCAAGAACCTGCATTTTCCAGAGTTGCAAACTCTCAAAAGTGTCTTAGGGTTTCTGGAAAGCACAACGACCTTGAAGAGGTTGGGGTTGACACCTATCACCATACTTTTTTTGAAATGCTGGGTAATTGGAGTTTTGATGATTATTTCAAAAAAGAGATAATTGAATGGTCATATGATTTAATTACTAACATATATGGGATTAAAAAAGAAGATATATATGTTTCTGTATTTAAAGGATCAAAAGAGGACAATCTAGAATTTGATCAAGTAGCTTTTGATGAATGGAAAAAGTTTTTTAGTGAAGACAGAATTATTAGTGGTAACAAAAAAGATAACTTTTGGGAGATGGGAGATATTGGACCTTGTGGACCATGTTCTGAAATTCACATTGATTTAAGATCAGAATCTGAAAAGAAAAAAATTAGTGGAGCTGATCTTGTAAATAAAGAACATCCTCAAGTTGTAGAAATATGGAACCTAGTATTTATTCAATACAATAGGAAGAAAGATGGATCCTTAATTAAACTCGATAAACAATATGTAGATACTGGAATGGGACTTGAAAGACTTTGTATGGCACTACAGAAAAAAGAGTCAACTTATGATACGGATTTATTTATAGATATTATTAAGAAAATTGAGAATATTTCAAATAAAAAATATTTGTCAGGCGATGAAAATATTGATATTGCTATAAGAGTTATATCCGATCATATTAGAGCTTTAATTTTTACAATTTCTGATGGTCAAATCCCTAGCAACAATGGACCAGGATATGTTATTAGAAGAATTCTTAGAAGAGCTATTAGATATGGATATACAAATCTTGATATAAAAACTCCATTTATTCATGAACTTGTTGATATAGTAATTTCTCAATATTTAACCATTTATCCTGAGCTAAAAAATCAGAGTGAATACATTACCTCATTAATTCATGATGAAGAAAAAGGTTTCCTCAAAACATTAAATCAAGGTCTTTTACTTATAAATCAAATTATTGAGTCTAATCCAAATGATAAGAAAATTAGTGGTGAAGATTCCTTCAAGCTTTATGATACATATGGATTTCCAATTGATCTTACTTCATTAATTGCAAGTGAAAATGATTTTCTAGTTGATATTGATGGATTTAATGAACATATGAAAGCTCAAAAAAGTAGATCAAAGTCAATAAATAATGAAGAAGTTAAAGAATGGAATATTGTAAGTGAGAATTCATCTACAAACGTATTTAAAGGTTACGACCATTATGAACTTGAAACAAAAGTTTTCAAGTATCGAGAGTGTATAACCAGTGAAGGAGAAACTCAGTATCATCTTGTTACAAATGAAACCCCTTTCTATCCTGAAGGAGGCGGGCAAATTGGAGATACTGGAGAAATTATTTCAAACTCTATGACTATAACTGTAAAAGATACTTTTAGAGAAGGTGAGGACATAATTCATCTTGTAGATAATTTACCAAATAAACTAGAAGAATCTATACTAATGAAAATTGATAAAGATAGAAGGTCATCTATTCAAAGAAATCATACTTCAACACACCTTCTTCAATTTGCTTTAAAAAAAATACTTGGAAATCACATAGAGCAAAGAGGTTCTATGTTAAACGAAGATATTTTTAGATTTGATTTTTCACATCAATCTAGATTATCAGAGAAGGAATTAAATGATGTTGAAGAACTTGTTAAAAGTTTAATTAAAGATGAAATTAAGTGTATCGAAGATAGGGAAGCAAATTATATTGATGCTTTAAATGCAGGAGCTATTGGTTTATTTTCAGAAAAATATGGCGATGTAGTAAGAACAATTAAGTTTGGGGAATCTTATGAACTATGTGGAGGTACTCATGTAGATAACACAAAAGAGATTGAAGATTTTAAAATAATTTCTGAGGGCTCACAAGCATTTGGAATTAGAAGAATAACAGCATCTTGTAATAAAATTAGAATTAAGGAGGAAAAATTAAAAGATCAAGCAATAAAAGAAAAAGCTGAGAGTGAAAAAGTAAATAAACTTCTTCAAAAAGAAATAGATTCTCAAAACAAGTTAAAAATTCAATCAATAAAAGAGTTAATTATTAATGAGATAAAAGAAGTTAATGGATTAAATACATTCACGGGGAAATTAGAACTAGATAATAAATCAACCAAAGAATTGTGCTTTTCACTCTCTAATGAATTAGATAATCTAATTATGATTGTTTTCTCTATAAGTGATGAAAAAGTATTTATTTCATGTTTTATTTCAAAGAATTTGATAGCCGAAAAGAATCTTAATGCTTCAAATATTATCAAACGGTTAACCCCTATAATTGAAGGTAGTGGTGGAGGCCAGCCTTTCTTTGCTTCTGGAGGTGGAAAAAATCTTGATGCAGTAGATGAAGCCCTAGCTGAATCTGAGAAAATAATTAGTCAGCTGTAGGTGGAAATTTTTCAAGTATACTTGAAACAAAATTACCAATCATCTTATCTCTATCTTTTGAGTACTCATTTAATACTCCTACACCTTTACCTTGCCATACAAGTTGTTGATTCTTATTATCAATAAAATTAACATAAAGAGTACCTTGAACTCTTGAGTATCCAGATGAGTATGGATAGCGGTAAAAGAAAGGACTCCAGCCATAGGGTAAATAATTATTAACATACACCCTCTCCTTTGATTGAGTCTCAAATGTAATTAATAGATCAGGTGAACTAGATCTCTCAAGTCCTTTTGACTTGAGACCCATATCTAGTGATTTTAAAATCCTCTTTTTATCAAGATCAGAAATTTCAACCTTTTCAATATCTGGTTCAGAGAATGAATATGAATTATAGTTACTAAAATCCACATCAGAATCATAATCATATTGAACATAAATTCCACATGAGTTAATAATTAAAGCTATTGTGAATAATATTATTTTTGGAGAGTTCACTTTTCTTATAATTTTCAATATTTTAAAGTTATGAAAAAATTTTTATTGTTTTTTATATTAATATTTCTTTCCTCTTGTTCATCATTTAGGTCTTTATCGGAAAGTAATTTATCTGTTGATGATCAGATAAACTTATATATTAAAAAATACGCACCAGCTGCAACTAAAAATATGAGATTTTACAGAATACCTGCAAGTATAACATTAGCTCAAGGAATTCTGGAGTCAGGATATGGCCAAGGTACTCTTGCAAAAAAAGCAAATAATCATTTTGGTATTAAGTGTCACAAAGACTGGAAAGGAAAATCAATTTCACATGATGATGATGCAAAAGGTGAATGTTTTCGGTCATATAAAAATCCTTTAAGGTCTTATAAAGACCATTCTTTATTCCTAGTTGAGAGAGATAGATACAGTTCCTTGTTTAAATTAAATAGAAAAGATTATGAGTCATGGGCAATTGGGTTGAAAGCAGCTGGGTATGCTACTGATCCTAAATATGCTGACAAATTAATAAGTTTAATTGAAAGGTTTAAATTAAATAGGTTTGATGAATAGATTGTCATCATCAGACTTAAAAATATCTATTAAATCATTTCCTCTAAGCTCTTTTAAAATTTTATCCCATTTCTTATTTGATAAATCAAATTCGGATTTAAAATCAGCTAAAAGAATTTGCTCAATGTTTTTAAGCCTATTAAAAATGACCTTTGCATCTTCGGAAATATCTGGTTCCTTTTTTATTGGTTTCATTTGTGGGAAGAATAAAATTTCTTGAATTGAAGTTTTATTTGTCAAAAGCATAACAAGTCTATCAATTCCAATTCCAATTCCAGATGTTGGGGGCATTCCATACTCAAGAGATTTAATGAAGTCCATATCAATAAACATAGCCTCATCATCACCTTTCTTACTTAATTCTAATTGATCTTCAAATCTTTTTAATTGGTCAATTGGGTCGTTAAGCTCTGAATAAGCATTTGCAATTTCCATTCCATTTACAATTAATTCAAATCTTTCAGTGAGATTAGAATTTGATCTATGCTCTTTTGTAAGAGGACTCATTGATTTTGGATAATCAGTTATAAATGTAGGATTTATAAAGTTTTTTTCACATTTATTACCGAAGATTGCATCTATCAACTTTCCTTCTCCCATACTATCATCTATATCAATAGAAAGATCTTTACAAATAGATCTTAGCTCACTTTCGTTTTTACCTGAGATATCATAACCAGTATATTTAATTATAGCGTCAGTAATTGATATCCTTTCATAGGGTGCCTTAAAATCTATTTTTTTGGAATCAAATTCGACTTTAGTTTTATTATGAATTTCTAAACATACTTTTTCAATTAATGACTCAGTGAGTTCCATCATCCAGAAATAATCTTTATAAGCAACATACAGTTCGAGTATTGTAAATTCGGGATTATGATTTCTGTCCATTCCTTCATTTCTGAAATCTCTTGAAAATTCATATACAGCTTCAAACCCACCAACAATTAATTTTTTTAAAAATAATTCATCTGAAATTCTTAAATAAAGAGGTATATCTAATGCATTATGATGTGTTATAAATGGACGAGCTGTTGCACCACCTGGAATTGGCTGAAGAATAGGAGTCTCAACTTCAAGATATTCTCTCGAGTTTAAAAAATTTCTAATCGAATTTATAATTTTTGTTCTTTTAACAAATGTCTCTTTAACTTTAGGATTAACAATTAGATCAACATATCTCTGTCTGTATCTTTGTTCTAAATCTGTAAAACTATCATATTCGTTTCCTTTAGAATCAACTTTAGGTAAGGGAAGTGGTCTTAGAGATTTGTTAAGAATTTTGAAATCTTTTACTAGTACAGTAATCTCTCCAACTTTTGTTTTAAACAATTCACCATTTATACCAATTATATCTCCAATATCAAGTAACCTTTTGTAAACTACATTGTATTTAGTTTTATCATCTCCTTTACAAATTTCATCTCTATTAAAATACACTTGAACTCTACCCTTGCTATCCAATATTTCAGCAAAAGAAGCATTTCCTTGAATTCGTCTAGACATAATTCTACCAGCAATTACTACTTGTTTTTTTTCTTCATATTTGGAAACTATATCTAAAGAAAAATTGGTTACAGGATAAAGTTCTGCTGGATAAGGATCTATTCCAATCTTTTTTAACTCTTCAAGTTTTTCTCTCCTTATTTTTTCTTGTTCGGTCACTATATATTGTTTAAACAAAGATAGGTTTTATAAAATAATCATTGAAGTACAAATTTCTATATTTGAATGATTAATGAAAAATAAAAAAATAATAGTTAGAGATATAGGGAGAACTTCATTTTCTGATGCCTGGAAATTTCAAGAAGATGTTTTTCAAAAAATAATTGATCAAAAAGTTCAAAATAGAACTTTAGAAAAAAAAATAAAAACTAACAATTATCTAATTTTTACAGAACACAATCCTGTATATACTATTGGAAAGAGTGGAGATATGTCAAATCTTCTTTTAAATCAGAATCAATTAAAAGAGAAAGAAATTGATTTTTTTAAAATTAATAGAGGAGGAGATATAACATTCCATGGTCCAGGTCAAATAATGGGTTATCCTATCCTAGACTTAGACAATTTTTTTACAGATATAAACCTATATTTAAGATCTCTGGAAAATACTATTATAGATACTCTAAGTTTTTATGACATCTTAGGATTTACAATTAAAGGAGAAACGGGTGTTTGGGTTAAAAATCAAAATCAATTTAAAAAAATATGCGCATTTGGTATTAGAGCAAGTAGGTGGGTAACTATGCATGGATTCTCATTGAATGTAAATTCTGATTTAAATTACTTTAACAATATTATACCATGTGGAATAAAGGATAAAGGTGTAACCTCTATTAAAGAAACTTTAAATCAAGAAGTTGATTTAAAGAAGGTAAAGAAGAAGATTTTTGAAAATTTTGAAAAGAATTTTGATGCTGATTTAGTTTATCATGATTAATTTATTTCATAAGATACAATTGAATACTTATCGATTTTTGAAATTAGTTCAAGCTTACCATCAATATCTGAATCAATCAAATCAAATGAAGAGCTACCTTTAAGAGGAAATCCGTTAACTAGCTCACCACTGTCATTATATAGATATATATTATCATTGTTAAGATCTGTAGTTCCAACAAAGAAATCTCCAGAAATATTAAAAACCTTAGGCTTTGAGTACCTGCCAGTTGGAAGCTTTACATCAATACCTTTAATTGACAAAATGTCCTCGCTTATATATATTAGTTTATCATCAAAAACATTAATCATACTATTATCAGATAGATTTAAATTATTTCTATTAAAATTACCGTTAGTATCAATTTGAATTAAATTTCCTTGATTATCAGACGTTGTAAATGAGCCTAAATATGAATATACAGTATTATCATTATACTGAATTTTATCTTCAACAACTATTCTATCTTCACCTCTTCTATTAAGAATCTTTATATCACCATTTTCAAGTTGAATAACAATATAATCTTTGCCATCAATTCTTAAATGAACTGGACTTTTAATAATACTTGATGAAAAATTATTTGGACTAAAACCATTTACAATTTTCCCTTTTGTATCATACATCTTAATTTGATTATCGTATGAGATTACAATTCTATAATTTCTATTCTTTTCATAATCAAAAATTGAAATGGGATTTATATTATCCCCCAATTCTAAATCAAAACTTAGATCATTAACCTGATTTCCATTTCTATCAATAAGATATAACTTATCTTCTGTCCTAAATATCATTTGAAGTCTACCATTTTTATATGTATCAATTTGTTCTATATCTCCAATTACTCTACTAGATAAATTTTTTTTCCAAATAAGACTTCCTTTATTTGAGTAATAATGTAATACGTTTTCACTATTTTGAAAAACAAAATCATATTCGTTAGTAGAATGATTTTTTATCCAAATTGGATCTGAAATTATTTCATTATCTGATGAAACAAGAAATTCTGTATAAGCTTCACCCATCTTTGAGAAAGTATTGATCTTTTTATAATCAAAATTTAAAAGTGCTATATCCTGAGTGAATTTTAAGCCAAATGATACAAATGGATACGAATCTGAATCTAAAAAATTAATTATACTTGAATTCATTTTATTTCTTGAATTTATAACCCAGAAGAAATTATTATTTGACTGTATATTTTTCTTATAATTTGTATAGTCAGAATTTGATCCTAAAACATTATTAATTTTATTTGCATTAATTATATTTCTTAATTTTGAAATAGAACTGCCAATAATTAAAAAATTATTAATTAAAGTTGAATAGCTTATCAGAGGCTCATATCCAAAAGATTGCAATAATAACCTAAGGCCTTCATCAAAATTTACAAGATATATATCTGTATCGTTGCTTTCTTTTAGGTTAAAATATTCTTCAATCTGGTCTGTATTTTTTAAAGCAATAACTAAAAATTTTTCTTGATCATCTACTATACTTAATTCATTTATGAGATTTATAGACTTAAAACTATAATCATCAGCAGCAATATTATTTGATTTAAAGAAATTTTTAAGATTGAATATAAATCGTTCAGAATCCCCTACATTAAAAGAAAAAAATGATTTAAATGTATTAGGAATAACTTTATCAGATACAATCTCTTTAGAGGAAATACTTTTTAAAATTGAAATTTTAGAATTAAGTGAGTCACTTAACTTAGTAACACCAGAAAGCTTTATGCCATCAGTTGAGTTGGAAAAATCATAACCAATCCATGAAGTTTTAACTTTAGGCAACAAAGGTAAATTAAATGATCTATAGTCCTCAGAATTTGATTCATCTGATTTAATAAAAAAATTAAATGGATCGTTTTTGTCTATTGTTTTTGAAATTTTTATCAAATCCGGACTGATTTTTTTATTATTTGTTTTATAATCTCTTATAATATTTTCTAAAACTATATCAGTATCTGAGCTTATAAAAAAACCACCAACAAGTGTTTTGTAAATTGTCTTATTGTTAAAAGTCTTTGAGTATATATTATAACTCTGATAAGTTTTATTAAAATCATCATTATTAAAAATTGAATCACTTAATTCAACTCTACTTATAAATGTATAGGCAATTTCATCTTTACTATAAGGAGACAAACTTAAAACACCTTTATTAGTATAACTATTTGAAAGTAAATTCAAATTATTGTAAATAACTTTAGAGTTTGGATAAAGATTTGATATTAGCTGATTTTTTTCAAGAATATTTTTTGTAATAGTCAAATCATTTATGTTAATAATTTTTACTGACTCTAAGGGAATAAAATCTAATTCAGAAATATGATCATTATCAGCTTTATTACATGTTGATGCAATTAATAAAAAAAGAGATAATAATATTCTTATTGAAAATTTCATTAATTGATTTGAAGGGTTTGTTGATTAGATTTAATTTTAAATGATTTTCTGTGATATTTTGTTATGCCAAATTTTGTTATCATACTTAAATGAAATTTTGTCCCATATCCTTTATTTTTTATCCAATTATATTTGGGGAACTTTAAATGTAAATTAGACATATATTCATCTCTATATGTTTTAGCTAATATTGATGCTGCAGCAATATTCTGATACTTTTGATCACCTTTAATTATACACTGATATTCAATTTCTTTATATGGCTGAAATATATTACCATCAACTAAAATAAAATCTGGTTCAATATTTAAATTTTCTATAGACTGATGCATTGCTTTAAAAGTAGAATTTAAGATATTATTATTATCTATGTGAGAAGAGTTTACAAATGCAACCGAATATGCCAATGCATTTTTTTCAATAAATTTTTTAAGTTCTAATCTTTTGATTGGGGATAATTTTTTAGAATCATTAATATCGTTGTTTTTAAAATTTTTTCCTAGAATAACTGCAGCAGCTGTTACAGGTCCAGCAAGGCTTCCTCTTCCGGCTTCATCAATTCCTGCTTCATGTTTAAATTTGGAAAACTTATTCATTAACATTTTAACAAAATCAAATTTTAAAAGAAATATTACCTTAGTATGAAATTACAAAATAGATGCAGAAGATTTTTCTGGTATTAACTTTTTTTTTACTAACATCTAATTTATTTTCTCAATCAGAAAAAGATATTGATATAAAGCCTAAAGCCCAAAAAGAGGAATTAAAAGAAAATTCTGAAAAAAAAGATTTTTTAAACTTGAATGAATATAAAATCTTCTATTTGGATGGAGACTATGAAATTGTTGATACTTCATTAACTATTAATAAATATTATAAGTTTAACTTTTTAAGGAAAGATCAGTTTGAGCTATTATCATTTGCTAATTCAGGTCATACATATAATAAACTTTCCTA
>Ga0136656_1000021_pt1 | contig 39852 bp, 61 predicted proteins | sample CPBDNA_9_FD_94862 | JGI IMG/M metagenome (GOLD analysis project Ga0136656, IMG submission 94862) | Freshwater to marine salinity gradient microbial communities from Chesapeake Bay, USA - CPBay_Sum_15_0.8_DNA (version 2) | ecosystem: Environmental > Aquatic > Marine > Coastal | place: USA...
AAGATTACTCTCCCCAGTACTTATGAACATATTAGCAGATAATAAGGATCTAGCTAAATACCTATTTGGAGCCTAAGTGAGCGATAAAAGCAAATACGACATAGAAGCGGCGAAGTCCATGTATATGGAATTTAAGTCCCTACGTCAAATTGCTGATAAGTTAGGCATCAACTATTCTACCCTAAAATACCATAAGCAGGAACACAAGTGGGAAGAGGAACGTAATCTAATACGGAAAGATATATTGCGCGAGCTAGCTGACAATAAGAAAGCCGTACTCGTTTCTCTAACATCAAATTCCCTGGATTGTGTAGACCGGGCGGTCAAAGATCTTAAAAATAGACCTAAGCCGCCTTCCATTCAAGAGGCTCGAATGTTAACCAACATCATAACGGAGATAGATAGAATTATTCGTTTAGATGATGGGGAACCAACCGATATAATTAGTGAACATAAACCCGTTACGGTAATAGAGCTACGGGAAAAATTAAAAAAGGACCCGTTCTTCATCGAGGACGCGTCGTTTAGGGAGATAGACGATGAAAAAACTACTGATACTGATTCTACTGACACCGATGCTAGCATTCAGCAAACCGATTCTGCTGACACTAAAAAATAGTGTAGTACTAGATTCGCAGGTAACACAAAAAAGCGTTGATAAGGCTGCTCAGGCTCTTCTAAAATTATCTAATGAAGCACCTTTGTCTGAAGAACTATTTTTGGTTCTGGACTCACCTGGAGGCTCTGTTATGGCAGGTCTCAATTTTATTCAATTAATTAAGTCTATCCCCCAGAGAGTGAGCTGTATTGCCATGTATGCTGCATCGATGGCGCATGGCATTTTACAGCAATGTACAGGTGATAGATATGTAACAGAAAATGGTGTTATTATGATTCATAGAGCTAGTGGTTCTATATCTGGTCAATTTAATGACGGAGAGATGGAAAGTAGATTAGCATTTTGGAAACAAGTAGTTACTAATATGGAAGCTAAAAGCGCCGCTAGACAAGGTATCTCATTAGAAGAATACAAGAAATTAGCTAAGGATGAGTATTGGTGTTATGGAGCTCAATGTGTTCATGACAATGTTGCTGATATAGAGACTAATATTAAGTGTTCTAAAAAAATGGTAGAAACTACAATAACTAAACAAAAACGATTCTTTTTTGGTACATATAAAATTGAAAAATCAGCATGTCCATTAATTAAATCTGGAAAAGTGACTAAAGTAGATTAAAGTGAGTTTAGTAGATCTAAAACCAGGAGATGCTTTATACCTTCAGATTATGGAGGATTTACATTCTCATTGGCAACCACATGAAGGACAAGTAAAAGTAGGAATGCCTCTCATCAAAGGAGAGGTTTCTACTGTTTTTATTCAATGTGGACGTAAATGGGGTAAAACGGATTTTGCTGTATACATGTTATGGCGACACGCTTTACTAAACCCTGGTTCTACATGCTACTACATTACACCGGAACTTTCCCACGGTAGAGAAATTGTTTGGCATAACGGTCGTATTACTCAATTTGGTAGACAAAGAGATGAGACTGGTCGTATAGTTCCAGGTGGAAAAGAACCTATGAGAAAATACATTAAACATGTATCAAACGTAGATTCTCGTGTAACCCTAAAAAATAATAGCACAATAAAAATTGTTGGGTCGGAAAACTGGGCGGCGGCTAACGGTTTAACGCCGGACTTTGTTGTATACGACGAATTCAAAGTTTTTCACCCACAATTCCATACGGAAATGAACCCAAACCGAATTGTTCGGAAAGCACCCCTTGTTATAATTGGTACACCGCCTAAGCCAGGGGACCGTAACTCGGATCAATACATGGAGTTTGCAGATGAATGTCTTAAAAGAACCGATTGCGCACACATTATCGCCTCATCTTACGATAACCCTCACACGCCAAAGGACGAAATTGACCGTGAGATCGAAAAACTACGGGCTCGTGGTGAAGATGATGTCGTCAAACGAGAATATTTTGGAGAGATCGCTGTCGGAGGAAGAAACGCTATTTTTCCCATGTTTGATAGGAAACTTATTAGACGACACGGAGATATATTAAATGATATTCAGCGCGATGTTAAGAAGCTTGATTGGTATTGCATCACTGATCCAGGTTCTACTACTTGCTTTGCAGTTTTATTTGCTGCAATCAATCCATACACTAAGCGTCTTTATTTGCTCGATGAAATTTATGAAACCAATCAAGAAAATACTACAGTCCGTAGGATATACCCAAGAATAGAATCTAAAATGAAAGAGCTGTTTCCTCATGGAGATGTAGATGATGATTGGATAAAAGTATATGATGAAGCTGCTGCCTGGTTTGCAAATGAAATTATGGGTCAATTTGGTACATATTTTATGCCTACAGCTAAAGCTTTACATAAAAAAGAGAATGGACTTTCCTTAATCAAAGATCAAATGATATATGAAATAGTTGACATTTCAGATAGATTGGTTAAACTAAAGTGGGAAATACAACAATATGTAAGAACAGATAAAGGTGATATTCCTAAAAAGAATGATCACTTAATAGATGCTTGGAGATATCTAAATGCTACGGCAAATTACGATATGAATGAAGTATTTGAAAAAATAAAAGAAAAAGATGATAGAAGAGGCTACACTATGAAAGATGATATAGCTTCTTTAGAAAGAGAAATGGATTGGACTACAGGTCTAATTCCCTGGGAGGACTAAGTAATGAATTTTGTTGAAATTTCACTAATTTTATCAATTGTATCTTGCATTTTGACGGCAGTTCTGTTACCATTGACGCTGTACGCCTTGATTTTGGTCAAATCATTGGAAAAACAAACACATACTGTGCAGTTTATGCCTACTTCCGAAGCCTTAGATCCTACTTTTAGTGATCAAAAGGTGTTTGAAGAGATAAATCAAGATCAAAAAGAAGAAAACGAAGAATACGGGATAATTTAATATGAGCTTTTTTGATGAACTAGGTGATGATCGTCCAGATAAGGTAAATGTAAAGCCATTTCACTCTGTAAAGGACGAAGGCGACGAAGCTGTATTTAAATGGTGTACAAAAGTCATAGAAACCTTAGAAAAACAAGCTGTTGCACGTAATTCTAAGATGAGAAAAAATTTAGAAACATACAGAGGTGCGACTTCTACTATTAAGCGTACAGATATTAGAAGATCAGACCGACAATTCCTTAATAAGGTTAATAAATTCATTGTTAACCACCTCCACGATATGACCGAAACTCGTATTTCCCAATTAACTCGGTTAAAGTCCTCTGTAAATGTTATTCCTACAAATGATGAGTATGAAGATAGAAATTCTGCTAAGGCAGTTAAGTATCTTATCGATCATTTATGGTATATTAACAATATTGATGAATTAAGACAAAAAATGTTGAGAAATGCATTTATCTTTGGTGAATCTTATTGTTTTATACAATGGAATAAAGATAAAGGTGACCTACATCCTATGTGGGTAAAAGCTAAAGAGTTAGGACTTAAATTACCTTTATTAGATGATGAAGGAAATGAAGTTTTAGATGAAAAAGGTAAAAGAATTATTCTAAATCCTAAGCGTCCAGTAAGAACAGGTGATATTGAATATAAAATAGAAGTTCCTTGGAGAGTATACTTACAAAGACAAAAAGATCTTAATGATGTAGAATACTGTTTTAGAGTATCTGTTGTTCCTACTGACACTTTGAAAAAAGATTATCCTAAAGCTAAAGAAAAATTAAAAAATACTACTAATGTAAAAGCATTTGATGCAGATTCTTTAACAGAACATTTATTAGAAGAAGAAACTGTAGTATATGAATTTTGGCACAAAAGAACTAAGCATTGTCCTGATGGATATTATGTAAAATTTACAAAAGAAGCTATGTTAGAGTATTCTGAGTTAAATTATAGTGGAGATCACTTACCATTCATACGTTTAACTGATATGGATATACCAGAACAACTAAACGGTATTTCTGCGTATGAAATGGTTAAACCTATTCAAACAATGCATGACAATCTATCTACATTATTAGCTAAAAATATTTATATGATGGGACATGCTAAATGGGTAATGCCTAGAGGTGCATGTAAGATAGAAGCATTAGGTAACGATAATACTATTGTTCAATATCAAGGTCCAGTACCTCCTCAAATGATTCAAACACAACCTAACCCACCTGAAGCATATTCATTTAGAAATGCTTTACGAGAAGAAATGGGTCAGATATATGGTATTCAAGGCGTTTCTCGTGGACAACCTCCAGCAGGTATTACAGCAGCGGTTGCATTACAATTTTTAAATGAACAAGAGCAAGAAAGAAATCATACATTAGTTATTAAACACAACAATATGGTATCTCAATTAGCTAAGCAAACAATTGCTTTAGCAGGGGATTATTACCAACCTGATGATGGCAGAATGTTACGTATAGTTGGTAAAAACAATAAATATATTATTCGTCATTTTGATACAGCAAATCTAAGTAAAAGTTATGATGTTAGATTAGAGCTTGGATCTGGTTTACCTGAAACAAAAGCAGGTAGAGTACAAAGAATTATTGAAATGATGCAAATGAAACCTGATTTACTATCAAATGAAAGATGGATTGATCTTTTAGATTTAGGCGATACAGAAAAAATGAATACATTAATGACTGTAGCTATAAAAGCGGCTGAATCTGAAAATGAAGATATTATGGCTGGTAGACCGGCTGGAGATCCAGAAGATTTTGAAGATCACATCTTACACTGGAAAGTACACACTAAATCTATTCAGGACAGAACATTTAAAGAAGAATGTCCACCTGAAAGACGTGAAGAAATGTTACAGCATATTGCTATTCATGAATTTTTAATGGTAGAAAGAGCTAAAGTTAATCCTGGCTTTGAAGCAAAATTAGCAGAACTACCTAACTTTCCAATTTTTCCTAATGGGTATGTACCTCGTTCCATTGAGCAGCAACGCTTAGTAGTTCAAGGAGAAACTAATAGAGGAGAACAAGTTACAGGAATGATTCCTGGAGAAGATAAATCAGAACTAGACAAGGGAGAAACAAATGAGTGAAGAAATTTCACAACCACAGGTAATTAATGAATCAGTAGAGACTGCTCCAGAGGCAGCGTCTAATGCAGAAGCATTATCTTTTGACGATTTAGACAATCTAACTGATGGACGTTCAGCAGCGGAGTTAATGAGTGAAGCCAAAGGTGAAAGTAAGAAAGAGAGCGAGGAGAACAAATCAGAACCTCAAAGTGAGAGTAGCGGAGAAGAGGTTGAAGCTAAGCAAGAAGAGAGCGAAGCGTCTGAAGAACAAATTGAAGAAATCAAAAAGCTTATCGCAAAATATGGTGACCAAGAGCTTGAAATCGCGGCTAATGCAATATTTAAACACAAAGTCGACGGAGAAGAAGTAGATGTCGAGCTACAAGAGCTTTTAAATAATTATAGTGGTAAAGTATCTTATGATAAAAAGTTTCAAGAATTTTCTAGTCAGAAAAAAGAATTTGAAGATTACAAAACTGGATATGATAAAGAAATAGATCAAATTAATAAATATATAAATGATTTTGCTGATAAATTAAAAAATAACGATGCTTTAGGAGCGTTACAATACTTTGCAGAATTTTCTGGTATGAAGCCTCATGAATTTAAGAGTAACCTTCTTAGTCAATTGACTCCAGAAATAGAACGTAGAGCAATGATGTCCCCTGAAGAATTGAGAGCAGAACAACTTTCTAATGAAAATGAGTATCTGCTTAAACAACAAGAGTCTGCACAGCAACGAGTTGAGCAAGAGCAAGCCTTAAAGGACCTCGAGCTACAAATCGCGAACGTACAGGAAGCTCATGGTATTTCAGATGAAGATTTTAAAACAGCATACAATGAACTATTAGAATCTGAATACGAAGGTGAGATTACACCTGCTTCTGTTGCTGAATATTATGTTCATGCAGCAGCTTTCTCTAAAGCAGATGAAGTTTTATCTAGTATCGATCCTGTTCTTGCAAATCAAGATGAGGTAGTTGAAAGCCTTCAAAGGATAATTGTAGAGAATCCGTCCTTTGATGACAACGATCTTATGGAGATTGTACAAGAGGTTTATGGTAGCGTTAAAAAAGAAGCATCTAAATCTGTTTCTAAAAAAGTAGTTGATAGTCAACCACAAAAGAAACAAGCAAACACCCGATCTAAAGAAGAATTTATAGATTGGGACGAACTTTAAACTTAATTAACTAAGGAGTTAATAATGGCAAGCGAAAGACAATTTAGCCTAAGCGAAGCATCAGCTCTATTTAAGATTAAGTACGAAAAGCTTTCTGAAAACGTATATAACTCAGCTAACGTACTTTTAGGGCGTGTTAAAAAATCTTACAACTTTACTGGTAAAGAACTAGCAATTACTGTACCACAATCTTTTAGTGGTGGTGTAGGTTCTGGATCTCTACCAAAAGCAAACACAGCAATCTACGGTGATGCACGAATCACTGCTAAGAAAATGTATGCTGTTGTTGAAATCGATAGAGAATCTATCAAAGCTGCTCTTTCTGATGAAGGTGCCTTTGTTAGAGCTACTAAAGAAGTAGTACAAAAAGGTGTTGAATCTTTTATGAGAAACCTTTCTCGTGCTCTTTTCAATGACGGAACAGGTAAATTAGGGACAGCAAGTGCCGGCGTAATAGTTGATACTGCTGTTGCAAATAGCGGTGTTAAACTTACTATTTCTGATTTTAAAGAAGCTAACTTTGAAGAAAGAGATCTAGTAGATATTGGTTCAGATAAAGCTGTAGAAATTTTAGAAGTATTGCCAGAAACATCTCAAATTATTTTGAAATGTACTAATACTGAGTCTACTCCTAACTCCGGTGTATTTGATGTACCTGGAATTGCTTTATCAGGGGATATTTTCATGCAAGGTTCTGAGAACAACGATCCACAAGGACTTAAACTTTTAGATAAGTCTACTGGTTCTTCTTATGGAATTTCTCATGGTCGTCGTTGGCAAGCTCAAAAGAAAGACGCTGCTTCAGCGGCTGTTTCTACAGATCTATTAAATGAAATGATGTTAAAAGTTAAGAAAGCTTCTGGTAAGTCTCCTAACTTAATCGTTACTTCTTACAAGCAGTATGAAAAAATCTTAAATCTTCTTGAAGATCAAAAGAGATACACTGTTAATACAAGAGCTGGACTTAAGTCTAAATCAGGTGCTGATATCTCTTTTAGCGGTGTTGAGTTCATGTCTGTTGACGGTCCTGTTGGAATTTTTCCAGAAAGATTTGTTGAAGACGACAGAATCTACCTTCTTAATGACAACCACATTCACATGCACCACAGACCAGACTTCGGTTGGTTTGATGATGATGGAACGGTTTTCTTAAGAAAAGCTGATTCTGATAGCTACGAAGCAAGATATGGTGGATACCTTGAGTGTTACATCAACCCTTGTTTTCATGGTGTAATTAGCAACCTTTCAGTCTAATTGACTAAATTAGCCGGGTCTCTTCTCCCTGCCCGGCTCCCCCAGCATGCATGAGTGGTGTTGGGGGTTTTTAGGGAGTTTAACTTGAGATTAACCAAGGAATTATTATGTTAAGAAGTATTAAATCAGGACAAAGAAAAGTAAGAATTTTAGCTATTAAAATTAGTAATAGTGGAGTTGTTTCTGGTCCAGATAGTAAGAAAGTATCTTACGATCATTCAACTAAAATAGTAAGCTTTAATCAATCATTTGCAGAGGCACCTGTAGCTATTGGAAGTTATATTGAGCAGTCTGGAAATGCATTATCCGCTTTTACAGAAACTCCTGTACTAAAAGGTACTATTACTGCAAGTCAATGTCAGGTTGCTTTTGATGCTAATGGAACCCCTGATATAGAGCTATTAATAATTGGATCTGATACAACAGAAAAATACTAAGTAAGTTAGCCCCTTCGGGGGCTTTTTAAGGATATATAATGAGTTCATCGGATAATAATAAATTTAATACAACAGAAACAAGTAAACAAGCTGGACAAGATGTTTATTCTGATGCTGTAGTATTACCTCCAGATTCTACAGATCATGTTTTAACAGTAACTGCCGACGCTTCATGTACAGCAGGTGTTGACGTAGAATTAGAGATGAGCCCTGATAAAGAAAATTGGTGTCCAGCCGTAACTAAATTAATAAGTGCCGATGTAGTAGAAGGAGAGACTATTGCCGGTAATGAAGAATATGTTAACTTAGTTCCTGATGCTCCAGGTGAATTTAAAAATAAACATGCAAGGGGAGGCTTAAACTTCGATAATAACGGAGCTGAGGTTACTACAGATGGAACAGGAACTAGGGATCTTTTACATCAACACATGGGAGTAGATAAATCATTTAATTATTCTATGTGGACAAAAAGTACAGAACAGCCTTCAGCAACATATAAACCAGTGTTATTTAGACACGGTGGAAAAGATACTCAAAGAATTGAAAAAGCTATAGAATTTACTAGCACTACACCTGTTGTAAGTACACAGGGTTTTATGGATATGAGTGATTCTAATTTAGTCATGGAAACAGCAGGATCTCCTTTTGGAACTAATTTAGGATTGTTAGATACAATGGTTATAACAATGGACGTTTACAATGACCAAAGAGCTGTTGACAATGGGTATTATAAATGTATGACAATAGGAGATGAATCTTCTTATCATATAGAAATTGGAATATCTCAGAATGTTACTTATGAATTTGGATACATATATGTATTTTATTATAATGGACCTACACAATTAGGTTATATATACTCAAGAGTAGGACAATATGGAAGTACTGTTGTACCAGCGCCAGGAAATGATAATTTAACTAGAATATCAATAAAAATTGGAGGAGCCCCAGGAGATAATATACGCTACACAACTTTCATAGCGTTAAATGGATACAATATTCTAGGTAGTAACAATGTTATTACAAATTACACATTTCCAGCTACAAATGACATGGCAAACGTAGCTAATTATAAATTAAAACTATATGGAGGAGGACATAATTTAAAAATAGCTAATCTTTCTTTTTTTAATGATAGAACTGAAGTAGGTACTAATTCTGTTAACTTTCCAGATTGGAACCTCAAACCAGTACTATTAGCAGGTAGTGTTGGAGCCGATTTTACTGCTTTATCTACATGTACAGCTTGTTATAATGCGACATTAGTAGGAGGAACTACTATAAAAGATACTGTTGCAGGAAATAATTTAACAATTACATCCGGTTCACCTGTAATGAGTACAATTAATAGAATACAAGAATCATCAATTATTATAGACAAAACTACTTATAGAAATCATTTAAAAAGCAGTGGAGATCCTTTAAACGGTAATTTCAGTCTATTTGGAGAATGGTCAATAGTAATAGGACAGGCTATAGGTACAACTGGAACCGCATCTAATGAATATGGTATGACGTCTCCTTTTTTAATTGGAGATGAATCTTCTGGAAACTATATAGCTATTAGTTGTACGTATAGAAGAATTTTTTTTAGAATATGGGTGAACGGAGTTCAAGTATACGATACTTATTTTAGTTACATTTCATCAGGTGCAGTTGGTATAGATACACATATAGTTATTACTAAAGCAGCATGCGCCCCTGGAGATGTTTTAATGGATGCTTTTGAAGTAACTTTTTATAATAGATCAGGAACGGTAATCCCAATGACCCAAAATTATACGTCTACTTTCACGGTACCTTCAACCGATTACTGGGCTGCTGCTACGGATACTAAAATAAATCTTCTTACTGATAAAGCAATATACATAGGTACGTATTATGCAAGAATTGGTACTACAGCTCTTTTTTCTAAAAAATTAGATGCAACAGATATGACAAACTTATTAACTTCTCTATATGGAAATACATTACTAGCATCGACAGGAGTATCTAATTTAGAGTCATATTATTTATCTAAAAGTTATTCTCCTTCAATATCTACAACTACTATATTTGATCAAAGTGGTAACGGCAATGATATAATAAATACTAGTGGAGTTAATTTAGAAACAATTTATAAAGGAAACTTAATTATTGATGTAAGTAATGGAGTTGTTCAAAACATAAAAAATACAGGAGTTAACACTCACATAGCTGCAATAAATGCATTTAGTATACAAGGCTGGTTTAATACTACCACAACACCTAGAAGTGATACCTGCATATTTTCCAATACAACAGGAACTAGCGGAGTAGTTACAGAAGGTATAAAATGTCGTATGACAGATAGTACGTCAATTGAATTAGATTTTACAACATTAGGTACAACTATAAGCTATACTGCACCTAGTTCACTTCTTGATGGAGCATGGCATAATATTATTTTAACTAAAAATAGTAATAGTGCGGTTGTACCAGGAACAGATTTAAAATTATATTTAGATGGAGTAGAATTAACTCCTTCTTCAACTTCTCCATTAGCTTTAGTAGATACTGACTTAAAAGGAACAAATGGATTTTGTTTAGCTGGAGATGGCACACGGACCACAGGTACTGATAATAGTTCTTTTAAATCAAAACTTAGTCAGTGGTCAATTCATTCAAAAGAATTAAGTGTAGATGAAATTTTTCTTATAAATAATAGAGATGTAGTCCCTGATTTAGAGGCACATGGAATGAGTGTAGAAGCTTACTGGGAATTAAATGATGCAGTAACCCCTACTCAAGATGCTACTTCTAATAACTATGATTTAGTATTTAGTGATGATAGTTCACAAACACTAGATACTTATTTAATAAATTTACAAGCAGGTGAAAAAGTATTAAAAACAGGTCAACTTATTGACGGCAATGCTTTTACAGTAACTTTAACTAAATCATTTAACTTTACTACGGAAGAATGGGTAGAAACATACGACCAAGAGTGTGCTCTATGTCTATCTTTTAATGGAGTAGAAAAAAATGCTGAATATTTTGCATTATTTAAATGTAATCAAAATTTAGGTGCAGGAGCAATAGATCTATTAGATGGCGGCTGGCATAACATAATTATTTCATATAGAGGTAATAATGATTTGGCAGGAGATAATGTATCTGAAGGAGATATAGTTAAATTTGGTCCTGGACCACTTAACTCATTAGATTTTAACTTTGCTGTATCTTTTGATGGACAACCTTTAACCACAATTAATGCAGGTAGAGGTGCAGATTATGTTGGAGGTTTAAATACCATAGAGACAGATACATATCAAAGTCAACTTGTTAATGTAGGTTTTCCTATTTTTAATAGACATTTAAAATTCAGTGGAATAGGTCAAGACGAGTATCAAGTACATGCTCAATTTTCGGCAGGTATTTATGAAGTATCAGGTGGAGATAATGAAAATGCATTTCAAGGAGCCGTGGATGAAACATCCTTTCACAGCGATTGTTGGTGGGTAGATCAGGCAGGTACTTCTGTATTAACAAATACATATAACCAAGAAAAACCTGCTACAATATATGGAAATACTACAGCATTAACTAATAGAGGTACTGGATCTGATTATCCTACAGGAGCTCCTTATCCTTTATTAACCCCTGAAGTAATCGGATCTACTGCCGGAGGAAACCAATGGATTAGTCCTGATAGGTATGACGCAGCTACAAATCCTACGGGAGGATTAGAAGGTTGGTGGAGATGGGGAGATACTCCAGGTGACTGTTCTATTACAATTAACGATGTTAGAGACCATGACGCAGGTACAAACAAAAGAGATATAAATGCTTTTGGTATTATTACAGCAGATAGAGTATTAATGACATCTGCTCCTGAGTCTATTTATGTTGAAAATGTACAAACTGAGGGATCAGCTAATGTTGGTATTACTTATCCTCAAGTAACTGTTAGTGAGATTCAATCAGGAGTATGTAATTTAAGTAATATAGATGCACCTATATTGCAATTTGTAAGAGTAAAATGGACCGGCTCAGGAAGCTGTGATTTAGGTCCTGGTAAAGGACAAGCTTCAATAAGCTTCCGTAAAAGGAGAAAAAAGTAATGAGTTCAGCTCACCACACTATATTTTTAAAAGATTTTGTTATTGAACAATTTGTAGATTTATATGATGAAAATGGAAATCCTACAAATGGACAAATAACTAGTTCAGGTAATTATTTATATACACAAGCTTTTACAATTCCACCAAAATCTGTTGATCACATATTGACGGCTGTATGCGAAGGGTGTACAATAGAGATCTTATTTCAAATGAGTCCAGACGGTGTAAATTGGTGTGATTGTATACTAGGTAATGGTTCTACATGCGAATTTGAATGTACAGCAAACGTAGGAGATTGTACAACAAAAGTAATAGATGTACCTGTTTTAGGGTACGGAAGAATTAAAATAGGAAATGCAGGTTCAGTCGGAGGTGTATGTACCGTTAGATTGAATTATAGCTTAGAATAGGAGCATACATGATTGCAGCATCTCACTTAGATTTAGAACATAATATAGCGACAGAATTACCACAATATGTAGATTCTATCGTATTTGAGGTTAAGGGAACAGGTACTTTTAGCGTACAATTTCAACATAGTGCAGACGGAGTTAACTGGTATAATATATTGGTTGATTCTGCGACACAAACAGAAACTCCATTAACATCAAACGGTATTGCAGCACTAAATAACGATTCAGAACACATTTTTCTAAATGTTAGAGCAGTTATCACGGGAACTGTATCAGTTTGTAAAGTCCACTTTAGAAGACATAAGAGGTAAGAAATGCCATTAATTACGTTAGGTGACGACACCAAATTAAAATTAAAAGTGCCTTCCAAAGGTGACACTAACTGGTCACAAGATTTTAAAACTGAGTTTGCTCAAAAAATTGTAGATCACGATCATACAGGTGTTGATGGAAAGGGTGCAAAAATTAGTGAAGCAGCCATTGAAGACGGTGCTATTACTACAGATAAAATTGCAGATGGAGCAATTACTAGTGTAAAAATTGCTGCTGATGCGGTTGCTGACATTGATCTTGCTCCAGATTCTGTTGGTACCTCTGAGCTAAAAAATGATGCTGTTGAAACTGCTAACATATTAGATGCAAACGTAACTGAGGCTAAGTTAGCTACAAATTCAGTATCCACACTTAAAATAGTAGATTCTAATGTAACTACGGCTAAAATTGCTGATGCTAACGTAACTGCTGCAAAAATAGGTTCGGATGTTGTTCTTAGTACATTAAATGATGTATCTTCATCTACACCTAGTGCAGGTCAAGTCTTAAAATGGGACGGAGTAAATAATCAATGGGCACCTGGAACTGATTCAGGCGCTGGCGGTTCGGGAGTAGATGTAGTTTCAAGTGCAGCCGATGCTGCTAATTATACTGGTACATCTAGAATAATTCATATTACTGCTACAGAAAATGTTACATTTACAACAGATTTAACAAATAAAATTATATTTTGGGATCAATCATATAAACTTACATTTAGTGATGCTAATTTACTCAATTGTTCTTTATTTTTAGGAAATGATGCTGCATATACGGGACTTAGATTTGAAAATACTAGTACTGATGGCTCTACAGATGTAAGAATTAAAAACTGTACCATTAGAGCTTGGTGTGATGCAGAAATAGATTTAGTAGGAGATACAACAGGAAATATAATTAATTTTGCGGCTTGTGATATTGTTATTGGAGGAACTGTAGATATACTTAATGCTAATAATTCTTATACATATATTTCATCAGGTACTTTCTCTGCCTGGCAGGTGGATTCATCCACATCAACAAATGCTCGGTCTATAGAATTTGCTTCAATAGTCGTTAAGCTTACCTGGCTTAAAGGTATACTAAGCACTGATAACTATGCAAATATTAGTATTGCCAATGGAAGCTCTTCAACAAACATTACTATTAATAGGTCTGGAAGTACAGTAATAGGACCTTTAATATTTCAACATCCATTTAAAGTAATTAATGGGAAGTTTATACCAGAAGGACATACAGTAGCGTCTATTACAGCACCTCCTCAGGCTCCTGTAACTTCAGCTACAGATGTAGAAAATCTTTCTATTGAAAGTAATAAATCTAGTGCATGTGCTCCTAGCTTATTTAGTATATCTAGTGCAGGAGGTTCTACTAATAACAGAATTAATTTTGTTAAAACAGGTAAATATAAGGTAGAAGTATGGACTACCGGAAGTTATAGTGCTGCTAGTTACATTCCTTCAGGTACATCTACTATAATATACGGTACTACTACAGGAACTAGTTTACCTTCAATTAATACATGGTTTTATAATGGATCTGGTTCTAGTACTATAGCGATTGGTAGACCTGGTCCACATAGTTCTGGAGTAGTTACTACATCTATGAGCTCAACTTTTGAAGTAACTAATACAAGCACAAATTATTTATATTTACAGAGGGATGACGTACAATTAAGTACCCTTAAACTAAAAATAACTTTAATAGAGTAGAATATGAATATAGGTAAAAAAATAAAAAAGTTAAAAAGTGAAGGTAAACCACAAAAGCAAGCTGTGGCAATTGCGTTGTCAATGGCTAAAGCCGCAGCTAAGAAAAAGATAAGGAAAAAATAATGGGAATGTTATCAGACGAAGGTAAAGGACTTGCTAAGAGATTTGCAATGGAAAAACTAAGATCAGCTCAAGGTGAGTACGAATCTCATTTAGATAAACTAATAGCCCCTACAGAAGAAGAGGGTTTAGAAGGAGCATTGTCTAAAATAGGTTTACAAGCAAAATCTTTTTTTGGTGATTCAGATGCTACAAATGCGCTTAAAAAAGTAGCTGCTAAAAAAGCGTTAGAAAAAAGTACTCAAAGCATCAAACCAGGAGCTGAAGACGCAGTAAAAGATATAGCTACTACTAAGGGAACTCAAATGGTAACTAAAGCTTTAGGAGGAGAAGATTCTACTCTAGGTGGCGGATTTAGTGGAGGTATGTCAGCATTTATGAAATCTGGAGGAAATCCTTACGCAGCAGCGGCTGGAGCCGTTATGGGTATAATGTCAGCCTCAGCAAAGAGAAAAGAAAAAAGAAGACAGGCTGAAGCTGATGCTATGTTAGCTCAGGCTAAAGGCGAAGCTAGCAAAAGAGCTGCTAAACAGAGTATGTCTAAATCTATTTCAACTGCTTTATTAGCTGCTAGTCCAGCATTTAAATTATAAGGATAAAAATGAGATCAGTAACACGTTTGATAGAGCAAATAAGAAGACAAACTGAAAATGAGGAAGTTTCGGATTTTACTGGTATTCAAGATTCTGAATTTATTCAGTACCTAAATGACGCTCAATACAACCTACAATCAGCAATTGTACACCAACATCCTCGTGTATTTATTAAAGAAGAAACTATATCAGCAGTATCAGGTCAAGAAAAATATGATTTACCTATAGATTGCTTTTTAAAAAATAAAGTACATAACGTAGAATATTCTCCAACAGGACAAGAGGATGATTTTTACGTATTAGAAGAAGATACAATAAAAAGAAGAAATCCAGGAGTAAGTGGTTCTCCTGTAAAATATATTAGATTATCAGGTCAATTACTTTTAACACCTCAGCCTCAGTCTGCTGGATCTATTAGAATTAATTATATTCAAAGATTACCAGAATTAGATAAAAGAGCTGCTAAGGTCCTAAGCGATGTATCCGTAAATTCTGTTTCTCAATTTACAATATCTTTAGATCAAAATACATTTTCTACAGAGACCGAATCTTTGCAGGAACATGACTTTATTTGCGTAGTAGATAAATTAGGAAATAACGTAGTTAAAAATATAGAAATTATTAGTGTAAGTGCAGATCAAATTGTTTGTGAAGCTCATGCAATAGGAGCTGAGGATGTATCTACAATTCCAGCAGGTTCTTATATTGTAGGAGGGCAGTTTACTACTACACATAGTCAATTATCTATTGAAACCGAAAGATATCTGATTGCGTATGTTGCTTGGAAAATTTTGAAAAGAGATAGTTCAATAGACTCTACTGAGGCTATGCAAGAATTACAGTTAATGCAACAAGAAATTGTTAAATCCTACGCAATGATTAGTGATGATATACAATTTATTCCACAGCTTAATAGCTGGGATGATTGGAGCGTATAATGGCTATAGACCATAAAATTATTAGAGCATCAGAAGATTTTAAAGGAATAGATAAAAGATCCTCTGATATTGCTCGTACAATTCAATATGCTACAGACGTTAGAAACGCTGCTTTCCGTATATCAGGTGCTATAAATAAAAGAAAAGGTTTTAAAAAAATATATCAAAATACTGGAAATACTGTAAAAGGTATTACTACATATAAAAAATTAAATACAAATGGATCTATTACTGATGAAACAATTACTGTAGAAGGAAATGATTTAAAAAGATATTTAAATTCTACTATAAATATTTTTTCTAGTGAAGACATGTATTCATCTCTATTATTAGATGAAACTACTTCTACATTTAAATTTAAATTAGAAAAGTTAGATACAGAAGAAGTTATATATGAACAAGATTTAGGTACAGGGTCAGATGTATCTGATATAGATCTATATACATTAGCTACAAATGTTAAAAATATATCATTATCTTCTCCAGGACTTAATGTTGTATCAGATTTTTCTAATGCAGAAATAGTAAGAAAATTGTCGGGTGTAAATCATGTATTTTATACAAGTATTCCTATAGAAGATGTCAATATACCCAATATAGCTAAATCTATAGGAGATAATTATCAAATAAGATTTAACTTTTCAGGTTCTCATAACGATGAAAGTATAACATTGCTTAATATGTATTATTCATCTACAAAAAATGCTGATACTTGGGTATATGAAGAAGACGGCTCTACTTGGGAAACAGGTAGTCATCTAGTATTTGTATGTGTTGATGATGGTATAGGAGGCATGTATAGTGAAAGTGTGGCTGATGGTGTTACTTGGACTACATCTCCAAATGGCTTTGATTATATTTTATCTACAGATTTTTATAGCATAGTTAGTATATCTCAATTAAATACATATAATTTATTAATGCAAACAGATATAGATGATATAACTACTCTTCAATCTATTAAAGCTGCCTCTATTAGTAATTATGATTCAATTAATGTTTTAACCGAACAAGTTATAAATTTATCTAATTTCATTTATTCTGAAACAGTTACTAATGCTGCTTCTAGTTATTCAAATCCTTTTAGTTGGGAAAATAATAATGGAGACTCTGTATTAGATAATTTAAATACAGAAAATGCTACTTTTGCTCAATTAAATAATTGTTTATATATAAGTAATGGATATGACTATCCAATGAAGTATGACTCAGAATCAGTATATAGAGCAGGGTTACCTAAATTTGGAGATTTTACTGTTTCTATAGAATCTGATAATACAGTAACTATAGAACATGGTTATTATGCATTTAGATGTGTTTTAGAGTATGTAGATAAGCAAGGTAATTTTGTAAGAGGAGAACCTTCTGATCCAGTGGTTGTACAGTTAAATAGTAATAATCATCATTTTCATGTTAATTTTCAAACTTTTATAAATTCCTCTGCTTTAGACGGTTTTAATAAAGCATCTACTTTTAGTGATTCTCATCCTCTATATAATTCTCTTCCAACAGGAAATGTATATGGTTCTGTAAATAAAGTACAAAACTCTAAATGCTTAAGAGTACTTATTTATAGAAGTAATGTGGGAAGTAATGAAGACGTAGCCTTATCAAATAATTCTTATCTAATAGCTGATTTACCGTGGAATTACGATGCTACTTCACCTGCATTTCCACCGGGGCTGCCTGGAGGGGAGTATGAAGATTTAACACTAGATTCAGATATATCTAACTATGAGCCTTTGCTAGATCAATTTGGGTTACACTCACCTCCTCCAAAAGGTAAGTATTTATCAGTATATAAAAATTGTTTAGTTATTGCAGGTCAAGAAGACAATGTTAACAATATATCTTATTCTTTACCAAAGTATTTTGATAAAAATATTATTGGAACAGAAGCTTTTCCTGAAGATAGTAATGCTGTGGTTATAGAATCTTCTTTTGGAGATAAAATAACTGCAATAGCATCGTTAAGGGATTCTTTATATATTTTCCATAAAAATAGTATACATTCTTTGACAGGTAGTATTGATCAACTAGAAGTGCCTTTAAGTGACTTAGTTACAAAAGAAGGTGGAATTGGATGTCAATCAATGGCATCTATTGAAGAATTTAGAAATCAGTTAATTTTTATGTCCTCAAATGGTGTATATTCAATTGATCCTTCTTCAGGTTTAACTGAGATGTCTCAATTAATAAAACCTTTATTTTTAGATAAAGATTTAATAAAATCTAGATCAATATCTTTTAACTGGGTAGAAAAAAATATATTGATTACAGTAGTGCCTAAGATAGCTACAGATGATTTAGGTAATCAGTCTTTTTCTGAGCAAAGTTTAGTTATAGTGTACGATTATTTTAAAGAGGCTTGGTTACAATGGGATACGATAGAATTTACTAATGGTATTTCATATAATAATAATGAAGTTTTATTTAGTAAATTTGATGAAAACGGACATCATATTTGTAAATTTTTAGATCAAGGTAATAAATATGATTATGTAGATCATGTACAACCAATATCTTTTAATTATGATACCAATTGGGAAAGTTTAGGAGAACCTACTGTTCCTAAAAAGTATTTAAGATTAAAGATACATAGCTTTGATACGGATCAAACATTTGAATCTCCAGAAGGATTTGATTTAAATGTAAAGATACAGAAAAATTATGTATCTACTGATTTAGGTGCCATAGACTTTGATTTTAAAGCTAGGTCTGGTAACGGTTGGGGTAATTTTTCCTGGGGATCGGGTACATGGGGATCTATAGCTACAGATAGTTTAAAGAGTAAGCTACCTACAGGCAAATCTAAGTGTATGAAATTACGTTTCTTAAATAATAATATAAATGAAAACGTATTAATAACTACTTACGAAATGGAAATAGCTGGTCCATTTAAAACGGAGATTAAAGAGTAATGAAATTTAATTTAGGCTCTGCAAAAGATTTAAAAGAATTAGCTAAAAAATTAATGGCTGGTTTAACTAAATTAAATTTTGAAGATAATGTTGAACATCAGTTATTAGAAGATAAGGTTATTATAGCCGGATCTACTGTAAGTATTGAAAATAAATTGACTTTTATACCTTCTAAATATATAATTGTATCGCAAGAAGGTAATGGTTTAGTAACAAAAACAGGTACTTGGACAAATAAAACCATGTATTTAAAGAATAATGGTGCGCAAAATGTAACCATTAGTGTACTTTTTATGAGGTAAATATGGCATCGGAAATAGTAAAAGATTTGCAGAAAAGAGAAGAGGAGAGGAAAAAGAAAGCTGCTGCTGGTAAGCAGGGTATTCAATCTCAAATTGATGCTTTAAATCAGCAAAGACAACAAACTCTGAAGCAACGGGAAACGCAGAGTTTTCACGATAAAACAATAAGATCTCAAGATAGAGACTATAATCAACAATTGAAATCTTTACAAGATCAATTAAATGCTCCTACTGAATTATCTGCTGAAGATAAAGGTAGACAAAGAGCATTAGAAATTATAGGTCCTGAGGGACTAGAAAGATTAAGTGCAGATAAAGATATCCAGGAAACTTTAGATAGATATAAAAAAATATCTGAAGAAGGAATAAGTCCAGCAGAAATAGCAGCTAGAAGAGCCCGGGCTACTTCCGGTATGAAGGAACAAGAAAAGGCTATGAGCCTAAGGTTGGGAGCCGCTTTAGGAGGATCTAAGGGTGCTGGAGTAGCTGCTCAGCAACGTGCCTTAGCAATGCAGGGTATGATGGGTAGAGCTGGTATTGAAAGAGATATTTTCTTAGCTCAAGAAGAAGCTAAACGAACTGGTTTAGAGAAATACTCTGAAAGACTGGGACAAGTAAAACAATTTGATGTTTCTCAAGCAATGAAAGAAAGGGATATATTACAAACTTCTATATCTGGTTTTGAACAATTGGAGAGTGCTGAAAAACAAGCTCAAATTGAAGCTGACGCCGTTAAGAAATCTGGAGGAGGAGGCGGAGGATGCGTTATAGCTACTCACGCAATTTCAACCGGATCATTTAACCATGCTGATAGACAAAGAGCAGTAGATTGGTGCGTTAAAAATCTACATGGTAATTTTATAGGAGAAACCTTTAGAAAAGGGTATAGACATATTGGTAGAAAACTTATTAAAAATAATGAAGAAAACATGGCTCCTATTTACAATGAATTTAATGATTGGGTAGATTTTGCAACAGGTAAAAAAAGAACAGTAAAAGGATTCTTTAAGTTTGCATATAGAGCTGTTCAAATGTTCTTTGTAGGATTATTTATAAAGGAATAGACATGGCTAATAAAAGAGAATCACTATTTACTCCAATTAGACAAGCAAAAATGTCTATGCAAGAGAGTCCATCTAAAGAAATTGATAAAATTTTATTTAATACTCCTGAGCCTCAAAAAGAGGATATGAGAGTAGAGGCTGCTAAAGGAAGTAGTATAGCTAATGTTAAAGAATCTCCTAAAGCTATGTTAGCTAGAGAAATTCAGTCTCAACAAAGTGAAGTAGAGCAAGAATTACCAGAAGCTCCTAAGCCTCAGGTAGATTTAAAGACTAAAGAACAAACTTCTAAAGGATTAAGTAGAGGCTTTACTGATGCTTTAATGTATTTTGGTCCTAGAATAGGTGCCATGTTAATTGGCGGAGCTGATGCTATGGAAGTAACTGATAAAGTTATGACGGGATATGATGCCTATGTAAAGCAACAATCTGAACAAGCTAGATTACAAGAAGAATTAGCTGCTAAAGAAGAATCTGAAAGACAAGCTCGATTATTAAAAGATAGAGAATATTTACTTAGAGCCGGTAATTTAGAGCAGAGAAAAGCTGAATATGAGGAGCAGAAAAGAAGAACAAGTAATTTACAAGAAGAAAGAGATTTAAAATGGAAAGAAGTCTCTATGAAAAAAGCTATTGATTTTAGAAATACTTATGCTAAATCTCCTACAGCTAAAAAGTTTAAGGAGCAAATGGCTTTTTATGATAAGTTTGAAGAATTATTAACTACTGGTAAAAAAATACCTGATATCACATTATCTATTATTTCTAAATCTATTGGTGGAGAAACAGGTGTTTTAACAGATAGAGATATTGAAAGAGCACAGGTTAATGTTGATTTTGTAAGTAGTTTAAAAAGAGGTGCTTATAAAAAATTCAAAGGTATATTACCTCCTGAAGACGTAGCTGAATTAAGAAAAATAGCTGCTGCTCTAAAAGCAAAAGAAAAAGAAAGAGCTATTAACGATGCTGATTTATTTGCTAAATCTAGAGCTAAATTTTTATCAGAAGAAGATAGACAAGTATTTAGAGATGATTTGCTTAGAGAAGGTTTAAGAATAGAACCTGAAAGTAAAAAAATTAGTGAAGAAGAATTAATAAATAAGTATTATTAAGAGGATATTATGGCACAATATGATAGAGACAGACTTATGCAAGCTTTGCAAAAAGCAGATGCTGCTGGAGACACTGAGGCAGCACAAGCTATTGCTAATAAGATAAAGGAAATAGATGCTAGTCCTACTATAAGTCCTCAAGAACAAGTTAAGCATGAAGAATTAGATCAACAAATAGCTAAAAAAACTGAGCAAATAGAAGATTCTTCATCCACATTAGGAGCCTTAGCACTAGGTTTTGGAAAAGGACTTACTGCTAGTAATGCTGATGAAATAGCTGGAATGGCAATAGCATCTAGAGCTGCATTAGATCATGTTTATAACTCTATGTCTGAAGAAGGGTTAGCAGGAATATCTACTGCTGCTTCTAAGATTAAAGAAGATTATGTATCTGGTAGAGATTATATCAGAAAAGCTATGAAAGATTTAGAAAATGAGAATCCATGGGCATTTGGAGCCGGTGAATTAGGAGGAGCTTTAACTATAGGAACACTTACTTCAGGAGCATCTAGTTTAGGTGCTGTAGGAACAATGGCTCTTGAGGGAGCAATGTTTGGTATAGGATCTGCTGGAGATAAAACTATTGGAGAAGTATTAAATCCAGTAGAAACTACTAAGCAAGCAGCTATTTCAGCCGCTACTGCTCCAATATTAGGTAAAGCCGGAGAAAAACTTATTGGTGGAACTGCTAGTCTTATAGGTACTCAAGCCAGAAAATTAAGTCAATTTGAATTAATTGATTATTTAGCTAAATCTCCAGCCGCATTAAAGAAAGCATTAAAGAACGGTACTGAATATGAAAAGATAGCAGATGCTGTTACAGAAGTAGTAGATTATACTAATAGTAAGGGTAATCATATTTTAACTAAAGATATGACAGATGATATTGCTATTGATTCTTTATATAAATATGGAAAAGAAATTTCAGAAGAATTAGACAATAAATTTTATACACCTTCAAAAGATGTAAAAGTAGATACACAAACTTTTTTAAATAGAATTAGAGCTACTGCTAAAGACTTGTTAAGATTAGATAATGATAGTCCAGATGCTATTAAACAAGCTTATGCGACCATTAATTCAGGATTAAAAAATGCTTTTGAGGAGACTGTAGAAGTAAAGGTACCTGTTTCAGCACTAGACGATACTGGGGGTATATTTACTAGAGATGTTAAAGATCAGGTTGTAAAAGAAGTTAGAGTTAAAAATGAATTTATTTCTTTAAGTAAATTAAATGATCATAAAGCAGCTATGTATGATATGTATGAAACTGCTACTGGAAAAGAAAAAAGTTTATACGCTAATATTGGAGAAAAAATTAAAGAAATAATGGACGAAGCTATTTCTAAACATACCGGAGCAGAGGGTCTAGCTGAATTTAAAGCACTAAATGATAAATACCACAAAACATTAAGCATTAAAAAGACTTTGACAGATGCAGCTACATTTAGAGATAGTCCATGGAGTTTTAATAAACTTTTTCAAAGTGCTTTTAGTAAAAACTCTATAGCCGTTGCTGGTATGGGAGCCTTGGTAGGGTCTGCTGGAGGTCCTTTAGGAGCAGTTACTGTAGGAACTATTGCAGGTCTATCCGCTATAGCTAGTAATAAATCTATAAATAAAAAACTAGGTTTCAATTTACATAACTTAGCTAATAGTATTAGAAATAATCCTAAGAAATATGCTGGGCTAGCTCATAGAATAGCTGTTGCAGCAGAAGGTACTTCACAAACATTTACAGAAACTGTATTAAATGGAATTGCTGAAGTAGATCTAATGGATAAGCCTTTAGCTAGAAATAGTGAAGAGTTAATGGTAAGAAGATCTTCTTTTATGACCATGGTAAGAAAAGCATCTCCTTCAAAGGCTCAGGCATTTGTAGAGGCTTTAGATGAAGGTGACGCTAATAGAATAGCTAGCTTAATATCAAACTCACCTGAACTTGAAAAATTCTTTCAGGGAGGGATTGGTTTTGATGGCAAAGCTGTTTCTCAAAAAGATATACAACAAGTAAATAGTTATCTTTCTTCTATTAAAAATAGTAGGAAAAGGATGATGTTAACTACACAATTTAATAAAGATAACATGATTCCTAAAGAAATGTTTATGGAACAAGAGCCTGATCCAGTAAATGTATTTATTTACAAAAAGGCAAAAGAAAAGATAAGAAATCCGGAGTACTAATGAGCGATATACGTAAAGCAGCTAAAAGTGCAGCCTGGCAAAGAAAGGAAGGTAAGAGCCCTAGTGGCGGATTAAACCGTAAAGGGGTGGAATCTTACCGTAAAGAAAATCCAGGTAGTAAGTTGAAGATGGCTGTTACTACTAAGCCAAGTAAGTTAAAGAAAGGTGGAAAAGCTGCTGCTAGACGTAAATCATTTTGTTCTCGTATGATGGGTATGAAACGTAAATTAACCTCATCAAAGACTGCAAACGACCCTAATAGTAGAATTAATAAGTCTTTAAGAAAGTGGAACTGTTAAGATGAAAGAAATACGAGAAGATATACAAACTATACGTGAATCTCAGATACGGATGGAAGCTGATTTAAAGTATCACATAAAGCGTACTGATTTATTAGAGGAAAAAGTAAATAAGAATGAGGAGATTATACAACCTCTAGTTGTTTTCTCTTGGATTTCAAATAATATAAGAACTTTAATGTTATTTGGTTCGCTTAGTTTAGGTATTATAATTGGTATATTAAAGTTAAAGGGATTAATATGATTTTTGATGAATTGACACCTAAAGAAAAGAAACAGATGCAAGCTTATTTAGGCTTTTTTTCTGCTTTTGTAATTGGAACTGTTGTAATAGGTATATCTAATTTTGTAATTGAACCTCATTTACAACAAATGTTTGCTTTTGGTGTGGGAATGTTGATTCGCCCCTTAGCTAGTAAAATGACTAGGTTAATAGAGAGGAAATAATTATGATGGCTAAATTAGCAGGATTAGCAGGTTTGATGGCAGGAATGTCTCATTTTGCTTCTAAAGGTAAAAAGAAGAAAAAAGAAATATCTAAAGAAGAAAAAGAAATGAAGAAAAAGATTGCTATGAAAAAATTAGAGAAGTTTAAGGATATAAAGAATGGCAAAGTTATTAAGCCTTCTTCTAATAAGTCTAGTTATGATAAATAAAACATTTGGACCAGATATTTCTTACAAAGCAGCTAGAGACATAGTTGTTAAGAAAAAACAGATAAATAGAAAACCTGCTGGTAAAGCAGTTTCTAAAAAATCTGTAAAAGAAAGAGTAATAGATTATTTTAAGAAAAAAGGTGTTTACGATAAATATAAGAAAGATGGCTCTTTACTAAGGAGAATAGCTAAAGGCGTTAAAATGGCTACTAAAGCTGAATCTAAGCCTAAGCAAACTGCCAAATCCGATATTAGTACTTTAGATATTCCTAAATATATTAGAAGACCCGGTGAATTAAAAATTATGTCAGATATAGATGTAAATAAAGATGCTGATATAGTAAATGAAATAAGAGAAGTAGCTAGATCTACGGGATTAAATTTAGCGATAAGTTCTGGACATAGAGATCCTGATAAAAAGAAGTATAAAGATTTTAGGAAAACATCTCCTCATGCTGATAAGTCTGATAAAGATAGGGCTTTTGATATTAGTAATTATGATTATCCTGAAAATCAACCTAGAAAGAAACTAAGTAATAGGGAAAAAGAATATATTGCAAAAGCTATGAGAGAAAAAGATAGGAGAGTATTGCAAGAATATGGTCCTTTGTTTAGAGGTAAACATCCTCATTTACATGTAGATAAAGATATAGAAAAACCTTCCGGATATTATGATTCTAGTAGACCTCCTGGAGAAAAAGTTATTCCAACAGATTTATCACATGTTAAATTAGAAAAAGATTTACAAAAAAATTATGTAGCTGATATGCTAAAAAATGTTTTAAAAGGGTATATAAAATGAAAAAAGAAAAAAGTTTTGCTGAAAAAGCAATGAATATGTTATTTAAAAAAGAAGGCAGAGTTAAAAGTAAAGAAGTAGAGAAAAATAAAGATGCTTCTATAGCTGCTAAGATTAATTGGTCTAATAAGAAAAAGAAAGGTCAAGAAGCTGCTCACGGGAAATATAAAAAGTAATGGGCTTTTTTGATTTTATAACTAATATATTTAAACCAGCGTCTGATATCATTGATGAGATACATACTTCTGATGAAGAGAAGTTAAAACTTAAAAATGAATTGGCTGGTATACAAGCAAAGGCACAAGACCGGATTCTAGATTACGAAACCAAACTGGCTGACTATCGTTCTAAGTTAATGATGGCTGAAGTCAATTCCCAACACAAATTCGTAGCCATGTGGCGACCTTTATGTTCTGTAGCAATCGTTACAATTATTATTCTTGCTTCTTTCGGAATAGGGAATCCAGGTCCTGAGCTTTACAATCTTGCTGAGATATTCTTAGGTGCCTATGTTGGAGGACGAACCATAGAAAAGATTGTAAGTTCAAGTAAGCTAGGAAAGTAATAAAGATCATTCCAGATCTGTTAAATCTTCTTCTAATTTATCATGACAATAAAGAAACATTGCATTGGCTAAAACATGAGCCATGTGATGTAAACCTGATTCAGGATCTTGGTATTCTCCCATTCTCCAGGCTTGGAAGTGACGAAATAATGCAGCTTCATATCTATGCTTTTCTACATTCTTCCAATTATATCTATCATATTTTTGAGCACCAATGGTTAGAACCTTAGCTAGGTCTTCTAATGCCTCAGGATCGATTAAATCATATTGTGGTTTACCTGTATCGAACTTTTTACCTTCTGACATGTGACTCCCCGAAATGGATCTGGACGGCGAATTTAATCCTAAGAACCGTCCGTGTGATAAATTATCTACGACCCATGTAATTATTCTACCACTAAACACTTTTTAAGTCTACCCCATCTTTCATAATAAGTTAGTGTATATAAGTCTTCTAAATATATAGCACGTTTACTATATTCTAACCACTTAACCCTGGGCATCTTAATTAAATCTTTTTTAAATATAGTATCTATTTTAATAACACCGTATATAGTTACTTCTTTTTCATCAATATTGACAAGGCAAGGGATAAGAAAATCCCTATTAGTACGACTCCTAAAAAGTTTATCAGTATGTCCTGTCCCATTCCCTCCATATTGGAGAATATAAGACGCTCCGTACTGCTCTTTTGATTCGATGGATTGTGACTTGCAATGATATCTATTACCTTGGTTATCTTGTAAATCGGCATCATAACTTTTATTCCTTGTGTCATACACATTAAAGTCTGGTTTATCAGCTTTTATTCCAAGCTCTTTTAATAAACGATGAGCAGCTATTTCACCTAAAGCTCCAATAGTAATATCATACTTTATTTTATCTAAGGAGCCTTGTCCACGTCGTTTATAATGATTTAAAGATAACTCAGCTCTTGCCTCAGCAAACTCTTGAGCTTTTTTTATATCACTAGTCTTGAGATCTATTGTTATTGATTTCATTAGATAATTCCTTTATCTTTTGCATAGCAGTTTTATGCCGTTGCTTCCAATATTCTATTTGAGATCTAAGAACTGCGTTCTCCTTCTCTTCTCTTTTTAATCTAGTATATATTCTGTTTTTATCGTCAATCAATTGATCAATAATTTTATCTCTATTGTCTTGGAATTTTAAGGTTCTGCTCATATCAACTTCCTTTTGGACACCACGGGTAGTGATGAGGTACTTGTAAATGATCCCCACCACATTCGCAAGAAGTCTGTTTAAGAGGTTGATGAGCACATGCACGTAATGAATATTCAGGTAAAGTTACCTCTACATCTGGATCTTCTACAAGAGCTACTGTATACATATTTGTTGGAATAGGATGACTAAGATGTTCTCTTTCTATTACTACAGCAGTTCTATCATAATTTATACCTGCTCTAATAATTTTAACCCATTCTCCTATGTCGTAGCAAAATAGTTCTAAATCCATTACTTGCAGTACCTTTTAGAAATAGTTGATTCTACACCTACTTTAACATCAGGGACCACTATAGACATAGAGTCTACCATAATTTGCTCCTGAAGTATACGCATTTCTTCTAACGCATTTTCAGGTACTTCCGTTATGATTTCATCATGTACAAATCCCACAATGGTAAAGCCAGCATCCATTAGGTTATATAAAGCTATTTTAGCCCCATCAGCAGCTAATCCTTGGAAAGGCGTATTCTTCTCTGCACAATAGGTTGTGTTGGCTCTTATACGTCCTGTGAGAGTCTCTACTGAGCCATTCTCACCCTTCATATACTCATTCATCTCAGGAAACGCTTTGAACCAGGTATCCTTCATTTGTTGTGCTCTATTCTCATCAATATCCAGGTCATATCCCTTAGCGAACTCAATAAATGTTTGAGTACCCAAACCACCTGGGAAACCAAAGTTTGCAGCCTTAGCAGCCTGTCTTTGCCATTTTTCTACCTGGTCAATAGGTACATCAAATAGGACTGAAGCATAATATTTATGAAGATCTTCTCCATCATTAATTTTCTCACGCATTACTGAGGAGCCAAAGGTAGTATATACATGTTGAGCTAGGGTTGATAACTCAATAGCATTATAGTCAGTGATAATAAACTTATGACCTGGTTTAGCGACAAACATAGAACGGATCTCGCCATCTCTCGGTAATTGTTGAATGTTAGGGCTGGAACAACCAGTCCTTCCAGTATTTTTAAGGATATCATAACGAGGATGTACACGAGTCCCCCTTAACTTTCTAATAAATTGACTAGTTTTTTCTAATTTTTTATATTCTAAGTAATGATGAATAAAAGGTTCATTTTTATAAGGTTCTAAATCACTTTCTTTCATAGTGTAATCACCTTTATCTGTTTTAGTTAAAGGTAATCCTAAGTATTCTACTACATAGTTATATGCTGATTGATTTCCTTTTATTCCTTTTACCCATCCATACATACATAATGCATCATGATGATTTGCCATATCACTATCAATCTTTTGTAAGGCTACTTGAGCTCTGGTTTCATCAAATCCAATACCATTTTTATATGTAAAGTTTAGTGCTAACGCACCCAAAAGTTGGATATGATGAGACAACATTGTGGAGCTACCTGTTTTAGCTACCTCTGATCGTAGTCTGATAAAACAATAGAATGTTGCGAGTACGTCTTTTGCACCGTATTCGAGAAATTCTTTGTCGACTTCTGATAGGTTTGCTTCTTTGTATTGTTCAAAATTACACCTTATTTCATTATCTTTTTCAAGTTCAATGTCAAGAAATTCTTTTGTGATATGAGCCAGACTATACCTTCCAGGGACCATACCAATAGTTGCGAGCCGAAGTAACCTAAATAATAATAAAATATCATAGACTTTTCCTTGTTCTATCTGATCTTTTAAAATGTTATTACCCACATGCTTATGGATAACATCTACATCGAAAGGAGCGTTGGCAAACACGAGTGTTCGAGTCACATGTTTGTTTAAAAAGGCGTGTACCTTACTCCGATCGACATAGAAGAGAGACTCCCCATCAAAAACTTGGAAAGTAATTAACTCAGGAGTCTCTGTGAAATCAGTGAAAGTAGTTTCTGTATCGATGGCAAGAATATTACCCAAGCTCTCACCCTGCCAGAATTTAATTGTGTATGTCTTACCATCGAATAACATTAATTACTTCCTATTAAAACGCTTAATTACATTTCTATCTTTATAACCTGGATTAGATTCAATCGCAGTAGAAACAACTAACTCACGTCCAACCAAATCTCCTAATTGACTAGAATCGTTACCAAGCGCACCGAAACCTCCGGCAATGCCAATTGACTTAAGAAACCTATCAAGGTTTTGTAAACCAATACCAGCAGCCTTAGGGTTAGGATGGCTAATTAGAAAACTGTGGAAAAGTAATCTTCCTTTGTAATCTCCATCAGTTACTTTAAAAGAAACGTCAATGAGAGTCCCATTTCCTGCTTTAGTTGATTTTTCTGATACCCTATCAAATGATACTGAGTAATCAGAGTTTGGAATTGGGTCATAACTTTTCTTTTCTTGTGTGTTTTGCGCTACATTACTAATCATGTAATCTCCTTGTATATGGCAGGGTTAAAGGTCGGATAACTTTTTTTTGTCAGCCCAATAATAATCCATCTCCTTTAGAGTTACATTATTATCTTTGGCAATATATTTTCTTATAGCTCCATCTACTAATGTTAGTATATGAATCTTTTCTTCATCTGTAAAAGTATCTAATTGACTACTATCTAAGATATCTTTTGCAATTTCCATTAATATTTCTTCATTTATTGTTTGTATCATAATCCCTTCTTAGCAATTTCTTGTTTAGTTTTTCTATACATATATCTTTTAGTTACTGGAGTAAATTTACCTTCCTCATCTTTAGTTACTTCAAACATGGTCCCATCCATTTTAACTAACTCTCCTTCAACTACTTCATAATTACTAGAGTTTTTAAGTCTGATATACTCACGTTCATCATGTACTTTAAAATCACTTAGCCTTCTTAGTACTCTTGCTAGTTTTCCTCTCAAATTGTGCCTCCAGTATAGATAATATTTTATTTATTTTTTCATTCATTTCTGATAACTCTTGTAATCTTTGTAATTCTCTTTCTTTACTTGTCGCCATTTGGTACTCCTCGTATTAATATAATTGTAAGACTTATAAATAGTTTTATCAAGTCATAAATTGCTAAGGCTTTTATTATATTTATTACATCACTCATTGTATTCGCCATTGTGTAAACACTCCTCCAGACGTTCTATTTTTTCTTCTAATCGTTTCTTAACTCCTACCCAATGTGATGCGTCTGTACTGGTAGGATTAGCTTTTATATGTCCTTTTACATATACTAAAGCTTGTCTACATTCTTTGATCATATCAATTATCTCCTGCATCAAATACCGCCCAGCTTGGTAAATCAACTTCTTGTATACCTTCTTTAAAATATACTCCTGTTTTTTCTGCTTCTAATAAACCTTTAATAGCTGCTTTATATTTTCTTCTACCATTCTCTATTAACTCTTCCGATGCCTTAAGTACCGAAACATCATTTTGAGATTTGTTAAGAAAAATAAAAATAAAGTCATGGTTTTTACCAGTGTAAGCTTTCATTGCATCTACATATAAAGCTGCTGATAAATCGTAATCAAATCTTATAATTGTTTTTGCAGCACTATATTTATCTACTGGATCCGCTGTAGTTTTAACATCAATTATTTGTCCGTCTTTTATATAATCAGTACGAACCTTAATATCCATGCCATCCAAGCTAACGCAGACGGTGTGCTCAGCTTTACCATCGCAAATAATACCATTAGTGTCAGGGTTCTCTTTATATACGTCAACTAAATCCTGTGCCTGTTGTGCCTGAGAGGCTGTTAATATGGTTTTACCTTCATGTAATGCTTTAAATTCGTCGTATGCTTTACCTCTTCTAGTAACTCCTTCAAACACTGCAAACTCACTATCTGTTAAATGAGGTTCTAGTATTAGGGAATGTACATAAGAACCAAAGTCATACGCGCTTTTATACATCTCTTCTTTAGTTTCATTTAAAACATATCTTTTATAAAATTCTCTAGGATCTTTTAAAAATAGTTTTAATGTAGAACTAGACTTAAATTTTCTATCTGAATGATATGTTTCATTATCAACATCATTAATTCCATACTTAAGCATTTCTCCCCCTATATCTATAAGAGATTCTTCCATCAATATTTACACTTACTAACTCTACTTCACCGCTTTCAATCAATTCTTCCATTACTGAATCCCTTTGTTTTTTATTTAAGAATCTTGTTTTTTGAGACAATTGTTTTTTAGTAATTCCCTCATCCTCTGCTTTATTAATTATATTTAAAATCTTTTGAGTATGTTCTTCATTTTGTGAAGAGAAAATAGATTCTTTAATTACTTGTTTAATCGTAGCAAAATAATTTTTAATTGTTAAATAACCAAACTCTACATCTTTTACATCTACTATTGGTTCTTTATAAATGTTTCTAGAGATTGCATGTAACATAGTTATCTTTAATGTTTGTTGATATAAACGTGAGATAATTGGTAATAGTTTATCATCATGTTCACTCTCTACTCTTAATGTATCAAACTCTTCAAATACATGTTGTAGCATTTGATTAGCTGCTTCTGTTTTTTCTAAAACAGTTATGTCCTGAGAGATACCTGCAATTTCTACAGTACCTTTCTTAGGTTGATAACCAGCTAATGTAATTAAGCTATTTACTGCGTCCTTAGGTAGCCTGGTTACATTTTCTACTCGTCTTGCTTTTTTATTGTAGAATCCTTGAAACACAAGAAAACGACCCATTAAACCTTTTTCAATTGCTGTTACAGAGACACCCTCTGCTAAGCCTGTTGGAGTTGTGGAGCATAAAAGATTTACGTTTGGTCTAATAGATCGTCCTTTGTGCCCCATCGCAGTCTGTCTTCCTAAGAATATAGACGTTGATGAGGTATATAGTTCTGCTAGTATGTCTGCCATTTTACCGTTGTATGTAGCTCCTCCTCTGTTGACACTTTTTAACATTCCTCCAGCTTCATCAATTATATCGAGTCTTACTGGAGATTCTGGCAGAGAGTCCATTAATGATGCATCGGAAACGTAATCACCGGCACCAAGTAAATGTTCACATTTTATATCAATTAAAATATCTTTTAGTTTTTCTTGTGGAGCATTTTTACCCGAACCTGAGGGAGCTACGTTCAATATGTACAGGTTAGGAGCAACACCTTCAAACTCAAACTTTCTACCTGCTAATGTAGCCATGATAGATAATGCTGCTGAAAAAGCAAATGCTGGTTGTTCAATATAACTATTCGCTAGAATGTAGTTCATGATTACAGCGAGGACACCTTCCGGTTTCGGTAACTCGGGGTTGTCGTAACTTTTTTGGTGCTCGCTTCTTTGCTTTCCCGGCTCAACCTCCACAATGTCTGGAATTATGGGAGTCTCGTACTCTTTATTGGTTTGAAAACGCTTACCATTAAAAGAATTAAGGCAGTTGGTATAAAGAGTAAGAGCGTTAGTAAAAGCCTCAGTATGCCGAAACTCAGTCGTATCGGTAAATAATGGAGTCTCATGATTCTCCTCATCAAACTTAATTAGTTTTTTAATTGCCTCCCCTAGAGGAACTTTGTCATTAATTAATTCAGAAGTAAACTTAGTTAATGCATCATTACGTCCATTAATGATTTTATTATAACTAGGTGCTTCTCCTCCTTTAAGTTCTCTAATCTTTTGACCTAAAAAAGGGAGAACGCTTGGTGGAAGTGCTGGTAAATCTTGGATTGCAACCTCGCTAAGGCTTTTACCCGTCCACTTATACGTTTCCCCATTAGGATGTACAGATGGAGGGATAGTTGTTTTCTTACCATTCGATAAGAGCTCAACCATAATCTCACCATTGTACTTAAGAATATCCGTATTCAATGTTGGATGCCATCTGAAAAATCTAGTCCACCCCTTAGAACCTACTTTTTCAACCGGAGAAGTTGGAGCAAACTTCGTGATTAACTCCGCAATCTCAGGATCCATGGCGTCCATATCTAAAGCTACGATACCAGATGCCTCTCCTAAACATACCGATATATTAGATGAGTCAAACGATTCTTTCCATGAATCAATCTCTTCCTGAGTTGGCTTGCGTGTACAATAATCACTCCATGCTTTAATAGCTGGAGTTTTCATCATAAACTTATCAGGTATAACTGATAGTCCTGCCTTAGTAAACTCATCAACGTATTCTTTATATAAGTTCATTTTATTCATTCTCAAAATCCTCATCTACAACATCAAATCCACATGAGTGTAGAAATTTATTAAAAGCCTCAGCAATCTCTCCTAGTGTTTGTCCATCGGTATTAATTTCAATAACCATTCCGTCGGTTTCATCTAGATTATCAAAGTGATGTGCTGTTTTTATAAACTTAATCATATTTAAAACCTAAAACTTAATCCTGTAAAACTCATTAATGGAGTAATAGTTGTAGTAACTCCAATATTTTTTGTCAATGGGATATCAAATTCTAAACCAATTATTGGCATTACATTAGGTACATAATATCCATAATCAAGAAACTTATTACCGTCCTGAAAGTAAGCTCCTAATTTAAAATCCAGGTTTTGAGTAAGTGCTATATCATATCCAAAACCATAAATAGGATCCTTAATAGAATTTTGTCCTACTAAGATATTGAAATCATTGACTTTTGCTATAGCATTATATCTAAAAGATGTGTTTTCAATTGGAGTAACGTCGGTAAAGTGGTGTACCAACCCTCCTATAATTAATTCATTTATCATTGTTTTTGCTCCTATAATTATTATACTTATAAAAAAGTAATATGACTAGACAAATAATATTAAAAATATAATTAAATACTCTAGGTAGGTAAGGTGAGTCTAACTCAACGATCAGTAGGCATATTTCGCCTATAGTCCATAAGGTTAATAAACCCCATGAGCAGCCCGTATTTCCCTTCCTAAGGCATTGTATTACTTCTGGTAAAGCACATATCGCAAGACATATACCTCCTATCCAACCAATCATTCACGATTCCTGTCATGTATTCTTTCTATCAAAATGCACCTTTCTGCACCTTTTTTGTTAAAATTGCACCTTTTTACACCCTTTTGCACCTTTTTTGCACCTTTTTGGGTAATTGACGCGCGCCCTGCCTCATATCCATGTCTTCCAGACAAAGCTATTACCAGTAAAAGAAACATAATATTCATAAGTTACCTCTTTTTTTACTTTATTTTAATTTTTTTCTTGACAATTACTACAATTAATATATAAACTAGTCTTAAGACATTACTAAACATAGAATGTTTATTAGACATGTTTATATCACATAAATAATCTCTCCAAATTAGCTAACTCCATTGCATATTTCATCTCGTCCTCAGTTCCAAATGAACACTCCAATAAATAATGAAGAGTATTTGTCGCTATTTCATATAACCTTTCCTTATGATCTAAGTTATTCTCAGCATCTATAACAGGAATCCCTGCTTCAACCATTTCTATAGCTGCTTTGCATTTAGTTAAAACATCCTCAAATCTCATTCTACTTTCCATATCTCTTCCTCAACTTATTAGTATTTATTGTCATTAAATCTTCTAAACTATAACCTGTTTCATTTGCTATTGCTGTTACATAAAATAGGACGTCACCCAGCTCCGTTGCTAAGGATAATTCATCTAATTGTTTATTCTTATAATATCTACCCTTTTTATAGACCTCAACTACTTCCCCAGCTTCACCTACCAAACCAAGGACCGCATGGGTAATGTCTTCCTCAGGGATATTATGCTTAGCATCTCCAAAAAAATACTCTTTTACAAACTTTGCATACTGTTTATTTGTCATCTTTTTTCTCCTGATTAACGGGACACCAAGGATGCCCACAATTTTCCTTACAAAACTTACACTTCTCACGTTTATCTAGGAATTCAGTAAACTTAACGATACCGGATTCTCTAAAAGTGTGGTATAATTCTTGCATGTTAGTCTCTTTTTCCATTAAATCACCTCCATTTAGCCTTAACTCCGCATACTACAGAAACCGGCAGTTGACAAAAGAAGCACGTAAATGGCGTTCAGATTTTCTGGTTCAACTGATGCAAGATGAGGTCCAAGCAAAGATCCAACAAGTCCGAAAATTATTCCAACCGTCAAAAAACGCAGTGCGAGTGACCTATGACTTTCTTTATCCACGTAACCTCCTATTCACCAAGAAAGGTGAGATATCTCGCCGATCAATGGACCTAACTAACATTGAGAAGTTAGTCCAAGATAATCTATTTGAATCCCGATACAATGGAAGAGAAATAGATGGGCATGTCATACAAAACTTTGATATAGATGACAAATTCATTGTTGATCTCCGGTCTCGGAAGATTCCTCATGACAAGGACCATCATCTTCTACACGTTTCCGTCGAGCTTCTTCCTTCTGCTGCGCTTCACAACGTAGAAAGTATTGATATAAACTAAAATTTTCATGCATTAATTTTTCGTACATTATTTACTCCTAAACCCATCTAGTGCCGGGGCATCTAAGTCCTCAGCTAACTCGGTTATTTGCACCCGTTGCTCAGGATACGGGTCATTCATTAAGGTATGAAACACTTCCATATCCATTTTATTCTTAATCCAAACCCCTGGTGTATGAGATATTGGTCGATATCCTGATCTTATAGTTTGTTTTGATGACCTAGGAAATCTATCATAACTAGAAGTATATACAACAGCATGGTTACAGTGAACACAGAATCCATCTTTTTCCTCTACAGGTATTAAAGCTCCATAAATACCTCTTGCTTCATTACTTGTTTGACAATTACATCTTGCTATTTTCATGGTCTCTTTACTCCGTAATAAGCTAATACTTCTTTTATAGCTCTTTTAGTTTCCATATCCTCAACATTTTTATAATGCCATCTCAAATCCTTAATAATTACTTTACCTATTTGATCATAATCTAATTCTATTTCTACTTTCATTATAGCTCCTCAGTCAAAAATAATTCTACCAAATAGCTCACTTCCTTATCGAGCTCTTCCACGATTAAATCTTTCAAGTGTTGTAATTCGTTGTCGCACTCCATTAACCTCGTTATTTGATACTCGTTTATACCAATCCGCTGGGCTTGAGTAATAAGTGCAGTATCGTTTAACGCTTCTATAAAGTTCAGGTGTTTCATAATAATCTCCTATTTGTGGTGGACATATTCCGTCCGGTTTTTGCTCGCTTAGGACTACAAAAAGAGCCCATAAAAAAATTAATATTAGTGTGTTACGTCTCATTTCTTGCTAAATCCTTTACCTTTTTACCGAGTTTAAACCAGTAATCAGGCTTGCTTAGGAGAGGTCTATATCCGTGAATCCCTCCTCTATGATTTATCTTGTTACGTGGAAACCTTTCATAATGTGAAGTAAATACAGCATAATATCCGCATTTATCACATAAGTCATCCGTAACAGTAGTCGGTTTAAAAACTAAATTTCTATTACTGGTACATGTACAATAGGCTTTCATTACAGTGTACTCCTATAGTGAGCTACTTCCCAGTCAACGTCTTTATTGTAATTTTTTTCAAACATAAATAAATTTTTATCATATAAAACATCAAGCATGTACTCCACATCAAAGTCATTTAACTGATCTGCCCTATCATGAATAAAATCTAATATTAGTTCTCCTTTTTTACTCATTTTAATACTCTCCTACTAAGTCTAATAAATCATTTACACGCATCATGTCTTTTACCTCATCTTCTGACATGTACTTTAAACACATGTGGGCTATAAATGTTGCTGATAATACTTCTTCATCCATTCTATCCCATAAAAAATTAGTATATTTTCTCACATCGGTCATGTTGCCTCCTAAGCTACCGTTTGATTTATGTAACAATCCAAACCCACATATTTTTATTGGGCGTATTTTGTTACATTAGTTATTAAGCCACCTTGTTTTTCTCTAAACATTCTTTATAAAAAGCGTACCCTCGCATTGCCTTAAATTCAGTGTCCATTCTTATAAAGTCGATATCTTCCTTAAATCGAGCTGTTAATTCTACCTTTTGCAAGTCCTTTGCCATGTCATCCAACCTAGTTATAAATGTTTTTGTTTCGTCCATTGTCTCCCCCTTTGACAGTGTTTAATTAAGCAGCGAACCAATATGGTACCTTACCTAGTTTATCCCACTTTGCAAACCGAGCCTTCTCACCGTTGTAAAAATTTCTATATGCCTCAACATGGTTATAACATTTGTACTCATCTGGCATACATAAAGGTGGCGGAGTCATTTCCCCCATTGCATCTTCCTTTGATATATTATACGGTGATGGGATTAACAAAAAAGATAATTTTACATCGGTTAAATGCTTTTTACCATATCTTATAGTGTACTGTTTACATAAAGCAGTGAATAAACTATAAGTCCATATATAATTTTTCCAATTACTTCTCACCCAAACAGTTGACGGATGATTCACATGCGTCTTTTTATACAGTTTATCTATGTAAGGCACAGTTGCCTTCTCATTTACATCCTCATCAAGAACTCTATGAGCTGTACTTAGCATTTGGGCATACTCAATGATCATTTTAGATACATGTTTATCACAGTGCATCTCGGCGCATACACTTGGGTCCTTATCTAGGAAAAAAATATTCATTTAAATCTCCTTACCGTTTAAATAAGTAATGCCTTTTGTAGTGGAAACGTTAACACCTAACGCGCGAAGCCTTGATTTAGTTACTAAGGTAGGAAATTTCCTAAGCGTGTCAATATTTACCATTACATTACCATTCACAACGCTTGCAATGTGATTACCATGCAAAAATACGTGAGCGGTGTTAGCGTCAATCGTTACTGTAGTGTTACTTCCGTGAAAGGGAATACCAAAATTTACTGCTTCGACCATTCTTTTTTCTACTTGTCTCATTTTAGTAACCTCCTGGTAGTTTACTTAATACATAAATTAATACATTGATTATAATTCCAATGTAAAAGCTAAACAAAAATAAAAATCCTCTGCTCATTTTAACTCCTTTGCAATCTCTAATGGGTTAACGGTAAATTCTTTAATTAAATCAAGCTTTAATATCTCGCTTTTAAATACGTAGGCAATAAATAGTAACATTAAAAATGCTACGAAATTTACAATTATATATTTAATAGATTTAATAATTAAAAAAGCTATTATTTTGTCCATTATCTTATCCCGTAATACTTATTGATTGACGGCACATAACTATAGGAGTCTAGTTTTATAGCGTCTGTTACAGGCAATTCTGTGAGTCTGCCAAGGTATTCTATAGCATCATTATAATGTAAACGTGAATGACCATCACTATATTGGACCAAAATGGACTCTTGCTTAAAAATAGTGAAAGCGAGATCCTCCAAATAAAGTAAATCTGATTCATCACGTAAACGAACTAAAAACGATTGTTCAACAGAACCTTTATATACACCGTTAACAGGCACTGGATTAAACCCACGCTCATTTAGGTGAGCAAACAGAGCTTCCGTGCGTTGTTTATTTCGTGCCTTAGGTTGTGAGTCAAGCTCTGCGGATATAATCGCTATTTCTGTACTAAATTTCATTTTATCCTCCTATATTAGAGTAGCGGATTTGTCCACTACCTCCATTGTGTCCTTATCATAACATCGGTAGTATTTAACATTATCCACGATAAACTCAACAGCGATAAATCTCCAAGAGTGAAATGCAAACTCTCCCTTTGGTTGTACTATTCTGTAAGTCATGTTGTCTCCCTTGTTTTGTTACTTATAATGTACAGGATTAAAATTAAATTGATACAACGCTAAAATCATGCCAAAAAATAAAAATGCAAATAACAAATAATTACACTGATTTAGGGGTTATATCACCCTTTTACATGAAATTTTAATTTTTTTTTAGTTTAGTTCTCGGGGGTAAATAAGTTTCATTGAGGTGTGCCACTCTCCCACACAACTTGTCTCTCGGGGGGAATGAGGTTGAAGCCTCAGCTAGGTTGGCACCGAACTTGCACCTGCAAAAACCATGCCAGACAGCCCCCGGCAAATTTCGAGGGGGTAGTAAGTATATTAAAAAGAAAAAAAACAATAACAGCACTCACTCCTATTTTTCCCAAATATTACGCATACTTAGGACCTAGCTTAGGGACCGTTTTTACCTGGTAATATGCATACGGGAGGTAGACGTGTTTCTCCCACAAAGCCAAAAACGTAGATTTTTTTAGTGAGGAGCGAAGCGAACTTACTAAAAAGTGCCCCCGTCTAGTTATTGACAAAGTCAGGTACCTAAGGTATTATGATAGAATGAAGAAACCTACCTCTTTTTTATCCGGCTATTATGAGTGGACTATCTACTGGTCGAAAGAAAGAGCTGAGGAAGTATATGGTAAAACAGACTCATCTACCAAAACTATCACAATATATCAATGTGATTCTAAGCAAATAGAAAAAGAGACTTTATTACACGAAATTCTTCATGTTGCGTTAGAGGACAAATCTGATGCCGTATTTAATTATGAGCCAGAATCCAAATCGCATGACAAAGAGGAGAACCTTATAAGATTACTCTCCCCAGTATTAATGAACATATTAGCAGATAATAAGGATCTTGCTAAATACCTATTTGGAGCCTAAGTGAGCGATAATAGCAAATATGACATAGAAGCGGCTAAATCCATGTATATGGAATTTAAGTCCTTACGTCAAATTGCTGATAAGTTAGGCATCAACTATTCTACCCTAAAATACCATAAGCAGGAACACAAGTGGGA
>Ga0136656_1000022_pt1 | contig 39744 bp, 41 predicted proteins | sample CPBDNA_9_FD_94862 | JGI IMG/M metagenome (GOLD analysis project Ga0136656, IMG submission 94862) | Freshwater to marine salinity gradient microbial communities from Chesapeake Bay, USA - CPBay_Sum_15_0.8_DNA (version 2) | ecosystem: Environmental > Aquatic > Marine > Coastal | place: USA...
CCGCGGCCGAGATCGAACGACACGTCCTCGAACACGAGTGGTCCGCCGTATCCCTTGCACAGATGCTCACCCACCAGGACGGTCTCGCCACACGGCGGCGGATCGGGGAAGCGCACCCGGATCGCTCTCTGCGACGACGGCGCGACGACACGCGCCCCCTCCAATCGGTCGATGCGCTTCTCGATGCTGTGTGCCATCGCCGCCTTGGTGGCCTTGGCACCGAAGCGATCGACGACCGTCTGCAACCGCGCGATCTCTTTCGCCTGCTGAGCCGCTTTCTTCGCGAGACGAATCTCGTCCTCGGCGCGCGCCTTGCGGTACTGGCTATAAGTGCCGCGGTATTCGACAACTTGCCCGGTTGCGTCCTCGGCTGGCCGGTCGAGATGCAGCACGCGAGTGATCGCCTCGTCGAGCAGATCGAGGTCGTGGCTGATCACGAGGAGGGCCCCGCGGTACTGGCGCAAGAACTGCAGCAACCACGTCTTGGCGTCGATGTCGAGGTGGTTGGTCGGCTCGTCGAGCAGCAGCGCATCACTGCCGGCGAAGAGGATGCGCGACAACTCGACCCGTCGACGTTCACCGCCCGACAACACCCCCACCGGAAGCGACAGGCGCTCGGCATGCAGCCCGAGTCCGGCGGCGATCGACCTCGCTTCACTTTCGGCGGCGTATCCGCCTTTCAACGAGAACTCCTCCTCGGCGCGTGAGTACCGAGCCACGTTGCGGTCGCTCGATTCTTCCTCCATTGCGATACGCAACTTCTCGAGACGAGCCAGATCGTCGTCGATCTGACGACCCGACAAGATGTGAGAGATCGCCGTTCGGCCGTCGAACACACCGGCGATACGCGGATCCTGCGGCAAGTATCCGAAGCCACCTTTGCGCATCACTTTGCCGAGGGTCGGTTCGACATCGCCGCCCAACACTTTGAACAAACTCGTCTTGCCGGCCCCGTTACGCCCGACCAGACCCACTTTGTCCTTGGCCATCACGGTGAAGGTGGCCTGGTCGACCACGACCCGACCTCCCACTTCGACCGTCAACGCTTGGACCTGGAGCACCTCTCAAGTGTGTGGCACGGAGTCGACGATCACAACCATTCGCCGGTCTCGTCGGCGACGATCCGTCACGGCAACGTGGTGGTGGCTCCAGGCCGAGTCGAGGTCACCGGTGCACTCGTCGTCGACGACGCGCTATCACCACCGGTCTCGGTCGCGTTTTCGCTCGGCGCACCCGGTCCTTCTTGACCGTCCGGCAAGCGCATGTCGTCGACGAATTCCGAGGGCAGACAGGAACCCTTCTCATCGCCGGGCGCGCGACCGAGAACCTCGGCCAACAACGACACCAATAGTTCGTTCCCTTCATCACTCGGATGGATTCGGTCCGATGACAACACGCCGGGCGTCTCACTGATCGACTTCCAGTCGAGGAACCAGACGTTGTCTCGAGTGAGCACCTGATCGGCGATCACCTCGTTGACCTCTCGCTGACCCACACCCCACTCCGACACCGACAACAACACCGTGGGTCGCGGTTCCAGACGATCGAGAATCTTCACGAGATCGGCTTCGTACTGGTCCTGATCGCGCCAGTAGTTGGTCCCCAGAAACACCACGGCCGCATGCCAGGTCTCGTCCATCTTCTCCGAGAGAACACGCAGACCGAACTCGACTGCTCGACCCACCTCGGCCTCCACCGACACTTGCCAGCCAAGAGGTGTGAGTTCCTGACACGCGAGATTGGAATAGCGACGCGACACGGTCGCAAGGATCGAGTCGCCGATCATGAGAAGACGCGGCCCCGTGGCCACGTCACCGACCGTTTCGTCACGAACGGGGACGGGTTCACCGGACGGGAACGTGTTGGGGGTGTCGGCCAAGCCCAAAGGACGTAGCCCGAGCGGGGGCAACGATCCCACCCCGGCCACTGTCGATGGCACGTCGACCGTCGACGAAGGCGACGACGCGTCCGAGCCACAACTGGCAATCGCCAACGACGAGACAACCACCGCGATCAGATGACGACGAACGACGAGTCGAGGGTTCACGATGACAATCAGATCAGCCCGTCATCGGTTCGACGGGCGCGCAATTCGTCACGAATCTCGGTGAGAAGGCCGATCTCGCTCGGCGCGACCGGCGTCGCACCGACTTCTTCACGTGCGACCGCTCGGTTGTAGAGCTTCAGCATGACGAACAGGACGAAAGCGACCAGTACGAAGGTGACCGCCACGGTGAGAAAGGCGCCGAAACGTACTTCAGCACCATTGGCGCGCAGGATGAAGACGTCGTCGAAATTCGGTTGACCGAACGGAATGGCCACCAACGGCATCACCACGTTCTCGACCAGCGCTGAGACGAGCCCACTGAACGCCGAACCCATCACGAAACCGGTGGCGATCACGAGCAGATTGCCGCGATTGACGAACTGGCGGAACTCACCGAGGAAACTCTTGATCGGGTGCACGGCCATTCCCCAACCGTACAGAGGGACAGCCGTCGGACACGGTCACTCGCGGGCCGGATCGAGCTCTTCGAACGTGTTGATTCTCCGTAGCGACGGGAAGAAGAACGAATACACGGCAACGACGCCGAGCGTCGCCACCCCACCACCGACGACCGCCATCTGCGTCCCGAATGCCTGAGCCGCCACCCCCGACTCGAAGGCTCCCAGTTCATTGCTCGCTCCGATGAAGACGTTTTCGACCGCCATCACTCGACCACGCTTGTCGTCCGGAGTCACCAAGGGGACGAGGGTCCCGCGGATGTACACGCTGATCATGTCGGCTCCGGACAACACGACGAGCGCCAAGAACGCCACGAGGTAACTCGTGGTGACGCCGAGGAGCACGGTCGCCGCACCGAAGATTCCCACGACCACGAGAAGGGTTCGTCCGATACGCCGAGTGACCGGACGGGACGCGAGCAGAATCGCCATGAGGGCGGCGCCGATACCGGGGGCGGCCCGAAGCCAGCCGTAGGCAACATCACCCACACCAAGTCGATCTTCGGCGATGGCCGGCAACAGTGCCACTGCACCTCCGAAGAGCACGGCGAACAAGTCGAGAGAGATCGCGGCCAACAGGATCGGTGTACGGCGGATGAACCGAAGGCCTTCGAGAGCCGAATGCAACGACACCTTGTCGCCCGGAGCCGGAGGTTCGGGCTGGCGCAGGAACCGGATCCTCGAGAGCCGCCACAGCCCGAACAACATGAGCAACGAAGCCGACCAATAGGCGACCGAGGGATCGATCGCGTACAGCACACCGCTCATGGCCGGTCCAGCGATGGCGGCCCCGGTCCAGGTGGCCGAATAAAGGGCGATTGTCCGCGGCACAGCTCCATCCGGGGCCACCATCGGAGGCATCGATCGCGTCGACGGCGCGGCGAAGGCTCGCGATGCGCCGAACAAAACGGCAATCACGAACAGTGGCCACACCGCCGTCGGCTCGGACATCGCATATATGGCGAGAGCGACCGAGCAAGCGAACTCACCTGCCACAGCGAGGGATGCGACGATTCGCCGATTGAAGCGATCGGCCACCGATCCAGTCACGAGCACCAGCAAGGCGGCCGGAAGAAATTCGGCCAATCCGAGCAGACCGATGTCGAGTTCTCGGCCGGTGATGTCGTAGATCTGTTTCCCGAGTGCGGTCGCCTGCAGGAGAACTCCGGCGTTGACGGCGGCGCTGTAACCGAGCAGGTTACGGACGGGCGCGAACTTGACGAGAGCTCGAGTACTGGTTGCGGCGTCGGAAGGGGCTTCCGGCAGGGGGCGGGGGGTCGACACTTCCCGCCACAGTATCCAGACGTGCTAACTAGGAGATCATGAGTTCACTCTCCGACGACACCCGCTGGATGGACGCCACGGCGCAAGCCGAGCTCGTCGCGAAAGGCGAGGTGTCACCACGTGAACTCGTCGATGCGGCCATCGAGAGAATCGATCGCTACGACTCGAAGCTGAACGCCATCACCTACCGATGGTTCGATGAGGCTCGCCAGCTGGCCGACGACCCCGGCTTGCCGGCCGGCCCCTTCCGCGGGGTGCCGTTCCTTCTCAAGGATCTCTACGCCAACGAAGCCGGCCGCCCTCTGAGCAACGGCAACAAGGCGCTGAAGGCCGCCAACTACATCTCACCCTTCGACACCGATCTGGTGGCGCGCTACAAAAAGGCCGGACTCGTCACACTCGGTCGCTCCAACAGCCCCGAACTCGGCAGCGTGCCCGTGACAGAGCCCGAGGCCTGGGGACCCACTCGTAATCCGTGGGACACCTCGCGCACGCCGGGAGGTTCGAGCGGTGGCGCAGCCGCTGCGGTCGCAGCCGGCATGGTTCCGTTCGCGCACGCAAGCGACGGTGGTGGATCAATTCGTATTCCGGCCTCGTGTTGCGGACTGGTGGGGCTCAAGCCGTCCCAAGGCCGGATCACCATGGGTCCGGCACGCGACGAGAGCAACCTCGGTGTCGAACACTGCGTCAGCCGCACCGTTCGAGACACCGCGCGACTTCTCGACGCCACCTGCGGTCCGGGCGTTGGTGACGCGGTGATCGCTCCGGCTCCGGTTCGTCCCTACGTCGACGAAGTCGGGGCCGACCCCGGGCGACTGCGCATCGGCCTGCTCGACCACAGCCCCCGTGGATTCGCCGTGCACCAAGAGTGCGTCACCGGTGTTCACAACGTCGGCAAGCTGCTCGAATCACTCGGCCACCATGTCGAACCGGCCTGGCCGTCGATCTTGTCCGACAACGAAACCGGACGCTCGTTCGGTGCTCTCTGGAGCACGAACATGGGAGTGGCCCTGAAGCGTTTCGGCGACCTGATCGGCCGTGAATTCACCGAGGACGACTGCGAGCTCATGAATTGGGCGCAGAAGTCGTTCGCAGCCAGCGTCTCGAGTGTCGACTTCGCTCTCGCCCAGTCGGCGGCGGTCTCGTTCCGACGGGCGATCCAGAGTTGGTGGAACGAAGGATGGGACTTGCTGCTGTCTCCCACTCTGGCCGAACCCCCGCTGGCGATCGGTGACATTCACAACGATCCGTCTCGACCCATGGCCCCACTCGTCCGCGCCGGCGAATGGGTCACCTTCACCAGCCAGTTCAACATGAGTGGCCAACCGGCCATCAGCCTGCCGTTGCACCGCACCGCTCACGGCCTACCCGTCGGCATCCAGTTCGTGGCCGCCTACGGACGCGAAGACGTCCTCATCCGCTTGGCATCACAGCTCGAAGCCGCCCAGCCGTGGGCGCACCTCACGCCGAATCTCGACTGATCGTCAGGCCGTCACCGGTCGAGTGCTTACGACGGCGTCCACTTCGAGGGGACCGTAGATGTGCGGGAACTCGTCGGGAGCGCCGTCGAGTCGCTCGACGACAACTTTCGATGAAAGTCTCGACTCGTCGATTTCGAGAAGAACGAGTTCCTCGTCGCGAAGATCGGCGTAGAAACGTTCACGAACTCCGCGCCATTGATGCTCGAAACTGCAGTGCACATAGCCGACGTGTTCGAGCGTGAGACCACGCGTCGACCACGGGTAGGAACCCGACGCCATGGCGTCGTCCCATTCGGAACCAACGGCGAGATGAAGGATCATCGAGCGGTCCAACCACCGTCGACCACAACTGACGAGCCGACCATGAACGAGGCCGCGTCGGACGCGAGCAGCAACAAGGCCCCGTCGAGTTCACCCAACTCGCCGAGACGAGGGATGGGCGACATCGTGCGGACGAAGTTCATGCTCGCCTCGTCGTCCATGGCGGCCGTCATCTCGGACGGGAACCAGCCCGGGCACAAGGAATTGACCCGAACGCCCTTGCGGGCCCACTGCAGCCCGAGTTCGCGAGAGAGGTTGATCACGGCGCCCTTCGATGCGCAGTAATGAGCCTGCTTGACCGGTGACGCGCCGACCATTCCGAACATCGAGGCGATGTTGACGATGTTGCCGCTTCCGGCATCGATCATGTGTGGAGCACACAATTTCGACAGATGCCAGATGGCGGTCACGTTGACCTCCATCGCCTCGCGGAACCAATCGAGTTCCTCGGTCTCGACCGGCACCTTGTAACCGATTCCGGCGTTGTTCACGAGGACGCGTGGCACCCCGACCTCGGCGACGGTGCGAGCTACGAGGCGTTCACGATCCTCGGCCCGAGCGAGATCGGCCTCTATGGCCACTGCACCCGGCAGTTCGGCCACGAGTGCCTCGAGGCGGTCGATGCGACGTGCCGCCATCACCACGGTGGCACCAGCCCCGTGCAGAACCCGAGCGAAGTGGGCACCGAGACCGGCCGAAGCTCCGGTGACGATGGCGACCCGCCCGTCGAGACGGAAGATGTCGAGTGGTTGGCGCGACGAATTCGTGACGGAGTGTTCGGACATGACGGAAACATTACGAGCGACTGCCCCCAATGTTCCGATTCGATGACATCTACATCAGTTCGATGAAACAGGTTCGTTTTTTCGCGAGATGGAGCCATGATCGGGTTCTGGAAGGACATGACCATGTTGACGATTCATCCCATCGACCGGAACCGAGAAATCAAGCCGATCCGCTTCCCGGCCGTCCATCGTGTCCCGACGCACGTTCTCGCCCTCATGGTGAGCGTCGTCTCCGCCGTCGTGGCCGGCGTCTTGCACACCACCACGGCCGTGGCCGACGGATCCATCGTCCTTGGCACGGTGTCGATCGCTTTCGCTCTCAGCTGGATCAACTCGGCCCTTCCGGCTCGACGCTGATCACCTGAATTGCCCTGTCTCTGAACTGCTGTCGTCCGGCTGACGACACAGATCCGACGTATGACACGCTGGTGCCATGTCGTCACCCCTCGTCGTTCTCATTCATGGTGCCTGGCACGGCGCCTGGTGCTGGGCCCCGCTTCAAACCGAGCTCGATCGGCGTGGCATCGCCAGTTTGGCCGTCGATCTACCCGGCCACGGGTCGACCGGAGCCCCGTTCACCGATCTGCACGGTGACGCCGCGGCGGTGATCGAGGTTCTCGAGTCCCAGGCGGCCCTCGGACGCACCGCACCCCTGCTCGTCGGGCACAGTTACGGCGGAGCCGTGATCACCGAGGTGGCGAGTCGGCATCCTGATGTCTCGCACCTCGTGTTCCTGGCCGCCTTCGCCCTGCAAAAAGACGAGAGCGTGATGAGTGCCCTCACCTCGATGCCACCTCGCGAGGTCGGACTCAGCGCAGCAATGCGTCCCGGCCCCGACGGAACCACGGTTCTCGACCCCGTGGCTGCGGTGCCCGCCCTGTACGGATCGTGCGACGCAGCTGTGGTCGAGGCCGCCGTGAAACGACTATCCCCTCAGCCGATGGCCACCATGGTGCAAGCAGTCTCCGGTTCACCACTCGACACCATTGCATCCACGTACGTCGTGTGCACCGAGGACGACGCCGTACATCCCGACCATCAAGCGATCATGGCCGAACGTTGCACCCACACCGTCACGATGCATACCGATCACTCGCCATTCGCATCGATGACCGTCGAGACCGCCGAGGTTCTGGAAAGGATCGCCCGCTCGTGAAGATACGTATCGGTATCGGATTCGGAGTTCGCACCAACCTGAACGATGGTGGATTCCTCGACGTCGTCGATGCCCTCGAAGAATTGAAATACGACAGCCTCTGGCTGAGCGAACGTATCGGAGGCGCCGCACCCGATCCCATCGTCGCCATGTCGTTCGCCGCCGCCCGCACCAAAAAACTGAAGTTCGGCACGAGCGTGATGGTGCTCCCTGGTCGCAATCCGATCGTGCTCGCGAAGGAACTGGCCACTCTCGACCGAATGTCGAACGGTCGGGTGCTCCCCGCATTCGGTCTCGGTGCCGTCGACCCACACGAGCAACAAGCCTTCGGGGTCGCCCGTGACGAACGGGCCAAACGATTCGACGAGGCTCTACGAGTGATGCGCGCTTGCTGGACCGAGGAGTCGGTCACCCATCACGGGACCTACTTCCACTACGACGACGTTCAGGTTCTACCGAAACCCATTCAGCAACCGATCGACGTGTGGCTCGGTGGAATCGCACCGAGCGAACTTCGTCGGGTCGGGCGTCTGGCCGATGGTTGGCTCCCGAGTTTCGTCACTCCTGACGACGTGGCCGTAGGAAAGAAGGAGGTCGAGCGGGTCGCCGCCGAGTGCGAACGAGAGATCGATCCCGAACACTTCGGAGCCCTCATTCCGTACGCCCACGGACCTTTGCCCGACGCGCTCGTCGCCGGCTTGAAGGCCCGGCGACCCGACCTCGACGACGTTGGCCAACTCGTTCCGCAGGGTTGGGACGCCTTGGTGCAGATGGTCGAGCAGTTCGTCGCCGTCGGCTTCTCGAAGTTCGTCGTACTGCCGATCGTCGAACCGAAGACCTCGCCCGAGTGGATCGACCATCTCGCCGAGGCAGCCGGTCATCTCATGCCGATGCAGACCTGACGATCGGTCAGGGCCTGGCCAGGCCATCGAGCCAGGCGTGGACGTTGCGGCCGATGGCCTCGATGTCGTATCCACCCTCTTGAAGAACGATCGTCGGAAGACCGAGCTCGCGCACGATCGCCCCGCAACGCCGATAGCCGTCGGTCGTCAACGCCAAGTCGCTGATCGGATCGTTCCAATAGGTGTCGACACCGAGTGACACCACCAATGTCGACGACCCGAACGAAGAAATCGATGCACAGGCATCGGCAAGCCGTCGTTCGTACACCTCGTCTGGTGTCTCGGCCGGCAACGGGACGTTGAGGGTCGTTCCACGGCCACGGCCCGAACCGATCTCGTCGGCATGTCCGGTGTACCACGGGTAGGCACGCACTGGATCGCCATGCAGCGACACGAACTGCACGTCGTCGCGGTCGTAGAAGATCTGTTGAGTGCCGTTGCCGTGGTGATAGTCGACGTCGAGCACCGTCACCTTCGTCCCGGTCGTCGCTGCCACTCGATGGGCGACGATCGCTGCGTTGTTGAAGAAGCAGAACCCGCCGTACACGTCGGACGCCGCATGGTGTCCAGGAGGCCGACACAAACCGTAGGCATGAGGAGCTCCTCCTAGCACGATGTCGGCCGCCGTGAGGGCCACATCGACCGACGCGCGGGCGGCGACGTACGTCCCCTCCACCAACGGAGTGGCTGTCTCGTAGCACCAGTACCCGAAACCGGTGACGGCCGACTCGGGCAGGCGTGCCGGTCCCATGCCGTCGCGCAATCCGGTGTGCATCACGACTTCGGGAAAGTATTCGTCGCGCCCGGATGACGCGTTGAGTTCGGTCCAGGCGGTCTCGAGAAAGCTCTCCAAACCCGGATGGTGAACTGCTCGAATCGGCTCCCGCCCGAATTCGCGTCGATCGACGAACCGAAAACGCGAGTCTGCGATCAGTTCGTCGCGAATGGTCTCGGCGCGACTCGGCCGTTCGTACGTGGGAATGGCCTGACCCATGTTGATCTCGTGCTGCGGAGCGTGTCCCCGATGCAGATCGGTCCAGACGACGTCCATCGACGAACTCTCAGCGCGCCGGGTCGTGGTAGGGCGTGTCGAGGAACGGCGGACGATCTCCGCCGCCATGAACTTCGATGCTCGCGCCACTCACGTACGACGCGAGCGGCGAGCACAGATACACGCAGACGTCGCCGATCTCGGCTGGCCAAGCCAGGCGTCCGATGGGCACTTGCGAACCGACGCGCTGCACACCTTCTTCGTCGCCGTAATGCAGATGGGCCTGTTCGGTGCGGACCATGCCCACGGTCACGAGGTTGGCGCGCACCTTGGGTAGCCATTCTTGGCCGATGGTGCGCGTGTAATTGGCAAGACCCGCCTTGGCGGCGCCATACGCCGCAACCGTGGGTGCCGGACGTTCGGCTGACACGCTCCCGATGTTGACGATCGCTCCGCCGTCGGACTGATTCTGCATGTGCCGGTTCGCAGCCTGACTGCACCAGATGGCCGCCATGAGATTGACGGCCACGATCTTTTGCTGGAAGGAAGCCGACGCCGTCGCCGAATCGGTGGGCGGTGCACCTCCGGCGTTGTTCACCAAGAAGTCGAGTCGCCCGAAACGCGACACGATCTCATCGATCATCGTCGAGGCCTGATCAGGTTCGCGTAGATCGACCGGTAGGGCCGTCCAGTCGGCCGGCACGTCGTCGGGGATCCGTCGCGAGCACACCACGACCGTGGCGCCGGCATCGGCGAATCGCTGGGCGATACCCCGCCCCACGCCTTTGGTGCCCCCGGTGACGAGGGCGACTCGTCCGGAGTAGTCGATCGTCACGGCCACGGTGCGACATTACCGGCCGGTTCCGGCCCCGAACAGTTCGCATCTGACGAGTCGTCAGATGGGAAGTACGCTCGACATGTGCCGATTTCATCTTCTCTCGATTCCCGCGGGATCGCCGAGGTGGTCATGGACTGCCCGCCGGTCAACGCTCTCACCGTGGCCCAGTGGTTCGAACTGGCCGACACCATCACCGCGTTCGGACGCGACCCGAAGTGCCGAGTGGTCGTGCTGCGGGCCGAGGGCAAAGGATTCAACGCTGGTGTCGACATCAAAGAGATGCAGAACACCGACGGGTTCGATGCCCTCATCGGCGCTAACAAGGGTTGCTTCGCCGCCTTCGCCGCCGTGTACGACTGCCCGGTACCGGTGATCGCGGCCGTGGCCGGATTCTGTGTGGGTGGCGGAATCGGGCTCGTCGGTAACAGTGACGTGATCGTCGCCAGTGACGACGCATTCTTCGGACTGCCCGAAGTCGATCGCGGCGCCCTCGGTGCGGCGACACATCTCGCCCGTCTCGTCCCTCAGCACAAGATGCGGGCGATGGTGTACACCTCGGCCACGGCGACAGCTGCCGAATTGCACGCTTTCGGAAGTGTGCTCGACGTCGTTCCCCGCGCCGAGTTGCGCGACGCGGCGATGAAGGTGGCCGAGAACATCGCCGCCAAGCACCCCACGGTGATCCGCGCCGCCAAGGAGAGTCTGAACGGCATCGATCTCTGGGATGTGAAACGCAGTTATCGGTTCGAGCAGGGCTTCACGTTCGAACTCAATCTGACTGGTGTATCCGACGAACTTCGCGACGACTTCGCCGGCACCGAGAAGGCCAAGAAGGACAGCTGATGACGAGCACCCCCCGCAGCAAGATCCTCACCGAAGACCAGGCCGTCGCAACCATCGAGAGCGGTATGACCGTCGGCATCGGTGGTTGGGGAAGCCGTCGCAAGCCCATGAGCCTCGTGCGCGCGCTACTCCGCACCGACGTTCGCGACTTGACCGTCGTCTCGTACGGAGGTCCAGATGTGGGTCTTTTGTGCGCGGCTGGCAAAGTGAAGCGCCTCGTGTACGGATTCGTGTCGCTCGACTCCATCGCCCTCGAACCGCACTTCCGCGCGGCTCGCCAGAACGGGTCGATTCCCGAACCGGTCGAGTACGACGAGGGCATGCTCCAGTGGGCGCTCTACGCCGGCTCGCTCCGCCTTCCTTTCCTTCCCACACGGGCCGGACTCGGTAGCGGAGTCATGGACGTCAATCCGTCGTTGAAGACCGTGCGTTCCCCGTACGCCGACAGCGAGGATCTGCTCGCCGTTCCCGCCATCCGACTCGACGCCGCCCTTGTGCACCTCAATCGCTCCGATGCGCGGGGCAACGCACAGTTCCTCGGACCCGACCTCTACTTCGACGACCTGTTCCTCGCCGCCTGCGAGCCGGGCCGTCGTTTCGTGAGTGCCGAAAAGATCGTTCCCACCGAAGATCTGCTCAAAGAGGGCACGTTCCACACCTTGAAGATCAACCGATCGATGGTCGACGGCGTGATCGAGGCTCCGAACGGTGCTCACTTCACCACCTGCGAGCCCGACTACGGACGTGACGAAGCCTTCCAGAAGGCCTACGTCGAAGCGGCTCGCGATGCTGACTCGTGGCAAGCCTTCGCTCGACGTTTCCTCTCCGGCTCCGAACACGACTATCAGTCGGCGGTCACTACCTGGAGAGCGGAAGCCTCGGCTGCGAAGGAGGCTCGTTCATGAGCGGAAACGTCACGACCCCAGCTCTTGCCGACGTGGTCGCCGTCGCATGCGCCGAAGCATGGCGCGGTGACGGGGAGATCTTCGCCTCCGGAATGGGCACGATCCCGATGCTCGGCGCCCGACTGGCGCGAGCCACCTTCGAACCCGATCTCATGGTCTCTGACGGTGAAGCCTTCTTCGTGTCCGGCGATCTACCGATCGGTTCCACCGACAAGACAGTCGAAGGATGGATCCCGTTCCGCCAGGTGTTCGACACGCTGTGGGGCGGTCGACGTCACGTGATGATGGGGGCCAGTCAGATCGACCGATTCGGCAACACCAACATCGCCAACATCGGCCCGTGGGACAAGCCCAAGGCTCAGTTGCTCGGCGTGCGCGGTGGACCCGGCAACACCGTCAACAACGCCACCAGCTTTTTCATACCCAAGCACGTGTCCACGGTGTTCGTCACCTCTGTCGACATGGTGAGCGGTGTGGGTTACGACCGGGCCGGGCAGCTGGGTGGCTTCATCGCTGCTCGACACGACCTGCGACGCGTCGTCACCAATCTCGCCGTGCTCGACTTCGGTGGCCCCGATCACTGCATGCGACTGGTGTCGGTTCATCCGGGTGTCTCGGTCGACGACGTGGTGGCCAACACCGGCTTTCAACTCCACGTGCCATCGAACGTTCCCGAAAGTCGCGGGCCAACCGACGACGAAATGGCCGCAATCGATCGCATCGACCCGCGTGGCTTCCGCCATCGAGAACTACCGTCGTGATCATGCACCCGCGCCTTCGAACTCCGCTGTGCGATCTCGTCGGTATCGACTACCCGATCGTCCAGACCGGCATGGGGTGGGTCGCCGGTCCGAAACTGGTGAGTGCCACCGCCAACGCCGGCGCACTCGGCATTCTCGCCAGCGCCACCATGGACTTCGAGCAGGTGAGGTCGTCGATCGCCGAGGTGAAATCGCGAACCACGCGTCCATTCGGCGTGAATCTTCGCGCCGATTCGGCTGACGTCAACGACCGCATCTCGCTGATGATCGACGAAGGTGTGAAAGTTGCGTCGTTCGCCCAGGCCCCGAAGCCCGAACTCATCGCCCGACTGAAAGAAGCCGGACTCGTCGTCATCCCGTCGATCGGCGCGAAGCGTCATGCCGAGAAAGTGCTGGAGTGGGGCGTCGACGCCGTTCTCGTGCAGGGTGGTGAAGGCGGCGGCCACACGGGTGCAGTGCCCACCACGATTCTGTTGCCGCAAGTCGTCGATGCCGTCCAAGGGCGTATCCCCGTGATCGCCGCCGGTGGTTTCTTCGACGGACGCGGGCTGGTGGCAGCACTCGCCTACGGGGCTTCGGGAGTCGCCATGGGTACACGATTTCTTCTGACGAGTGATTCGTCGGTGCCGCAGTCGGTGAAGGACTACTACCTCGGCAAGGGAGTTCTCGACACCGTCGTCAGCACACAGGTCGACGGTGTGCCGCATCGTGTGTTGCGCACCGAGTTGGTCGACCAACTCGAAGGAAGCGGGGCGAAGCTGCTCGCGCTACCTCGTGCTGCCGTCAACGCTTTGCGCTTCAAGAAGATGACCGGCACACCTCTCGCCGCCATGCTTCGCGAAGGCCTCGCCATGCGCAAGTCGATGGACCTCACCTGGACGCAGATGATCATGGCTGCCAACACACCCATGCTGTTGAAGGCCTCCCTCGTCGACGGACGTACTGAGAGCGGTGTGATGGCGAGTGGACAAGTGGTAGGGGTCATCGAAGATCTTCCCACCTGTGCTGAACTCGTCCAACGCATCGTCGCCGAAGCCGGAGACGTTCTCGATTCTCTCGCCGGATCGCCGGTTCGCTAGGAGCAACTCATGGCCGCCACCACCTTGAACGGTCCCGACGATGTACGTGCGAACGTTGGTAAGCACCTCGGCTACAGCGAGTGGATCACGGTCGACCAGGATCGAGTGAACCTCTTCGCTGATGCGACCGGAGATCATCAGTGGATCCACGTCGATGTCGAACGCGCTGCGTCAGGTCCCTTTGGTGCCCCCATCGCTCACGGCTACCTCACCTTGTCGCTTTCGAACTACTTCCTGCCACAGATCGTCGAGGTTCAGGGCTTCTCGGCCGGCGTGAACTACGGCGTCGACAAGGTTCGTTTTCCGTCTCCGGTCAAGGTCGGTTCACGAGTTCGCGCCGGGGCTGAACTCGCCGCCGTGTCGGACGTGACCGGCGGCCTCCAGACGACCATCGTCATCACCGTCGAGGTCGAAGGTTCGCCCAAGCCGGCCTGCGTCATCGACTCACTGAGCCGCTGGCTCGTGTAGGAGGGGGAACATGAGCGTTCGTTCGTTGTTCGACATGACCGGCCGAGTGGCTTTGCTCTCGGGCGCAGGCCGCGGCATCGGTGCCGCCAGCGCCCTCGCCCTTGCCGAAGCCGGCGCCGACATCGCGGTCCTGGCCCGCAGCGGCGATCAAATCGAGACGGTCGCCGACCAGGCGCGCGCGATGGGGCGCCGCGCCATCGCAATCCCCACCGATGCCAATGACGCGGAAGCAGTGGAGGCGGCTGTTTCTCGAACGCTGAACGAACTCGGTCGCCTCGACGTGGTGGTCGGAGTGGTCGGTGGATCCATGCCACAGCCATTCATGAACACGTCCGACAGGGATCTGCGGAACGCTTTCGAGAACAACGTCGTGAACGGACTTCGCCTCGTTCGAACCTGTGTTCCGCATCTCGTGTCGGCAAGTGAGGGGCGAACCGGAGGTTCGTCGGTCGTGATGGTGTCGTCGGCCATCGGCCACGTCGTCGGACGTGGGTACGTGGCCTACGGCAGCGCGAAGGCCGCTCTCGATCACGCCGTTCACCTGATGGCGGCCGATCTCAATCCGAAGATCCGGGTCAATGCCGTCGCACCTGGTGCAATTCTCACCGAAGCCCTCGAGGTGGTGGCCGCCGATCCAGTTCTCAAAAAGACCATCGAAGACGCCACTCCCCTGCGGCGACTCGGTCGACCCGACGACATCGCAGCGGCGGTCTTGTACCTCGCATCCGACGCCTCGAGCTACGTGACCGGACAGGTGCTGCCAGTCGACGGCGGTGTGCTCACCACCAACTTCAACTTCCCGATCCCCGACCTGTGACCACCACCGATTCGGTACCAGTCGACGGGATTCCTCCGAAACGACGCGGATCTCTCGCCGCTCTTCGGCATCGCGAATTCCGCTACTTCTTCACCGCGGCCGCAGTCAGCAATGCCGGCGGCTGGATGCAGCTCGTCGCCGTCCCGGCACTGCTGTTCGACCTGACCGATTCGTCGACATGGCTCGGCGTGTCGTCAGTGGCCACCCTCATACCAGCGGTGTTCCTCACCCCGCACGCCGGGGTTCTGGCCGATCGGTTCAGTCGACGCACGATCCTGTTCATCACACAGTTGGTGCACATGATCACCGCCTTCACACTGTGGGCCACCTACGCGACCGGGCACATCACCCCAACGCTCATCATCCTGCTCGGCCTGGTGGCCGGAGTGGCCACTGGCTTCCAGACCGCAGCCTGGCAGAGCTTCGTTCCGCTCCTCGTGCCGGCCGACGAAATGCTCGACGCCGTCCGACTCAACTCGGTGCAATTCACTTTGGCGCGAGCGATCGGACCGGGTGTGGCCGGAGTCGTGATCGCCACTCTCGGCACCGGAGCCGCCATCTTCATCAACGCCTCTACTTACTTGTTGGTGATCGCCGCCCTCGTCGTGGCCAAACCCATTCAGTCGATCGCACCGCGTGGCGATCGACGCGTCGGTGAGATCCTGCGCGAAGGAAGTCGCTACGTCTGGAGCAAGAAGCCCCTTCGGATCGCCGTGATCCTCGCCTTCGTCGGATCGCTCTGCGGGCAGTCGCTCCAATACGTCACGCCGGCCATCGCCAATCGCATCTTCGATCGGCCGTCCACTGACAACGCTGGCCTGCTCGTGGCCCTCGGCGTCGGAGCGGTCACGTCCTCGATCTTCTCGGTCGCGCTCGGCGAACGGGTGAAGCGTTCCACCATCGTGATCGGATCGTTGATGTTGTTCACTGCGAATGCCGTTCTCGTCGCTGTGTCGTCGTGGTACTGGCTCGGCATCGTCGCGTACTTCATCGGCGGGCTCGCCCATCTTCAGCTGGCAGTCGCTCTCAACACGCTCGTCCAGGGAGCCGTCCCGGACCACATGCGTGGTCGGTCCATGAGTTTCTACCTTCTCGGCATCCTCGGTGGTATCCCGATCGGAGCCTTCGTCATCGGCCGCCTGGGTGACGTGGTGTCGATGCGATTCGCCGTCACCGTCGACGCGGTGGCACTCGGCACCTTGATCGTCTACATGGTGGCCCGGGGTTGGATGCGCGAGTTGAACACGACCAGAATCGATACGTGACCTCCCCCGAAGGCCTCGACCAGCAGTACGACGCGGCTCGGATCCGACTCGGTACTGCCATCCGTCGCCTCGGCCATGCCGCCATCGGACACGAGTCGTCGATCGACGAGATGGATGCGGCGGCCACTGAACTCGAACGCATCGCCGAACGGCTCGAATCCGATCCCCGACGGGTGCGAGATCTCTCGCATTTCGGCAAGTCGCTGCAGAGGGTTGCCGAGGACGGCGAGAAGTTGGCCAGCCACCTCGGTCGTCCCGGTTCAGGAGCAGGCAGCCCGCACGGCCTCGACATGACAGTGCACCGCGACGGTGACCGGATACGGGCTCGATTCGTGTTCCGATCGGCCGACGAAGGACCTCCGCAACGGGCTCACGGTGGCATGGTGGCGCTGGCTTTCGACGATGCCCTCGGCTTCGTTCTCAACATGCACCAGATCATCGCCTACACGGGTCGACTCTCGATCAGTTACAAAGCTGGATCACCGCTCGAGACCCCACTCGTGATCACCGCGTGGCTCGACCGTCGCGAGGGCCGCAAACTCTTCATCGAATCCGAACTCCGTGAAGACCGCCCCGATGCCGAGCTGATCGCCACCAGTTCGGCCATCTTCGTCGAGATGACGAATCTTCCCGGCCTGTCTGCCACAATTCCCTGAGGGCGAGGGGTCGCCCGTCGAGAGGGGGCACCATGACGGCACTGAACGACGACATTCGTTCGACGACCGAGCGCTTTCCACGAGAACTCGTGCGTCGTCTCGTTCGCAACTACCGAGACAAGACTCTCGAGCACGCCGAACACACCATGACCGAACCGGCCACTGTGTTCACCGACCCCACTCGCTTCGAGAAAGAACTCGAGGTTCTGTTCCGACGTGGCTCACACGTCGTGGGTTGGACGGGAGAACTTCCACGACCCGGAACCTTCGTCACGAAGAGCGTGGCCGGCCATCCCGTCCTCGTGACCCGAGCCGACGACGGCGTGTTGCGCGCCTTCAAGAACGCCTGCACACATCGTGGCGCCCAAGTCGCCGACGGATGTGGCGAGGCCCGCCGCCTCACGTGCCCGTATCACGCGTGGTCGTTCGCCCTCGACGGTTCACTCGCCGGCCAACCCGACTCCTACGCTTTCGACGAGATCGACCGCATGACCCTCGGTCTCGAACCACTTCCGATCGCTGACGTAGCCGGGCTGATCGCAGTGGGCCTGAACGACAGCGCCGATCCGGCGGGGGCCTTCGCCGACATCGAACCAGAGCTGCGTTGGTGCGGGTACGAGAACCATGAAGTGGTGTGTCATCACACCTGGAATCTGCGCGCCAACTGGAAAATCGCCTTCGACGTGAACCTCGAGACGTACCACGTCGACTATCTGCATCGCGAAACTCTCTCCGATCTCGTACTGCACCACCCGATCTTCGATTCGTTCGGACGGCACGGCCGCTGGGGCTTTCCCACCACGGGTATCGAAAAGATCGCCGACGTGCCCGAGGACCAGTGGCCCGGGGTCGCTCCGGTGAGCATCGTGCACACCCTTTTCCCTTCGGTCGTGATACTCGAGACTCCGGTCAGCAGCCAGATGTTCCGCATCTACCCGGGTCGTACTGTCGGCGAGTGCACGGTCGAACTCACCGAGGCGTCACTGAAGCCGACTGAGAGCGACGAGGAACGCGCCGCCCGCAAGGCAGGGGCCGACTTCGCAGCTTTGGTGGTGGGCAAGGAAGACTTCCCGGCCGCTGAACAGTGTCAGCGGGGCGCGGAGATGGGTGTGAAGAGTTTCCGATTCGGAACCAACGAACCCATGCTGCAGCACTGGCATCGCACCTGGCAATCGGTTCTCGACGCCGCCTGACGCACGACGACCTTTCACCACCATCTGGAGATTCGACATGTCAACCGTCTCGATCATGCAAGCCCTCGCCGACAAAGCGGCCGAGAATCCGACTCGCCCGGCCATCACGTGCGGCGATCACACCGTCACCCGTGGCGAGCTCGAGTCGCGTACCAATCGACTGGCTCGCGCCTTCGCCGATCTGGGCGTGACCCACGGGAGTTTCGTGACGGTCGCCCTCCCCAACTCGGTCGCCTTCTACGAGGCCTGCATCGCGGCATGGAAGCTCGGTGCCATCCCACAGCCGGTCAGCTATCGCCTCCCCGATCGCGAACGTCAGGCCATCGTCGACCTGGCCGAGTCGTCACTCGTGGTCGGCGTGGACGCCGCTGCGCATCCGGGCCGTCGAACGGTTCCGATCGGTTACGAACCTGATGCATCGATCGACGATTCTCCGCTGCCCGACACCACGGCGCCCGCCATGAAGGCCCCGACATCGGGTGGATCGACCGGACGTCCGAAGCTGATCGTGGCCGGCGATCCCGGAGTGGTCAACGTCGGAATGCCCGGGATGGGTCAGCGTGTCGATGGAGTGGTGTGCATCCCCGGGCCGCTGTACCACAACGCCCCGTTTTCGTTCGGTGCCGGATCCCTCTTCCACGGCAACCATCTGGTGATCCTGCCGAGCTTCGACGCCGAAGCCACTCTCGCGGCGATCGAACGCCATCAGGCCGACTGGATCCTGTTCGTCCCAACGATGATGTCGCGAATCTCGCGTCTTTCCGACGACGTGAAGAATCGATACGACCTCACGTCGCTCACCGTCGTCTGGCACATGGCCGCGCCCTGCCCGCCGTGGTTGAAGGAAGAATGGTGCAACTGGTTGGGCGGCGAGAAGATCTTCGAGTTGTACGCCGGTACCGAAGCCCAAGCCGTCACGATCATTCGTGGCGACGAATGGCTCGCTCACCGCGGTTCGGTCGGCCGAGTCGTCACCGGAGAAATGAAAGTTCTCGACCCCGAATCGTACGAGGAACTACCCCGCGGAACAGTGGGTGAGATCTTCATGCGTAACGATCGGGTCACCTACCGCTACCTCGGTGCCGAGGCCCGCAAGACTCCCGACGGTTGGGAGAGCCTCGGCGACATGGGCTGGATCGACGACGAGGGATACGTGTATCTGACCGACCGTCGTGGTGACATGATCCTGTCGGGCGGCGCCAACATCTATCCGGCCGAGATCGAGAACGCCATGTCGGAGCATCCTCTCGTGGTGTCATCGGCCGTTATCGGACTGCCCGACGAAGACCTTGGCAATCGTGTACATGCGATGGTCCAGGTGTCGGCGCCTATCTCCGACGACGAAATGCGTACTTTCCTCGCCGATCGTCTCGTGCGCTACAAGATTCCTCGCACCTTCGAGTTCGTCGACCACGCCGTTCGCGACGACGCCGGCAAAGTACGACGCTCGGCGCTGCGCGACGAACGATCCTGAGGGAGGGTCCTACGCCCGGTCGAAGACGATCGGAAGCGAGTGGATCCCGCGCACGAACGACGCGTGACTGTATTCCGGAACGAAGTCGGGCCGGGCGAATCGGATGTTCTTCAGCCGGGTGAACATCTCGCGAAAGATCGAACGCAACTCGAGACGAGCCAAGTTGGCTCCGAGGCACAAATGCGGCCCCCAGCCGAAGGCGATGTGGGTGTTCGGTGAACGTTGCGCATCGAACACATCGGGGTTCTCGAAGGCGTCCTCGTCACGGTTCGCCGACAGGTAGTGCATGAGTACCTGCGACCCGGCCGGGATGGTGGTGCCGCGAACCTCGATGTCCTGGGTGGTGGTGCGGTTCATGTGATTGATGGGCGACACCCAGCGGAGCATTTCCTCCATGGCCGACTCGAGATTCTCGGGAGACCGAGCGGCCCAGTCGAGTTGTTCGGGTCGGCGAGCGAGAGCCTCGAGACCTCCGGCGATCACGTTGCGCGTGGTCTCGTTACCACCCACCAAGAGCAAGAGGGAATTCCCGATCACATGCGAGTCGTCGAGGGATTCACCCTCGGCCCCACCGTTCATCAACTTGCTCACCAAGTCGTCACCCGGATTCGAGCGACGCTGTTCCATGACTTCGGAGATGTAGGCGTAGTACTCGAGCGCGGCGTTCATCACGTCTTCGGTCACGTACTCGACCTTGTCGGATCCGGCGATCATTCGATCGCTCCAAGTCTGCAGTTTCTCGTAGTCGCTCTCGGGAGCACCGAGCATCTCACCGATGAGAGTCATGGGGAGCGGGCGGGCGATGTCGGCCACCACGTCGCATTCACCGCGATCGATCACTGAATCGACCAGCCTGCGACTCACCTCGGTCACGTGATCTTCGTACGCCTTCATCTGTCGGGGACCGAATCCACGGGCCACGACTCGACGCTGATCGGCGTGACTCGGGTCGTCGGCATCGATCATGGAATCTTGCGGCACACCATTTGGACGCGATCCGTGAGTGGCATTGCTGAAGAGTTGGGGCTGACGCTCGGCCCAGCGAACATCGTCCAACTTGGTGAGGGCCCACATGCCGTTCACGTCGCAGTAGACCGGTTCATTGGCCCTGATCCACGACAGCTCAGCGAACGGACCTCGCTGATACCAATCTCGATCCAAGATGTCGATGCGCATGGTCCCCTCCTGACCCCTGACAGTAGTGAGCCGGATTCCCGGTGGGTAATCGCCCCTGATCGAGCGCACGACACCTCTGGTGGGTCAGACTGACGCCATGCCCCTTTCTGCCCGCCGACCCCGTACCTCTCGTCACCTGGCCGTGGTCGGGCTCGCCTCACTCGTGATCGCCTCGTGCGCGAACCGCGACGAGGCGTCTCCGGAACCCGCTGATGTGCCCGCCACCTCGGTCGCGCCCACTGCGACGACTCCGGGCTCGGCGACTGCTCCCGACGAAACGCCGGATCCCGAAGCCACGCTCATCACCTTTGGCGACCTCGAGTCTCCGTGTGGTCCGGCTCCGGAGGGTGTCACACCGGCTGTGCTCGCCGCCGAGGCCGGTGGATCCCCCGATCGCATCCGACTGGCCGCCGCGTCCGACAAAGGCAACATCGCCGTCCCCGGACTCAACGCCGAACTGTACGACGCCGCCGTCGCCTTCGCCGGCTGGTGCAACGAGCAGGGCGGCATCGCTGGCCTGCCGATCGAGATCATCGACGCCGATTCGAAGTTGTTCGAGGTGCCGGCCCAGATGGAGCTCGTCTGCGACAACGCCTTCGCCATGGCCGGTGGTGGCTTCGCCTTCGACGATCAGGAGTTTCCGAGGTTCCACGAGTGCGACATGATCGACTTCGCCGGTTTCGTCGTGACCGCCGGCAAGTCGAAGTCCGACAACATGTTCACCCCCATGCCGAACCCGTCCGACTTGAAAGATGGCGGCTGGTTCAAGTGGGCGCTGTCGGTGAACGCCGAGGCGATGCAGTCGTTCGGCACCGTCTACTCCGATCTGCTCACCGCCCAGATCGTCGAGGAGCAGTACGTCGAGCTCATCGAGAAGATCGGTGGCATCGACGTCGACATCCGCATTCCGTACAGTTCTCTCGGCGAAGCCAACTGGGTGCCCATCGCCCAACAACTCAAGTCTCGCGACATCAGGGCCCTGGCCTTCGTCGGCGTACCCGAAGTTCTGCCACAGCTCACGAAAGCCATGGACGAACTCAACTATCGCCCGGACATCATCATGGCCGACGCCGGCTTCTACGCCGACGTCCTCATCGAGCGTGGCGGTTCAAGTGTCGAAGGCGTGTACGTCCGAACCGCGTATTCACTCGTCGAAGAAGCAGACCGCGTTCCGGCGGTTCGTGACTACCTCGACATGATCGACCGGTACCGCCCAGGTGGCAAGGTCTCGGGCCTCGGAATGCAAGGTTTGTCGGCGATGTTCCTCTTCGCCACCTCGGCCAAACCATGCGTCGAGAACGGCGAATTGTCGCGAGCCTGTGTGATCGAACAGGCGTCGACCGTCCGCGCGTGGACTGGAGGCGGTCTCCACGCACCGGCCGATCCGGGCACCAACACCCCGAGTCCGTGCTATCAGATGATCGTCGTGAAAGACGGCGCCTTCACTCGCTCGTACCCACCTGTGCCGCCTTCCGACGAGGATCGTGCTCTGGTGCCCACAGTCGAGATCACCGACGACGGTTGGGCGTGTGACGACTCGACACTGCTTCGACTCGACGGCGACTACGGCGACACGACACTCGGTCGTCGCCCGTAGTCGGGTCGGTCATCAGGCGAGTTCGACCTCGACCGACGTGTCGTAGAAGGCGACTCCGCCGCCCCAGTCGGTGGCGGTGTCGTTGGTCAGATCGTTGACCGCCAATCCGTCACGAGTCCGATCTCCGACCCAACCGAACGGCACCATCACAAGACCCGGCCGGACACGCGGCGAGTCGCTCACGCGAGCCACGGCACGAAGTCGGCCACGGTCGTTCACCACGTCGACGACATCGCCGTCGTGGATACCACGGGCCGAGGCGTCGTCGGGGTGAAGTTCGCAGAAGAGCTCACCTTCTGGTCCGGCGTGTCCGTCGAGATGCGAGTACGAGGCGTTCAAGAAGCGCTGGTGGAACTTGGGCGACATGAGCGACAACGGGTAGCGACCCTCGCAACCAATTGCACCTTCGGACGCCGGTACATACACGGGAAGTCGACCGTGACCCTCACGTTCGAGGATTTCGTTGGCCAGAGGCACTCGACCGCCGGGAAACGGATAACCCTCGACGAACGGACGAAGGTCGTCGGTGCCGGGGACTCGCATCCAGCCCCGTTTCTTCAACTCGTCGACATCGAATCCCTCGAGACAGGTGGCCAGCAATTCTTCGTCGGTGGCAAAGAGTTCAGGTTCGGTGAACCCCATGGCCCGGGCAAGACGTCGCCAGAGTTCGGTGTTGGGAACACTCTCCCCCCTCGGCTCGATCGCCTTGTGATTCCAACCCACGTAGAGATGACCCCAGGCCGGCACCACGTCGTCCTGTTCGATCTGAGTGCAGGCCGGAAAGATCACGTCGGCGTAGCGCGCCGTGTCGGTGAGGAATTGCTCCGACACCACGGTGAACACGTCGGGCTGTTCGAGGCCTTTGCGAAGAAGTCCGGCCTCGGGTGCGGTGACCACCGGATTGCCGTTGAAGACGAACACGCACTTGATCGGTGGATCAAGTGTCTTGTCGAGAAGAGCGCGTCCGAGACGATTCATGCTGATCGGACGGCGATCGACGACCGGCGAGAGATGCGGAGCGGAGAACTTCGAGAGGTCGACCGACGAGCGACTGTACGAGCCGACACTTCGCGAATAACCACCACCGAGATGCTTCCACGCTCCGGTGAGAACAGGGAGCAACGAGACGGTGCGAAAGAACTGCGCGCCATTCTCACGATGTTCGGCACCCACGAGAGTCCGGATGAACGACGAGCCCGACGTCGCGTATTCGCGTGCGAAACGTTCGATGTCGGGCGCATCGACGCCGCACTCGGCTGCCACACGATCAGGCGTCCAGTCGGAGACGTGGTCGACGAGCTCGTCGAAACCGGTCGAGAAGCGCTCGAGATGTTCGTGATCGACCAGATCGTCGCGAACGATCACGTGCATCACACCGAGAGCGAAGGCGACGTCGGTGCCGGGTCGAAGCTGCAAGAACCAGTCGGCCACGTCGGCCGTGACCGTCCGAATCGGATCGATCACGACAACGGTCGCTCCGTTGCCACGAGCCTTCTCGATGTACGGCCACAAGTGGCGATTGGTGAGGCGGGTGTTGGTCCCCCACAGCACGATGAACTTCGAATGTTCGATGGTGAGCGGATCGGACGCGAGTGAAGTGCCGAGCGACGAAGCAGTTCCTACGCCTGCTGTTGCACCACAGAGTGAGTCGACCTGGCGCGACGACCCGAGACGAGCGAAGAAACGCTGACTCAACGAGTCCATCTGGATGGCACCTTGGGTCCCGGCATCACCCCACGGCACGATGGCCTGTCCTCCCCAGGTGTCGACCACGTCGTGCACGCGTTCGGCGACGATGGCGAGGGCCTCGTCCCACGACACACTCCGATAGCGACCCGAACCCTTCGGGCCGTCGAGCACCAACGGAGTGAGGATGCGATCGGGGCTGTAGACGCGGTCGAGAAACCGATTGACTTTCGGACACAGCTCACCCTGCGAATACGGATGGTCGGGATTGCCCCGCATCTTGACGGCCTTGCCGTCCTCGACCGTGACCTCCCAACCGCACGAATCGGGGCAGTCGTGGTGACAGGTGCCGAGCACGATCCGAGTGGAGGACATCGGCTCAGTATGCCAAAGAGATCGGAGGAGCCAGCACGGTTTAGGATCGTCTCGACGTTCACGTCGAGACGAGGGGGAAACATGTCGAACGAAGCTCTCGACCGGGCTCACATCGCCGATCTGCTCAATCGCTACACCTGGGCCCTCTCCGATCGCGACTGGTCGGCCTGGGTCGGGGTCTTCACACCCGATGCCCATGTCGACTACTCGACCGCCGGTGGTCCGGTGGGCGATCCGAAAACGGCCGCCGACACCTTCGGCGGGATGATGGGCATGTTCGATGTGAATCTCTCGTCGGGCTCGAATCTCACGATTGCGTTCTCCGACGACGACACCGCCAAGGTGCGCTCGATGTACACGATGGTCATGCGCATTCCGGGTGCTGACGGCGCCCAGCCCACCTACATGCAAGCCAGTGGTTGGTACGACGACACGGTGGTGCGCACATCCGACGGCTGGCGCATCGCCAATCGTTTCGAACAGCTCGTCTACGTGAAGCCGGCCTGAGATGCCGTTGCCCTCGAAGCGCGATCCGGCCGAACTGGCCCGAACCCTCGAACCGTGGTTCGCCGAACGAGTGGGTGCGGCGTGCCGCATCAGTGACGTCGGCATCCCCGAGGGAAGCGGAATGAGCAGCGAGACGCTGCTCTTCACCATTCACCACAACGACCGCAGCGAACCTGTCGTGACCCGCCTGCGTCCCGACATGACCGACTGGCCGGTCTTCCCGGTCTACGACCTGGCCGCCCAGGCCGGTGCCATGAATCTGGTCGGGCGTTACACGTCGGTACCGGTACCGAACGTGCGCTTCGTCGAGAGCGACGAGTCGCTTCTCGGTTCGCCATTCCTCGTCATGGACCGTGTCGGCGGACGGGCCCTTCCCGACATGCCGCCCTACGTGTTCGGTGGAAGCTTCCTCGACGAGTTCACGGTCGACGATCAGCGACAGCTCGCGCGCACGGTGGCTTCCTTGCAGGCACAGATCCACTCGATCGACCTCGACCGCGCGCGTTCCGACGGTTTCGATCTCTCGTTCCTACCCGCACTCGATGGTGACGACGTCTCGCGCCTACTCGCCCAGCAGCGCGCTTACTACGACTGGGCGCGCGGCGACCTGAGGCTGCCCGTCATCGAGCGGGCACTCGACTGGCTCGCCCGGCATCGTCCGTCCAACCCGGGACCCACGGTCCTCAACTGGGGTGACGCCCGACCGGGCAACGTGTTGTTCGACGGTCCGACCCCGACCGCCGTCCTCGACTGGGAAATGGTCGATGCCGGGCCAGCCGGAGTCGACGTGGGGTGGCTGGTGTTCATGCACATGTTCTTCCAGTCGCTGGCCGACGTCTTCCAGATGCCCGGCTTCCCCGAGTTCTGCCGCGCCGACGACGTGCAACAGGCCTACGTTGCCGCCGGGGGCCGCGAGATCGACGACTTCGATTGGTACGTCATCTACGCCAGTCTGCGTTTTGCGGCGATCGCCATCCGTACGTCGCTACGTGAGGTGTCGTACGGCAATCGCGAGATGCCCGACGATCCCGAGGATCTGATCATGCACAAGTCGATGCTGTACGAACAGATCGACGGCTGACCTAGTTCTTCAACAACTCCGGCCGATTGGCCTCGATCTGACGGCGAATTCCCTCGCGCCAGTCGACCGTGGTGCGGAAGCCACGGTCGTGAAGTTTCGACAGATCGGGAATGATGGCGGCAATCGTCGCCGTCGTGGGGTTGAACGAAGGCGTGAGCCCGGTGAGGCGCCCCATCTCCTCGCACCAATCCTCGATCGACACGATCTGGTCACCACCCCAGTTGACGATCTCGGCCGGCGTCGACGCGTACGACAAGAGATACGGAATACTCCGCGCGATGTCGTCGGCGTGGATGGGCGTGTAACTCGTGGGCTGGTCGACGTGAACCGGTACCGGAATGTTCCGCTCCATCATCATGAGGTGGAAGAGCATCCAGCCGTACTGGTCGCCGTAGGGAACGTTGAGTCGGGCGATGACCGTCGGCACACCGAGTCGCTTCGCAGTGTGCTGCACCAGAACCTCACCGGCGATCTTCGAGATGCTGTAGGTCGGCATACCGGGCATCGGGCGATGGCTGTCGCCGAGCAGATCGGTCTCGACCCGCGGTTCGTGGTCGTGCGGCGCGTAGACCGCAGTCGACGAACAGTGGAAGAACGTCATGCGATCGCTGCGTGACGCGGCCGTCTCCATGAGGTCGGCGCTGCCGTGAGCATTGCTCGCGAAAGCTTCTTCGAAGTTGTTGCTCTTGGCGACTGCGAAATGGAGAACGAGGTCGAGGTCGTTCGGCACCTCGTCGAGTCGACCTTTCTCGAGGTCGATGCTCACCGTCGTCACGTTCTGTGCCTCCCACGGCTCACGTTGAGCCGGGTCGCGGAAACGGGCCGCTCCGAACACGGTGTTGCCCTGGGCGGCCAGGGAGGTCGCGAGCGGGCCGGCCACCCATCCGGTGACGCCAGTGACGAGGATGCGTTGTCCAGTGATCGGTTCCATGGCTCCTACCAGAGTTGATCGGTGTACGTGTCGGTGCCGAACACCGTGTTCTTGAATGGGCTCGTCCACAGATGAGTGGCCAAGCCACTCGCTTCGAGATCGGCGCCGAAGCGGCCGTAACCCGACTCCCACGACTCCGACGGATCGTGGTCGACGAAGTGGATCTGGAGGAAGCGACGGTCGGCACGAGGTACTCGGGGCACGTCGGGAGGCGCGTCGTCCAGCAAGGGAAGCAAGGTCGAGTAGTTGAAGACATCGGGTCCCCAACTCTCCTGACGTGCCGACGGTGCCCACACATCGTTCATCCAGTTCCACATCTGCTCGTGACTCACTCCGTCGGCGAGTTCGCCGACGTTCACGACGATGCCCGGGTAGCCGCGGTCGAGAGCCAGCTCGATGGGCGTTCCGGTCTCGGTACGCGTGCACGAGAACTTGTTGTCGTACAGCTGGGTGTGGATATGAGTGCGCTCGGGGAACATCCGCCCGGTCGCATGAAGATTCTTCACCGTGTCGACACTCCAGCGATTCCAGTCGTCGTGATGACCCTTCAAAACCCAATAGATCGCCACGTACGACGCCGACATCGGATCAGGAGTCATCGGACTCTCGATCGGATACCGCAGTTTTTTCAGATCGGACGTACATACGAAGCGGTCACCGGCGAACGAGTACTCGCCGACGAGAACACCACCGTAGAAATGATCTCGTTCGTACCAGCGGTTGTACTCGACTTCGTGGCCCTTGTGAGGCTCGACCATCGTGTAGAGCAACGTGCCCAACTCGATCGGATACTTCTTCACCCTCTACCCCCCGAAGAACGTCGTCGTCACGAACCCTAGATCTCGTGCATCGCCAGCGAAGACTCCAGTCGGTCGCGTACGAGTGGCCAACGTTCCGACGTGACCGAGTAGAGGGCCGAGTCGCGCAACGTTCCCTCTTCTCCTGGAGTCGTGCTCGGCCGATGACGATGGAGGACGCCGTCGAGTTCGGCCCCGATCCCGGTGATGGCCCGGCGGCTCCGCTCGTTGCGCGCATCGGTGCAGATGGCCACCCGTCCGACCCCCCAGTGTTCGAACGCGAAGGTCAACAGGAGCAATTTCGCCTCGAGATTGACTCCCGTTCGCTGAGCCGAAGCGGCGAGCCAGGTGCCACCGATCTCCACCTCGTCGGGAAACGGGTCGTCGACATCACCGCGACCGAACCACCGGTACGGGTTCATGAAGCGCGTGCATCCCACCACGTTGTCGTCGGCGAGGCGCCGCTGGACGAACGGGACGGCCCGCCCTGCTTCTCGATCGGCGATCAGCGTGCGGACGTACTCGACCATGGAATCGGTTTCGGCCGGCACGTACGTGAATCCGTACGTCGATCGATCTTCGTTGGCCGCGGCCACGAGTTCGCCGACGTGCTGCAACGACAACGCCTCGAGCGACACGCGTGAACCGACGAAAGTCGGCGCCGTGTACACGGGGTCAGCCGATGACGATGGTTGGTTCCTCGGTGATCACCCAGCAGATGTTGGTGGTGTCGAGGAACCGTTCGGTGTCGGCCATGACCTCGGGGAAGTCGGGCTCGCCCATATGAGCGAAGAAGTCGTCGGCCGAATCGAAGTGCTGGATGGTCACCCCGTCGAAATCGGGTTCGGGCTGGCGACTTCCCTCAGGCGGCCAGACTGCTGGATGCTGTTCGTAGCGGCGCACGTACTTCGCGGCCGAGCAGTTGCGGATGAGCGGTCCGTGAGTTCCGAACCAGTAGTCGAGGAATTCCTGGTGCGTGGTTCCGGGCTTGCGCTTCAACATCGACACGAGTCGGATCATGATTCCCCCTTGAACGAACTGTCGTGATCTTGGCACATCGGCTCAGAGGCCGAGAAAGGAACCGCCGTCGCACACGATGGTCTGACCGGTCACGTACGACGAGTCGTCGCCGGCGAGGAAGAGTGCAACCGAGCCGATGTCGTCGGTGATGTCGCCAACCCGGCCAAGCGGTGTGCGGGCCTCGATCGCCTGCTGAAGTGCCGGGTTGCGATCGAACGCGGTGATCAACGACGGACTGGCCGCCACTGGCGCGATGCAGTTGACCGTGATGCCGTCGGGACCCCACTCGCGCGCCAGGCTCTTCGCGATCGCCCGCTGGGCCGCTTTGGCCGGTGAGTACAGCGGGATGTTGGCACTGCCCTCCACGCCGGACGGCGACGTGATGAGTACGTACCGACCGCCACCTTCGCCACGCGGTCGGCGAGACGACGCCGCAAGATGCGGATGGGCTTCGCGTGCGCACTGCAAACTCGCCCATCCGGCGGTGAGCGACATGCCCTTCCAATGCTTGTCGAGCACGGCGTTTTCCAGCCGATGGGGAATCGCTCCGGTGAAGGCGTTGTGTACGACGATGTCGAGGCGGCCGAATTCGGCAACCGTGTGGGTCACACACGCAGCGATCGACTCACCCTTGGTCACGTCGGTCTCGACACACGTCGCTGATCCACCGTCGCTCCGGATCGACGCGGCGACCGGCTCACCTGTCTCGGCGCGGCGCGCCGCGACGATCACCGTTGCACCGTGCTCGGCCAGTCGACGGGCGATACCTTCGCCCACGCCTTGTCCGGCGCCGGTGACGATGGCAACTCTCCCTGCGAGCGAGGCCCCCCGCCGGTTCACATCCACAGCCCACCGTCGCACACGATCGTCTGTCCGGTCACGTGGCCGGCCGCTGCACTGCACAGAAAAGAGATGGTGTCGCTCGGATCGACCTCGCCGGCGAGGGCACGTGGTGCGATCGAGATCGGACCAGTGATCGCTGTGTCGATGCCGAAGACTTCGGGAGCCACTGCGACGGCGTTGACCGTCACATCCACCTCACCCCACTGGCGGGCCGCCGATTTCACCAGTACTCGCGCCGCTTCGGCCGTTGCTGACACTGCGGCGTACTCGGCACCACCTGACTGTCCGATCGTTGGCACCACCACCACGATGCGGCGACAGCCGTCACCGTGAGCGCGCTGCAACTCGGAGATCACCGTACGCATGGGCTGTTCCCACATTCGATCGATGTCGTCGTCGGTGAGATCGACCACGCGCATGGGCTCGATCACGAGTGGTGGCACGATCACCCGGGCCGGCATTTCAGCCGTGACCCGCGCTCGCAACGCCTCGGCCAGCCGCCCCTCACCCACCACGATCGAGGTCACGACCCGTCCTTTCGTCCCGATCGAAGATGGAACGAGGTGTCACCACGGTGATCGAAGTGGACGATGCGCTCGGCGAAGCGCCAACCGGCATCGGTTCGAAGGAAGCGATCGTGATACCGCCCCGATGCCACCACCTGCAGTGGGAACTCTCCGGGAACGCACTGGCTGACGGTGAAGTACGAGCGGGTCGACGCGTGCTCGTGGTCGTCGGCTTCGATGATCGTGTTGGTCACGACGTGCTTGGTGTTGGGGACACCGTCGTACAACATCACCATCTTCTCCATCATCGAACCCACATGCGAGCCGGGCATAGACGGACGCTCGGGGCCGCCCATGAACACCTCGGCGGACTCGAAGAGTGCCGACACGTCGTCGAATCGACCTCCATCGACCGCTTCGGCATAGGCGAAGAGCAAGTTCACGATCTCGCGCTCGTCACCGGAAGTCAACATGCCGTCACCGTAGACGAACTACCGTGTTCTCCGTGACTGAGAACTCCCCCAACGTTCCCGATCCGACGCCGGCCGGACTTCAACTCGGCGATCAGACGAGCGAACTCGTTCGTTCGGCCTTTCCGCTCCGACTCGGCCTGGTGGAAGGAAAAGTCGCCGTCGTGACCGGCGCAGCGCGCGGTATCGGCGAAGCGGCAGCGCGACTCTTCGCCGCCGAAGGTGCCGCCGTGGTCCTCGTCGACAAAGACATCGCGGCGGCCGACGAAGTGGTCGCATCCATCCGCAGCCGCGGCGAGGAGGCCATGGCTGTCAGCGCCGATCTCACTGTCGAAGCCGATGTCGACGCCATGGTGCGCTCGGCCATCGACACCTACGGTCGAATCGACTGCGCCTTCAACAACGCCGGCATCTCAGGCAAGTTCGGATCGTTCATCGATCTCGACCTCGCCGAATGGCAGCGCATGATCGACATGAACCTCACGAGCGTGTTCTTGTGCATGAAGTACGAACTCGCCGTCATGGCAGCCCAAGGGCACGGTGCCATCGTGAACGCGTCCTCGGGCGCAGGTGTGGTGGCTGCTCCCGGCCTTCCGCACTACACCGCGGCCAAGCATGGCGTGCTCGGCCTCACCAAGTGCGCTGCGCAGGAATTCGCCGCCAAAGGGGTACGAGTCAACGCCATCCTGCCCGGAACCACTCGGACGCCGATGATCGAAGGATTCATCAACGGTGACCCCAACATCGAGAAAATGGTGAGCCGAGGTATCGGTCGCGGCTACCTCGGCGAGCCGGCCGAAATCGCCGAGGCCGCCGTGTGGCTGTGTAGTGATCGAGCCAGCTTCGTGAGTGGTGCATCGCTATCGGTCGACGGTTCGACCGTCAATCGCTGATCAACGTTCGCCCTCGTCACGACCACGACGCCACGACGTCGTCCACATCGTGTGAACCGGGATGGCACGGCTCGCCTGCCGTTGCCGACGACCGTGAAAACCGCGGTGCCGGCTGCGCCTGAAGGACTCCGTTGATCGTCGTAGTGCTTCCACGCGCCGACATGTGCGGATGTGTCGGAACCTCGTCGGGTGCCAGCACGGGCGCGAAGCATGCGTCGCCACCTTCGAAAATCGCACACCACTCGTCGCGAGAGCGCGACGCGAACACCGTGGCTACTCGCTCTTTGGCCTCGGCCCAGATCGATCTGTCCATCTGACGTTCGGGAGCGAACACTTCCTCGTCGGCCACCCCGAGCCTCTGCACGAATTCGGCATAGAACTGCGGTTCGATCGCACCGACCGAGACCCACTTGCCGTCCGCAGTTCCGTACACGTTGTAGAAGTGGGCTCCACCGTCGAGATGGTTGGTGCCTCGCGGGCCCCAGAATCCGTTGGCGACCGCCGAGAAGAAGGGGCCAAGGATCATCGCTGCTCCGTCGACCATCGCCGTGTCGATCACCTGACCGCGCCCACTGCGCTGGCGTTCGACGAGCGCAGCCGCTACGCCGAAGGCGAGCACCAGACCGCCGCCGGCGAAGTCGCCGAGCAGATTGATGGGCATGGTCGGGGGTTGCCCTTCGTAGCCGATCGTGTGCAGGGCACCCGAGAGAGCGATGTAGTTGATGTCGTGCCCGGCCGCATGAGCGAGCGGGCCGTCTTGTCCCCAGCCGGTCATTCGACCGTAGATCAGTCGCATGTTTCGCGCGCACAACACGTCGGGGCCGAGTCCGAGGCGCTCGCAGACACCGGGGCGGAACGGATCGACGAACACGTCGGCACGATCGATCATCGCAAGCAGGCGTTCGATGTCGTCGGCTGACTTCAGATCGAGGGCCACGCCTCGTTTGCCTCGCATCATCGGATTGGTGGCCGGCCTCTCACGGTTGGCGCGGGCGGCCACCTCGGGCCGGTCGACCGCCACCACGTCGGCACCGAGATCGGCCAGGATCATCGCACCGTACGGTCCGGGGCCTTGTCCGACCAGTTCGACCACTCGCACTCCGGCAAGCGGTCCTGACTGTTCGTCAGTGGACGTCGAACTCATGACCCATCGGTCGTCGCGACCTGTTTGGCCCAGCGGTAATCGCTCTTGCCGGCCGGCGATCGCACCATCTGATCGACGAGGGTCAGCTGTCGAGGAACTTTGTAGCCGGCTACGTGCTTGCGACAGTGCTCCTGGATGCTCTCGAGCGAAGGGGAGGTTCCCGGTCGAGCCTGTACGACCGCTGCGACTCGTTCGCCCCATCGATCATCGGCCACTCCTACCACCACCGCATCGAACACCTCGGGGTGTCCCTTCAATGCGTTCTCGACCTCTTCGGGGAAGATCTTCTCACCGCCGGAGTTGATGCACACCGAGCCGCGACCGATGAGCGTGATACTTCCGTCCTCGTTCATGATCGCGAAATCACCTGGGATGCTGTAGCGAGTTCCATCGGGTCCGGTCACGAACGTGGCCGCGGTCTTCACCGGATCCTTGTGATAGCGAAGCGGAATGTTTCCAGTACGGGCGAGACGACCCATCACTCCCGGCGGAGTCGGATTCAGGTCGTCGTCGAGCACCGTGGAGTCTCGACCACCCTTGACGCGCAGGCCCCCTTCGGCCACACCGCCCTTGGCCACCTGAGTGATGCCATTGGCGCCCCCCTCACTCGAACCGACGGCGTCGGTGATGACGAGATTCGGGAAGTGATCGAGGAACTGGTCCTTGCACGTCTGTGAGAACAACACTGCGCTCGACGAGACGGCGAAAAGCGACGACAGATCGTACGAGTCCTTCGATGCTTCGTACTCGTCGAGCAGCGGACGGGCCATGGCGTCACCGGTGATCATGATGAGATTGGCCTTCTCCTCCTGCACCGTTCGCCACACGTCGGCCGGATCGAACTTTGCTCGCAAGATCACCTTGTTGCCGAGGAAGCTCTGACTCATGACGCTCCACTGCGACGCGCCATGCATGAGCGGCGGGAGCGGATAGCTCACGAGCGCGAACCCGTTGCGTCCCTTTTCGACGAATCCTTCCGGACTCTGCATCTTGTCCCCGGTAAATACGTCGATACCTCCACCGAGCGCCATGACGACGTCGGCGTGACGCCAGACGACTCCCTTCGGCATACCGGTGGTGCCGCCTGTGAAGAGGATGTAGATGTCGTCGTCGGATCGGGGCCCGAAATCACGTACGTCGCTCTGCGCGGCCAGAGCCGCTTCGTACTCGGGTCCGATCACGAGTTGCCGAAGGTCAGGTGCGACTCCACGGGCCCGCTCGGCGTATTCGGGCTCGACGATCAGATAGTTCAAGTCGGCGTTGTCGAAGAGATACGCCAACTCGTCTTCCACGTACCGGTAGTTGATGTTGATCCAGACCGCACGGATCTTGAAGATCGCCCAGAGAGCCTCCACCCACTCGACACGATTGAGCGCGTAGATGCCGACGTGATCGCCGGCCTTCACTCCTTCGGCGAGTAGATGATGAGCCAGCCGATTGGCCCGGGCGTCCATCTCGGCGAAGGTGCGTCTCTGGCGCTCGTCGGCGATGTACTCACGGTCGGACCATTCGTCGACGGCTGCCTCGAAGAGATCGGCGAGATTGAAAGTGGTTGCCCCCATGACTGGAGTTTCGCGCATCACGGCCGATCGGCTCCCACCCGCACCAGCCGTAGTAGAAGTGAGGGAGCGATCTGGCCGTCAGCGGGGAGGAACCATGGCATCCACCGAACATCTTCTGGTCGAAAAGCGAGGCAATGTCCTCGTCGTCACCATGAATCGGCCCGAGGCCAAGAACGCGCTCAGTCCGGCGATGATCGTCGGACTCGCCGACGCGTGGGTGCAATTGAACGAGGACGACGACCTGCGGTGCGCCGTGCTCACTGGCGCCGGCGGTTCGTTCTGTACCGGAATGGATCTGAAGGCGCGGGCCAACGACGACGCCGGACCCAATCCCTATCAGGAGCGCTGGGCGGCCGATCCCGATCTGCACTGGAAGGCCTTGCTGCGCCACTACCGACTTCGTAAGCCGCTGGTGGCCGCCGTCGAGGGCTATGCCGTTGCCGGCGGCACCGAGATCCTTCAGGCGACACATATCCGAGTGGCCGGAGAATCGGCCACGTTCGGGGTGTTCGAAGCACGCCGCGGGCTGTTCCCGGTGGGCGGAAGCACGGTGCGCCTGCAGAGGCAGATCGGCTACACCAACGCCCTGGAGATGCTGCTCACGGCGCGTGGCTACACGGCGACCGAAGCCAAGGAGATCGGCCTGATCGGACACGTGGTGCCCGATGGCCAAGCGCTCGCGAAGGCGATGGAGTTGGCCGACATGATCGCCGCCAACGGACCACTGGCCGTGGAGGCGATTTTGAAGTCGGTGCAGGAAACGGCGGCGATGTCGGAAGAGGACGGGCTGAAGCGCGAGTTCGAGATCGGCTGGCCGATCTTCTCCACGAACGATTCGAAGGAGGGCCCCCGGGCCTTCGCAGAAAAGCGCTCCCCCAACTGGACCCGCACCTGACGATTTCTGCCCACTCTGTTGCGCTAGTGACCCAGGAGCGAGGCCTCCGCAACAGGGTGCGCGAATTTCGTCGGCTCCGATAGTTGTCTCAAGGGTCCGCGTTGCGTAGTGTTCGCCCGCTTGTCCGTCCACGAGAACACCTGGGGAGGTTTGGACCAATGAACAACAGCAATGTCAACACGACGTCACCCATGGATCTGACCGAACCTGGGTTTCCGGGCAAAGGGGTCGGGTACGACTGGCGGTCGGTAGTGGTCGAAGCGGCCGCTTCCGACCTCGATGCCGAGCTGGCGAGCGCTCTGATCGCCGAACTCGCCGTCGAATCCACCCCCTCCTGACCGACGCTTTTCGCACACTCTGTTGCGCAAATGACCTCTGGGGGTGATCTGCGCAACAGGGTGGGCACTTTTGCATGGTTGCCGGGAGGCCGGGGATGTGGGTAACGTCCCTCCCGTGACGACTCTGTTGGGCCTCCTCCTTATGTAGGGCGAGCGCCCCATATCGCGTTCGCCGAACCCCGTGCGCCCCGAGCGCCGGGGTTTTTTGTTTGCCCACCGAGCCGTCACCAGACCAGGAGACACCATGAACACCACCCGCCATCCGCAATTCGTCAACAAAGGCATCGGCTCGATGCCCCACGACAAGTACGCGCCGTTCATCCCCCTCGTCCTCGACGACCGCACCTGGCCGAACCGCGTCATCACCAAGGCTCCACTCTGGTGTTCGGTCGACCTCCGAGACGGCAATCAGGCCCTCATCGACCCCATGGATCCCGAGCGCAAGCGCCGTATGTTCGAAGAACTCGTGAGGATGGGCTTCACCGAGATCGAGGTCGGATTTCCGTCGGCCAGCCAGCCCGATTTCGATTTCGTCCGGCAGCTGATCGAGGAGAGCATCTGCCCCGACGACGTCTGGATCCAAGTTCTCGTCCAGAGCCGTGACGAACTCATCGAACGCACATACGAGTCACTACGCGGCGCGAAGAGGGCGATCGTCCACTTCTACAACTCGACCAACCCCCTGCAGCGAGAAGTCGTGTTCGATCTCGACAAGGGCGGCATCGTCGACATCGCCGTGAACGCCGCACGGAAGTGCATGTCTCTCGAGCCGACCCTGGCCGGAACCGAGGTGCGCTACGAGTACTCCCCCGAAAGCTTCACTCTCACCGAACCCGAATTCGCTATCGAAGTGTGCGAAGCGGTGATGGACGTGATTCAGCCGACTCCCGAGCGCCCCCTGATTCTCAACCTGCCGGCCACGGTCGAGTGCTACAGCCCGAACGTGTACGGCGACGTCATCGAGTGGTTCGGCCGCACCATCAAGAACCGCGAGTCGATCGTGATCAGTCTTCATCCACACAACGACCGCGGCTGCGCCGTAGCCGCCGCCGAATTCGGCGTGATGGCCGGCGCCGATCGTGTGGAAGGAACTCTGTTCGGCAACGGTGAGCGAACCGGCAACGTCGACATCGTCAACCTGGCCATGAATCTGTTCGTCAACGGTGTCGACCCCGAACTCGACATCTCCGACATCGACGCCCTGCGACGCACCGCCGAGTACTGCAACCGTCTTCCGGTCCATCCGCGCCATCCCTACGTCGGCGACCTCGTGTACACCGCGTTCAGCGGAAGTCATCAAGACGCCATCAAGAAGGGTTTCGAGGCGATCGATCGCAAGGCAGCCGCCGCCGGTCGCGCGCCGGGCGAGTACGAACAGTGGGGCGTTCCGTATCTTCCTCTCGACCCCAAGCATCTCGGGCGCACGTACGAAGCCGTGATTCGCGTCAACAGTCAAAGTGGCAAGGGTGGCGTGGCCTACGTGATGAAGACCGAACACGGTTTCGACCTTCCCCGACGACTCCAGATCGAGTTCTCGAAGAGCATCCAACACATCACCGAAGATCTCGGCACCGAGATCAGCCCCCTCACGATGTGGGACGCCTTCAAGTCCGAGTACTTCCCGATCGAACCCCGCTTCGTGCTCGAGAGTCACGAGATGCGCAGTCAATCGAGCAACGGAGGTCGGACGTCGATCACCGCCCAACTGGTCGTCGACGGACGACACGTCACGATCAGTGGCGACGGCAACGGCCCGATCGATGCATTCGTCACCGCCATGCGTACCGGTCTGGGCGCCTCGCTCGACGTGGTCGACTACAGCGAACACGCGATCGGTAAGGGGTCTGAGGCGGAAGCCGTGGCATATGTCGAGACCGTCTCCGAATCAGGGGACGTGCTCTGGGGCGTCGGAACCGACGAGAACACCGTGACGGCGTCATTGAGGGCCGTGTTGTCGGCGCACGAGCGCCACCAGAGTCGGCACTGAGCACTAACGTCGGGGCAGACGCCCGAATCGACTAAAGGAGTGGGACATGCGAGTGACGGTCGACTACGACATGTGTGCATCGACGGGTTCGTGCATGCAGGTCTGTCCCGAGGTGTTCGAAGTCCGCAGCGACGGCTATCTCTACGTGTTGCTCGAGGAGCCTGGTGAAGAGCTGCGAGAGAAAGTCGAGCAGGCCGCCGACCTCTGCCCGACAGCCGCGATCACCGTCGAGGGCTGATCTGTCCTTCCACCGCAAGCTCCGATCGGCGTGGAACAGCGCCGATTCCATGCTCTGTGTCGGACTCGACCCGGATCCGACGCGATTTCCCGAGAGCGTCGACCGCGACGCACGCGGAGTACTCGACTTCTGTCGAACCGTTGTCGATGCCACGGCACACACGGTCTGCTCGTTCAAGCCGCAGATCGCCTACTTCTCAGCTCTCGGCGCCGAGCGCGAACTCGAACTCCTGTGCGCGCACATTCGATCGTCGGCCCCCCACGCCGTGTTGATCCTCGACGCCAAACGAGGTGACATCGGCTCGACCGCCGAGCGCTACGCCGTCGAAGCGTTCGAGCGCTACGGGGCCGACGCCGTCACCGTCAATCCTTATCTCGGCACCGACTCTCTCGAACCGTTTCTCGCTCACCGTGACAAGGGCACGATCGTGCTGTGTCGTACGTCGAATCCCGGTGGAGCCGACCTCCAGAATCTGAGAGTCGACGGCACACCTCTCTATGAGCACATCGCCCGCCTCGCGGTCGACGACTGGTCGCACAAAGGTGAGGTCGCACTCGTGGTGGGAGCCACGGTTCCCGACGAACTGCGACGAGTTCGCTCCATCGTCGGCGATCTGCCGCTCCTCGTTCCCGGTGTAGGCGCACAGGGGGGCGACGTAGTCGCCACCGTCTCCGCCGGTATCGACTCGACCGGCTACGGGATGATGATCAATTCGTCGCGCGCGGTGCTGTACGCGAGTGGTGGATCGGATTGGATCGACGCCACGCGCCGAGCCGCCGAAGCGACCCGTGACGAGATCCGCGCCGCATCCACCCGTTAAGAGTCCATTTCTGGTGCGCGATCTTCACCTATACGGTGAATGAACCTCACCAGAACACCATTCAGGCGTGGAGGGTGTGCACCGACACGATGCCGGGCGACGATCGCAACTCTCCGAGGACTGCGTCGGGCACTGAGCCCGACGTGGCGATCACCATGAGGGCCGAACCTGGTTGCGGACTACGACCCACGTCCATGTCGTTGATGTTGACCCCGGCGTTGCCAAGGATCGTGCCGACCACACCGATCACACCAGGTCGATCGTCGTTGCGCACCACCATCATGGTTTCGGCGGGCGGAATATCGGTGGTGTGATCTTCGATCATCACCAGTCGATGCTCTCCTCGACGACCGGTCAGAGTTCCAGCGATGCTGTGCCCACCCCCGCGAAGAGTCAAGAGGTTCACGAACTCCTGGGACTCTCGCGACGCCAGCTCACGAACTTCGACGCCAGCGGCTTTGGCCATCTGCGGAGCGTTCACATAAGTGACGGGCTCGTCGTGGATCGCTCCGAAGAAACCCTTCAGCACGCTGAGGGTCAGGATCCGGTTGTCGTACTGGGCGATGTCGCCTTCGGTGTTGATGTCGAGCTGCGCTGGCACCTGATCGACCAGTCGAGCGAAGAGTCGTCCGAGTCGCTCGGCCAAAGGAAGGAACGGACGCAACGTCTCGTTCGCCTCGGCAGCCGAGACATTCACTGCGAACGGAACGAAATCTCCGGCCAAGGCCAGCTGCACCATGTCGGCAATCGTGTCTCCGGCTTTGTCCTGGGCCTCACGGGTGCTCGCGCCGAGATGCGGCGTGACGACCACGGAGTCGAGTTCGAACAGCGGACTCTCGGTACATGGCTCGACATCGAATACATCGAGGGCCGCGCCGGCGATCTGACCCGACCGAATTGCTTCGGCCAGCGCCGCTTCGTCGACGATGCCACCGCGCGCCACGTTGATCACTCGAAGATCGGGCTTGGCCTTGGCGAGAAGATCACGTCCGATGATCCCCTTCGTCTCCTTCGTCTTCGGAAGGTGAACGGTGATGAAGTCGCTCTGAGCGATCACGTCGTCGAGAGCAAGAAGATCGACGTTCATCTGACGAGCCCGCTCGGACGTGACGAACGGATCGAACGCCACGAGGCGCATACCGAACCCGGCCGCC
>Ga0136656_1000024_pt1 | contig 39123 bp, 20 predicted proteins | sample CPBDNA_9_FD_94862 | JGI IMG/M metagenome (GOLD analysis project Ga0136656, IMG submission 94862) | Freshwater to marine salinity gradient microbial communities from Chesapeake Bay, USA - CPBay_Sum_15_0.8_DNA (version 2) | ecosystem: Environmental > Aquatic > Marine > Coastal | place: USA...
ATGGCTCTACAAAAAAGTTTATTAGAACAAAGCGATATTGTTCCAATGTTAAAAAAATTTAAATTTGAACAAAGAGGAAAAGAACTAATAGTTCAAAATCCTCCAATGGTCAATTTTGGAGATTTACTAGTTGCAGAAGAAGAATAAGATAATAAATTTCCATCACTTAAAAGAAGAAGGTTTAAACTATTTTCAACATCTTTGGAGATCACTTTCGTTCTCATTTTGGATGTATATTGGATATCTTGCTGGAATAGTTCACGCCTTCTTTCCTTTTTTGTTTTGGAAGACAAATTCAAATATAATAAAAAAGTTATCAAAAAAAATACAGAAATAATATGCCAAAATATATATACAAATGTAAAGAATGTGAAGTTTATTTGGAAGCTATTCATTCTATGACAGAGCGTTTAACATACTGCGACAACTGTGATAGAGTAGACTCTTTAATAAAGGTACCAGCAAATATTGCTGTTCAATATCGAGATAATCAAGTTGGTAAAGTTGTAGATGATTATATAAGAGAAGCCAAAGATTCTTTACAGGAAGAAAAACAAAGAATATCAAAAGAAGAATATGAGAATGATTAGTTTGCTTTTAATTTTATCTGTTTGTTTTAATGGACTATTTATTTGGTTTTTATATAAAATCGGAAAAACTCATACAGATTTACTTTTTTTAGTTAGCGAAGTAAGATTTAAGATAATACTCTTTTCTAATCACATAAAAAAGATATATGAACTAGAAATGTTTTATGGCGAACCTGTATTACAGAACCTATTCGAACATTCTCGCGTCTTATTGGACTCCCTTGATGATTTCGAAGAGGATTTAGCCATGTTTAATATAGAGGACGAATATGAGCAACTACAAGCGAAAGCCGAAGACCAAGACGGAAGTAGCCAAACAAGAGAAGAAAAAGAAGAGTAATATTTATTTTAGCGCTAAACACGAAAAAGCTATAATAGATTATTCGCGCTCATCCGATAGACTAGAGAGAGAAAAACTTTATAGGGAATGGATCGAGCCAGTTTTCGATCAAATGATTAACAAGATAGTATTTACTTACAAATTTAATCTTTTGCCAAATATAGATGATTTAAAAATGGAGTGTAAAGGATGGCTAACCACCATTTTAAGCAAGTTTGATCCATCGAAGGGTTCGAAAGCCTTCTCTTATTTTTCGGTTATTATAAAAAATTGGTTTATTCATAAAGTGAAGAAAAATAATGACAAAATTAAAAAAGAATCTTTTTTTGAAGATTTAAAAAAAGAAAGCGATCAACCAGAACTTTTTGTATATAATGAATACGAAGAAATAAGAGAAAAAAAGGAGTTTTGGCATATCTTATATGACGAATTATCAGGATGGGAAGAAGAGAAAGACATGAAGCCAAACGAAAAAAAAGTGTTGAAAGCGGTAATGATCCTTTTACAAAATCCAGACAAAATAGAAATTTTTAATAAAAAAGCAATATATTTATATATAAGAGAAATAACAGGTCTTAATACGAAACAAGTTGCCTCAAACTTAACTTCTTTAAAGACTAAATACAAAATCTTTAAAAATAGTTGGTTAACAGAAATTGAATAAATATCTAATAACTTCATATTTATATTAGAGGTTTTTTAAAATGACAGAAAAACTAAACTCTTATTTTGAAGAAGCGATAAGCAACATAAGGGAAGATAGAGAGAGAGCCTTATCTCTACTAAAAGATATTGCAGATTTTATAGGACAAAATCAAGATAGACATAAAGATGTGGGACAAACAGCAGCAAAATATCTTGAAACATTGCAGCGCTCAAATGAGCAGTTAGTAAAAATAACTGCACTTATTCAAAAATCAAAAAATGATGAATATGGCGATTTAGACAGCTCTGACACAGATTCTCTTTATGAAGAGTTTGAGGGAGAATAGATGAAATTTAAAACTAAAAAAACAGAATGGGATTCTCCTCATTATAATACCGCTGCCCCAGACACTAGCGATATTATAAAAAAAAATCAAGGAAGGTATTATAGAGGTACCGTAACTAGAACATTTAGTTCGCAAGATCCGCAAGGAGCCGAGCTTATGATGATAACGGTTACTTTGAAATCTTCTAGGGAAGAAAATAATCTTTCGAAAAATTTAGATTTGACTAGCGAAAATTCTCTAGAAGACTCTCCTAGCCTTTTGGCTATGAGTTTGTCAGAAGTTACAGTTACTCCATTATCTAATGAAGAACAGTTACCAGATGTTGGTGACGAAGTACTTGTTATGATAATAGACAATATCGATTCTTCTTTATATAATACCGATGGATATTATGTAAAAATGATAGAACCTATTAGTCTATCTTCTAAGTTATCTGAATATGCTAAAGGATTTTTAAAATGGGCCGGTGTAACTCCCCAAAGCACCGCCAGCTCATTTGCTGGCTCTGGAGCAGGCGGAGCGCCAACACGATATCCTAATCCACCACCTGTGCTACCTAAAGGAAACATAATACCTAGTTCTGTACAGGTATCGGAAGATGGTATTCCTAGTTTTACGGAAACTAGAGATAAATCTGAACAACAAAAATATGATTTTTATTCACAAAAAGTAATAGCCAAGGGATATCAAGTAGAAAATAAAGTTAATCAACCACATATAATTACTATTAGAAAAAGAACAAATTATTACGCCAATGATGGACGAGGAGTATATGATGACAGAGTCGCAGTTATATGGCTAGATTCTTCTGGAACGAAAAGGGCGCGAGAATTTATAGGAAATACAGAACCGTCTGGAAGAATTCATGGAAACCTTGCTTACGAACAATGGAAAAAAGGAGTGCCACGAGATAAAATAACTGCAAAAATTTCTTGGTCGCCAGGCGTAGCTTATGATAAAGAACAATATAATTATGCTTTATATAAATGGAAATACGGCAATGCGCTCAATTCTATAAAGAAACCATATCACCCATCTTATTATGAATACAAACCTGTACAATTTCCATATGATGGTTGGTCACCTAGAAGCCATGAGGGTAAGAGAACCCCCCAATTTCTTTTTCATTCAGGGGGCAACTCGACAGTAGGCTCTGCTGGATGTCAGACATTCCCAAAGAATCAGTATCGGCAATTTTGGAATTTAATAGCCAGCTTTAATATTCGATACCAGGATTATAAAAGACTAATAAAATACGATATTATAGAAGAGTAAATATGGCAAAAGAAATAAGTACAAATGAAGGAAGACAAGAAGATAAAACAATAGAACCAAGACTTACATCGGATTCTCTTGGTATTGATGGAGATTCTTCTTTGGAGTTCGAAGGAACATACTATTCATTAAAAAATGAAAAAGTCATTAAAGGAAAAAATGATTCTTATATTGTTCTAGGAAGAGATAGGCCTTCTGGTCCATCTAGTGGTTATGGCGGCGGTCACGCCGCTTCTAGGGCATCATCAATTGACATAGTGGTAGGAAGAACAAGTAATAAATTTTCTAAAGAACACAGAGAGACCCTTCAATCTGGAGTATGGTTAAATCCAGATTTTGAAGGAGATTCTGCTCGCATTCATATAAGTCAAAAGACAGACATTGATGATAATTTTGGGATACCAAAAACTTTTTTCAAGAAAGCTTATGCTAATTCTGGCATAGGAATAAAAGCAGATAATGTAAGAATAGTCTCAAGAGAAACAATAAAGTTGGTTTCTTGCACAAGAAGAACCGACTCTTCGGACTTGGCAACACCTTCGGCAGGGATTGAACTTATAGCGATGGACGACAGATATGATTATGGAGATTACTCAAAAGAAATGAATCCAATGGTTATGCAACCAATGGCAAAGGGATTAAATCTTAGAGACGCACTACACGATATTTTAGTAAGTATAGATAAACTTGCTGGAGTATTTTTAGAATATGTAAAAAATCAAACTGAATTAAATATGTATTTTGGTGGACATACTCATTTAGAGACTTTTTTTGGAAATCAAGGTATACCTTCTTTAGATATCCCTGCGCCACTTTTTAACAATTTAAAACAAACTTTAAGTGATGTTGTAGAAGGAGTGGCTGAATTATCTTCTGAACACTTAAATTCTGTTGAATTGAACTATATAAATGAATTAGGGCCTAAATATATTAATAGCCGGCATCACTATTTAAATTAAGGTATAAAAATGAAAAGATTTATTATTGATCTGGAAAATTACCAGAAAAATATTCAAAATGTGATAGATAAAATGCACTCTATTGAGCAGACCGCTAGGCAACAATTTTTTAAATTCAAAGAAAATGACATTCAAAGAGAAGTAAAATTTTTAGAGAATTTTGATAAAAATTTAATATCATCAATCACAAGTTTTGTTGAAAAACAAACTCAGGAAAATGGAGTCTGTGATTCTGTCTCAGAAGGAGATACGATAAAACAAGATATGCCGAGATTAATGCCTAGAAAGTCAACAGATATATATGGTAATACTTATCGACATCCACCATTTAAATATAGTTATGCAGAAATAACATATCAAGATACTTCAAGTATCCAAGTAAGATTATTGGGGAATTCTTATTTTGTACCTGTTAGATATTTTATAGAAAATTTGCACATTAAAGAGTGTTCTGAGACAACTTTTAATATCTTATCAGATATAGATGATTTTCTTGGCGTAAACGATCCTTTTGTTATAACAAAAAAGGCAATAAAGGTAAATAAAAAATCTGATGATAAATATGACTATCCTTCTGCAAAACAAGAGCAACTTGAAGTTGATTCTTCCTGGCGCAAAAAAATAGAAAAATATTTCTATCCTTCTCCAAGAATAATAAAAATAGATAAAAATAACTATTTGCAAGAATTTGAAGAAATCATACAGGAAAAAGAAAAAACGCAATATAATAAAATCATAAGTTCAGATGAAGTAAGAGAAAAGGAACTTGGAAAGTCAAAGAAGAGAAGAGAGAGAGAAGATTCTTTTAATTCTTTAACGATAAAAAGTAGAAAAGAAGAGCCTAAACAAATTAATAAAATAAACGATTTAGTTGTTTGTGAAGGCGATATTTCTATGGATTTTCTCGATAAAGATTTTCTAGATCGAGAAGTTAGCAAAATAACACATTTTTTAAAAGAACAATCTGTATGGACGATGATTAAAGATGCGAAAGATCATTACATTCCAAAAAATCAAAAATTGACAGATATCGTATTTAGAAACTTTGATATTAAAAATTTTTATTCAAAATTAAATTTGCTGAAAGAATCAAACACGGAACCATTGTTTGGTATTCTATATGAAAAAATAGAACAGTCTATTGAAGAAAAAATGCAGATAAAAGATATAAAAGGAAAAGTAGCACAAATTAAAAAAGTATCAGAAAATATAGATAATGATAAGAAATTAAAAAGTTTCTTATTGGATAGAATGGGAGAATATGAAGACATAATAAAAGAAAAAATGGAAGAAATATCTTTAATAGAGGAAACAATAAAAAATATTGAGAAAAAAATATCTGAAAATAATCTATAAAGTTATAGCAAAAGATTATCGACAAGGATGAACAAAAAGAGATGAGTAGAAAAGATTTAATAGCAAGAAAAGCTGCTAAAGAAAAACAAAAAACGGAGAAATTGCAAGAGTTGCAAAGTCTCAAAAATGAAATAATTTTTATTGAAAATAGGATAAATACCCTCATCGAAAATACAGGAATAAGAGAAGTCGAGTTAGGCAATTTAAAAGAACAATTTTACAATATTGCCAACGAGCGCTCCTTTGATCAAACTCAAATTAAGTTATTGCTGGAACAAGCACCACTTGAGCAAATTTTATCATCCTTTGAGAATAATGAAAATATAAGAGAGTTGGTGAGTTCACAATCTATATTTGAGATATTGGAGGAAATAATACCATTAGAAATATTTTCAGGATTATTGTTTCAGATTGGTCTTACACCTCCTAATTTCCAAATTTCTCTCGATGTTATAAATAATTTTTCTAATGAAAACTTGAAACATCCATTTGAAGGATTATATTCTAAATTTTCTAGATTGATAACAACTTTTATTATAAATGCCAGTGCTTCTATTATTGAGTCTTTGCTTAGTCTATCCAACAACACCATAGACTTGCTGATCTCTAATAATCTTCAACAAGGGATAAATGGTGAAAACCCAATAGATTTAAGTAAAATAATTAAAAATTCTAATTTACAAATATCTGATATAGTAGGCGAAATACTAAACATGCAAAATATTCAAGAACTGCAAGATATTCAAAGTTCTTATACTGCGTTGGAACAACAATTATTGAAAAAAGAATCTGAGAAAGTTCTTGATTTCTTCGGAAGAGTCACTGAAAATACTTTAGGATCCCCAAGTCCATTTGGAGAATGGTATTTATCTTCTGATAAAAAAGAATTTATTTTTGGAAAACAGCCTACTGGTATAGATCTTCAACAAATTACAAAATTTACAAATACTAATTTTGCAAAAATGTTACAAGACTTCATGGGCAATGGCTTGATAGATGCTACGGCTCTGAAAGATAGTTTGGGAAAAATAGAGAACGGTGAAGATAGGGAAATGCTTCCTAAATCTTTAGTTAAAAAAGAGGATGTATCAATAACTTTTAACGAAGCAACTACAGAGATTAGTTCTTTAATGAATAGAATAATATCTGTATTGCCACCCAGTGAATCAATTCCCTTGTTGAGCAAAGAAGGAACTGATTTTGGTAAAAAAGTGGCTAAAAAGATAGCAGAAATCACAGCACCAAAAATGATATCAAAATATTCTCCAGATTTTATTATTGATGTTTTAGGAGATCTTGGTCAAGCATCTGGTGCAACTCAAATGCTGAAGTTTGCAAAAGATTATGAAAACAATAACCTATATCCAGAAGTAGGCGACCTCGCGTGCGATACGTATGGAGAAAAAGATCAGTTTTTAGAAGATCTACTATCAGATTCTGTATCTGTAAATTTGGCGGCTGATATATTAGACAAATCTAATGAAAAAAGAATTCAGCAGTTTGATTATCTAATAAATGCTTTTTCTGGTTTTTCTAGTGGAGAAATTCCAGAAAGACCTCAAGATGCAAAAGAATTTTATTTAGAAATAGTAGAAAAGATGGTAGATATAGAAAAAACGACCGGTTCTATTGAAGAAACGGAAATTTTCAAATATCTTTCCGAAACTGATTCCTTAGTTCAACAATCTCAAGAACAAAATATATTATTGAATAATGAAGTTGATAACCAACAGGGTAATCAAGCTGATGAAAGTCCAGCTGGAAATAGTACACAACAAATAGAAAGAAAAGCAACAAAAACATTAAGTTTAGAAGAAAAAGCAGAAAACTTTAAAAAAGCAATGATGAGTGAAAACCCCACATTCAATGCTATTTTAGACTTGACAGCAGATTCTATGATAAGACCAATAAAAGATTCTTTTTCTAGAGATATGAACATGTACATTAATTCTATTACTTCTAAAGAAAAAGTAGAAAAACCCGCTTCTTCTGTCCAAAGGTTGTCTAACTTGCCAACACCAAGTGGTTTACTAGAAGATAAAAATTCTTCTGTTATAGATATGAAATATAAATCTATGATAGATTCCAATATGGTTCCTGTTTTACATCTTAAAAAAGGAAAATTAAGAATTGGAAATCAAGAAGTACAGGACGATTTAAAAGAACAAGTAGAGCAGAAGAAAAAGTTAGTTAAAAGATTATCAACTCCTTCTAAGAGAGATTTTGAAAAAGATTTCAAAGATAACCCAAGTGTTTTGCAGGATCTCAAAACTTCAATACAATTATATGAAAAAACAATTATACAAAACACAGAACGCTTCGACGAAGGAGAAATCAAGAATAGTATTCAGCAGCTAAATAATGTGCAAGACGATAGATTCAGAAAAGAACAAAACTTTCCATTTAGATTGAAAAGCGTAGAAAATCCAGTTCGGAAAGAGCTTGTAAATAAAAATATACCAGACATTTTATGGAATAGAGATGTAGTAGAAGCAGCTAATGCTCTTGTGCAAGAAGCGAGAGATTGGTATGATAGAACAGAACAAGACTTGAGATCATCAGACATAATAAAAAGTAATCTGGCAAGAGTACAAATGGAGGCATTTAATCTTCCAGGAGCACATCCCTATAGAGATATGGAATTTCAATATGTTTATCCTTTACCACAAGATTTTCATAGAAATTCTAGATATAATATAAAATCTATTTATGATGGTTGGCAGTTTCAAATTGCCTGTTTAGATTATACAAAATTAGTGAAAACAGATCAATCTTATAGTAGAGAATCAGGAATTCCAAGAGACATTAATAGTCTTATAGAAAAAAAATATGGCAATCCATATATCGACAACGATAAACTCCAAAATGTAAAATATAATACTCTTGGAGAAGATTTACAATTTCTAAGAAAATATTCCAAGAAAAGTAATTCTTGGATAATGGAAGAGGCAAATTTAAGAGTAAATCTTACAGATTTAGTTTGGAAGTTAGCCTACAGGACATCTTCAGGCACTACCCCAACAAAAGAACAGGCTCTGCAATCGGCAGCACAACTAGGTCGAGAAGTAGGACTAGATGAAAGCCAAATAAGACAACTAGAATATAGAATAGAATCGCTTGGGAATACAGAAGAAGTTGTAACCCAATTTATATGGGATGTATATAAAATATTGCCATTTTCATTAAAAATGAGATCTGGAAGACCAGATCCTGTACAAAAAATAAAACAAACATATAGTCAATATACTCAAAAGATACAATCTTCATATAAAACTATTATTGATAAAATCAATAAAGAAATAAGTGATCTTGAAAAAGATATCGTCAAAGATACTGCTGATATAATTGGAGAAAATGCAGTAGTAGAAAAAATGGTAGTTCCTTCTTTGGTGCTTCCCTTCCAAAAGAAAATAGGAGATGCAACCATTAAGAGTAATTTACCTATAGCTGGAGTTCCAACTGCATATTTGGAAGTTCCTGAAGGATATTATGTATCTAATGGTTTCATAGAAAGTTCATATCAGGAGCAGTTTATTTCTGATGAGAATTCTTCAGTAAACTCTTCAAAAGGAATGATGGAAAATATTGATATAGTAGGTAATAAATTTATTAAGAACAGTATTCAAGGTCTGAATAGTTTTTCTGTTAGTATTGAGCCAGAAGTTAATACTACATCAATATCTATAAATTCAAAACATGATTATTACAATAATAATCCGATGTTACAAAACCCGCTACTATTTGGAATAGAAAGCGTTGCAGATTTAAACGTGGAGAGCATTCCTTCTGTTGATTATAACTGTATGTTGGAAGACATACTACAGCATCAAAATAACATCGCCGGCCCCCTTGACTCTCTATCTAAAAATAGTAATTTTTCTGAACAAATAAAACGAACAATTCCTGTTTGGAAAATGGAAATAAAAGAAAAAATATTACCAACAGAAATACAAGAAACTTTTTCCCTATATACTGGAGGAAATTGCTTCAACTTCAATGGAAATTTTATACCATTTTATCACAATACTGAAATACAGAAGACAAATATTTATGGAAAACCAAGATTTAGAACACTATTAGATATAATAGAAAATAATAACCTAATGCTACAAAGAAACGATGGGTTTGAAAATCAATATTTTAAAAATGTTGTTAGAAATGTTGCAGAAAAAGTAATAAAGAAAAATGTTGCAACTTTTACAGATATGTTTTTAAAAAACAGATTATTACAAAATTATTATTTAGAAAATTTGGAAAAGGATGATTTTTATAAAGAAGAAGAAACAGTTACGCCAAAACTTATAGAGTTTTTAAAATTGGATAGAGCACAAACTGATTTAGAAAAGAAAAATAGTATAGATCCGAACATTCTTGATTTCGAAGAAACTAGAAAAACTTTTAAAATGTTATATCTTCAAGAAAAAAATGACGAATTAACACCAGAACAAAAAAGAAGCCAGAAAAGTTCTCAAAACAAAGCTACAAAAGCTTCTAGTAAATCCTTGCTATTTTCTATGATAAGACTTTGCATAGTTGAGCACATAGTTAAATCCATATTCATTTATGATGAAATAGAATATGATCTTAAAATATTAGAAAGCGAATTTATTATAAAAGATATAGCAAAATTTGTTTTAACCGAAGCAAAACGTTATAATCTGCATAAGCATTATCATGCACAAGCCGAAAAAAACTATGATTTTTTGTTAACTAATAAAAAAATAACAGAAACCAACGGAGATATAAAAAAATATCAACTCTGGGAAAAAAATAATTCTTTTGGATTAACAGAACCTAGTCCAAAAATGGAAAAGATTGTTTTCTATGAAATGTCAAAAATATTGAAAAAATTTAAAAAATTGATGCAATGTGGAGAATATGAGGCAGATAATATTTTGAAAATAAGCAAAATACTATTAAACAAAATACCAGTTGTCAACATACCAGAAAACAAACAAGTATCGCCTTTAGGGTTTGAAGATTTTTCATATTTAGAAAGTACTGCAGACTTTAAAATAACTGAAATGCCATTCTCTGGAAAAGAAGTGAGAGATATAAAACCAGGAGATTTTTATTTCGAAAAATATATAAAAATACCAAAAATTAATCCAAATATAAAGTTTACAGAAGAAGGAAAAAGAATATATCAGAAAAACCTGATACAACAGGCTTCACTAAAAAATATTGCATCATTTAAAGAATTTGATGATTTGATGTCAAATTTAAAGAAAAACATAATAGGGGAAGTAGAAGTATTTGGTTGCGGCAAAGAAAATTCTTTATTCTTATCTCCAATAAAAGTAGGATTGAGGTTGTCACTCTGCACACAAAGAATTGAAGCTCCTTATTGGAATAGAGAAAACACAAAACTATACTCCAGTTTTTACATTAATGCTATGGTTAAAAAAGAAAATTATGAACCAGTTTTGACAGAAAGGGCATATATCATTTTAAGCTCTGACTCAGAGAATAGTGAACCAGGCAGAAGAACTATTCTTAATAATATAATATTGACAAAAGAAGAAATGCCAATTGCTAGTACTGTATCTGATGAAACAACATCTTTTGGTATAGAACAGAAATTTTTACAGATAATAATCAATAATATTATTCAAAAAACGGAAACTAAGAATATTTTTGATTATTGTTTATATAATGAAGAAATAATGAGTGCTTTAATAATAAACTCAAATATGACACATGGAGATCAAGATGGAAGATTCTTATTTGAATCAACAAAAATGATGATAAGCAAATTATATATGACAAATATAGAGCCAGGAGATGCGACAAAAATAACAGAAAACTTGGAAAACATGTTCGTAGAACAGAAAAGAAGAGAAGAGAACACTGGAAATCCATTAGGTCCATTTGGTGAGGCTGCAAAGTTTCTTATTAGAACACCAATACAAATATTAAAAGGGTTGGCTACCACAACAGATCCAAATGTTGGCCTATCAGACATCATAGTAAAAGGTGCTGCCATGGCGAGCAGCTTAACAGGACAAAGAATTGATATTCCGTATAAATTGGCGTCTCTATCTCTTTTACCAGCCCCTATTTTTAATGGAGTAACTCCACCAATACCTCCTCTGACTGCTTATAATCTAGCAATGCCAGCCGGAATAGCGTTTTTAGTATTAGAAGATTTATTAAGAGACTTGCCATATTATCAAAATAACAAAGATCACAGAAACGAACAGAATAGTTCTAAAGAGATAGCCGATACTAGAAATCCATTTTTCTGTGAACTTTTGCCTGAAGAAAGTGAATAACTGGCATATTTAATAATATGAAAACAACATCTCTCGAAGAGCAAAATAATAGTGGATATAGAGTTAATTCGAACTTTCCTTCTTATACAGCCACTTCTTACAATAAAACTTATAATAAAAAAATAAACGGTTTAAAAGGATTAACTCCTGCTCTACCTCTGAATATCTCCAAAGAAGGCTCTTTTGGACTATATGAAGAACTGAGGGATAATATAAAACAAAATTTTAAAAATCTCCTATTAACAGATCCAGGCGAAAGAATAATGGATATTGATTTTGGAGTAGGCTTAAAATCTTATTTATTCGAGAATCTATCAAATGGACTAGACGCGGAAATAGCAGAAAAAATAGAAGAACAAAAAAGCAAATATATGAATTATATCAATATAGAGAATTTAGAATTCGTAGTTGACGACAATGATCCAAATTATTATGAAATATCTATTTATTATAGTATTCCAGATTTATCTATAACAGATTCAATATCCGTAACTATTGGAGAATAAAATAGTGAAAAAGAAAAAGGTTGCAATAGATTATTACTCTAGAGATTTTGAATCAATAAAAGAATCTTTAGTAAGACACGCAAAGAGATATTATCCAGATACCTTTCAGGATTTTAGCGAAGCTGGATTTGGGTCATTAATGCTAGATACTGTTTCTTATGTTGGCGATGTTTTATCTTTTTATTTAGACTATCAGGCAAATGAGAGTTTTATAGACACTGCTAATGAGATGCAAAACGTCGTAAGATTAGCAAGACAGTCGGGGTATAAATTTGATGTAACCCCAAGCTCTCAGGGGATAGCATCATTTTTTATATTCGTACCTTCAACAGCAGAAGGTTCTGAAGTAGATACTAGATATCTACCAACACTAAAAGCAGGCTCCTCATTCACGTCTGATAACGGTGCTAATTTTTTATTAGCAGAAGATGTTGTTTTTAAGGTAACAGAAGATAATGTCTCTGTTGGCAGAGTTGATCAAAATAATAATGTTACTTATTTTGTGGTGAAAGGATACGGGACTATCATATCTGGAGAATATCAGAAATTAACAATAGATATAGGAGATTTTGAAAATTTCTTAAAAGTAGAACTTCCAGTAAACAATATATCTGAAGTAGTGTCTGTTTTTGACCAAGAGGGCAATGAATACTACGAAGTAGAGCATCTGGCGCAAGATATTATATACAAGGCTGTTGGCAATACTTACAGCTCTAAAGGAGTAGCTTCTTCTGTTATGAGGCCCTTTTCTGTAGCAAGAAGATTTGTTGTAGAAAGAGACGGACTAAGTACTTATTTACAATTTGGCCAAGGAAACGAAGATAGCATAGATGCGAAGCAGTCTGTCTTCGATCCTTCTCAAAAATTGCTGAAAATGTATGCAAAAAATTACTACTCTGATGACTCGTTTGATCCTGTAAACTTGATAGAAAGCGATAAATTTGGGATAGTCCCGTATAATACATTGTTAGAGATAGAAGTTAGGACAAATCAAAACAGTGAGATTAATTTTGCTCCGAATAGAATTACAAAAGTTTCAAACGCGGTTTTAGAGTTCGAAAATCCAGAGTTTCTTAATTCCACAATCTTAGATTTTATTACCGATAAACTAGAAATAGTAAATGAAGAACATATTTTAGGAAAAGTAACAACAGATTCTGTTGAAGATATAAAAATAAAAAGCAATGGAATTTTTGCTGCACAAAATAGAGCAGTTACATTAGAGGATTATACTTCTATGGTATATAAAATGCCAAATGAATTTGGTTCGATAAAAAGAGTCTCTGTAATAAAAGATATAAACTCCTTCAAGAGAAACTTGAATATGTATATACTTTCAGAGGACGAAAATGGCCATTTCATCACTACAAACCAGGTAATAAAAGAAAATCTGAGAACATGGATCAACAAGTACAAAATGATGAATGACACTATAGATATTTTAGATTCATATATTTTAAACATTGGCATTGATTTTGAAATTATTTCTAATATAGATGCTAATAAATATGAAACTTTAACTTTAGCAAAAAATTCTATAATAGAACTTTTTACAATAAAACCAGAGATTGGTCAATCTATAATGGTGTCAGATATCATACAAGTTTTAAAGAGCACTAGAGGTGTATTAGATGTAATATCTGTAAATGTTGTCAATAAAGTAGGAGGAGTTTATTCTCAACTTAGATACGATCTTGAATCAAATTTAGATTCTAATGGAAGAATAATAAAAATCCCAGAAAATGTTGTATTCGAACTCAAATATCCACTTTCCGATATAAAGGGAGTTATTGTGTAATGATAAAAAAATATTACTCCAATAAAGATAGTACTATAACAAATGCTTTTAAGGAGAATCTTATTAACCGAGCTACTCGTTCTAATATGGGTGAATCTGATATATTAGAAGTGTTTTCTATAAAGAAAAGAGTTTCAGATGAATCTTCTGAAATTTCCAGAATTTTAATAGATTTTCCAATAGAAGATATAATTTCTGATAGGGAAAATAAGAAGCTTCCTCCAAGTGGAAGTGTTAAATATTTTTTAAGAATGTTTAATGCGGAGCATAGATTCTCGTTACCAAAAAAATATCATCTTTCTATAAACCCTCTATCCGGCTCATGGGAAGAGGGAATAGGAATAGACATGAATTCTTATAAAGATGAAGGAGCAGTAAACTGGCTTTCTTCCTCTATTAGTACTTCATGGATAAACGAAGGTTCAGATTACTATAAAGATAAAGAAAAAACTATATATCTTGAAAATGGAAGAGAAGATATCAATTTAGATGTAACAGATATAGTAGAAAGTTGGATTAGTGGAACTTTAGAAAGTAATGGATTAGTAATTAAGCTATCTTGCTCTTATGAAGATGATCCTTCTCGTTCATATTTTACAAAAAAATTCTTCTCAAGAGGAACACAGAACTTTTTCAAAAAACCATTTTTGGAAGCAAAATATGACGATAGCATAAAAGACGACAGAGGAAATTTTTACAAATATACAAATTTTGTTTCTGAAGAAGATAATAAACATACTCTGTATTTTTATAATAAATTTAAAGGAAATTTGTATGATCATCCTGCTCTTGGAACAGGCAGTGCATACGTAAGACTATATCCAGATAACTTAACACATCCATTATATCAAATCCCCATATACCAGTATAATGGAGATCAGGCGGTAACTGCAAGTTGGGTTTCGACTGGTGTGTATAAGGCAGATGTAAGCGTTAACACTTCTAGTCGAATTATATATGATTTTTGGTTCTCAGACCCAGTAGATCTTAATAGTGTCATAGGTTACGGGGGAGCAGTAGAGGTAAAAAGAGTAGGAGAAACTGCCAATTTCAGTTCTCAAGATTACAACGTTAGTATTAAAAATTTGAAAAGCAAATATTCTCCAGAAGAAAATGCTAGATTTCAAGTTTTTGTTAGGGGAGCAAGTTGGAATCCAAATTCTTATACTTCGTTAACAACACAGAAAAATAATTTAATTATTGAAAAAATGTATTATAGTATTCATAGAATTGCAGACAACTTTACAGTTATACCTTTTGAAGGAGATAAACTAGGAGATATCGATGCTACCCGTCTCTCATTTGACGTGAATGGTAATTATTTTGATTTCGATATGAGTATTCTTGAGCCAGGATATACTTATGCAGTTAGGTTTAGAATTGTAGAACCTCAAGGTTATTACGATCCGAGAGAGCAGTTCAAGTTTAGAGTAGAGGAATAAAATAGTGTCTTTAAAAGATCTTTTCAATAAAAATAAGAATTATTCAAAAATAACTGAAAATTTGACTGTAGAAGAAATTGGAAATGAAGTTGAATCTATTGGTCTAGTAGAGTCATACAGCAAGATTTCAAAAAAAACAATTACTAATATAGACTGGGAAGACCCATCGGAATTTGCAAGATATGGTCAAGCAGAAAAATATTACGAAGATGCCTTTAAAGAAGTGTACAAAAGCTATCCTTACGACGGCTCAAAAAAAGAAAAGATTGAATGGGAACATCAAGTTTCAGATTTAACAGTATATGTTTTTGAAAATTTATATCCAAGGCAAAATGGCTACATAACTATTGGATATGATTACGGAACTTCATCTATCGAAGATGAAAACTACTATTCGACAAATAAGCCAGAATATATATCATTTCGTGGTACAATGAACGTATACGAAGATGCTGAAGATAATAAAGAAATATATGATTATTCTAACAAGTTTAGTAAAGAAAAAAATAGAACCTTTAATCTGTATTTAAATGGAGAAACTGGAAATACAGTAGAATTTTACTATAAGTCTGAAAACTATTCTGGTTCACATAAGCAAGTAATTTTTGATTTATGGAATAGCAGTTCATATGGAAACCCAGAATACGGTAGATATAGAATAGAAACACATCCAGGAATAGTTACGGAAAGAAACAAATTTTATATAGAGTTTTCATCTGGAAGTGCTGGAGAGTTGTCCGTTCCTCTTGGTTTGAATCTAGATTTTACTGGATCCTGGCATCAATACTCAATACAATCATATAATGAAGGCAATGATTTAGTCTTTGGTCTTTATGTAGACGGAGTTTTCAATGATTCGGTAACATACGTAGGTTCTGCAGTTGGAGAGGTTCTGGGAGGACTTCATGGCCAACTTGGTAGTTTATTAACTTCTGCTCCTAATACTTCAACATCAAGAGGGTGGGGCAAGTTATCTGGCTCAATAGATGAATTTAGATATTGGAAAACGAAGCGAACAGACAAGCAAATTTATAGAAATCATTTTTGCAATGTTTACGGTGGTACAAATACTGATGATTCAAACACAGATCTAGGTTTATACTATAAGTTTAATGAAGGCATAGCAACTACTAATTCTGATGCGATTAATCCGTATGACAAAAATGTCTTAGACTATTCAGGTAGAATGTCTAATGGTACATGGACAGGATACTCTTTTGGTTCTAGGAATACTGGTTCAGCGCTTATATTGTCTAAAAATACAGAAGAAGAGTTTAAAGATCCCATTGTTTATCCAAAACACTATCAGGTATTAGAGCCGATTGAGACTTATAAGATAATTGGCAGAGAATATGACACTAAAAATCATAATAGTATGTACAACACTATACCTAGTTGGATAAAAGAAGAAGACGAAGAAAGTGGAAGGGGTATTGAAAATCTAACTCAAATAATGTCGGAGTTTTTTGATGATTTATATTTAAAAATAAAATTTTTTCCATCTATAAAGACTATTGATTATGCCAATAAACAAAACTTGCATTTTAATAAAAGAATTTTAGCAAATACAGGTCTTTATTCTTTAGATATTTTAAACGACAGTAACTTAATAGAAGAATTTTTAACCAGAACAGAAGATAGTAATTTAGAAGAAAGATTTTATAAAATAAGAAGTAAAATATATAAAAATATATATAATAATATTATTAGTATATATAAATCTAAAGGTACGTCAAAATCTATAAGAAATTTATTGCATTGCTTTGGTATTGACGAAAGAACAATAAAAACCAATTTATATGCCAATGATTTAGAATATAAATTTGAAGACAGATATAATACTTCTTCATCGAAGAGAAAAAGTTTAAATTTTAACGAACCAGATAGGTTTACATCAACAATATACCAGAAGAAAGATCCGTCTGAACCAAATAGTCGTGGTTATTTAAAAGGTTCTTCCAAACTTGAAAAATATGGATTTACTTTAGAAGCCTCTGCTATTTTTCCAAAAAAGTTTAGTGAAGAAAGTCCTTTGTATTTTTTAACAAACTTTTTAACTAGTTCGATTGCTGGTGTCCATGAAAGTACAGATGGAACTTGGGCACCTAATGATGACGCTAGTTTTCAGATATATGCCATAAGAAATAAGCTTGAAGGAGAAGATTGTTATTTTGCCTTACATTCTTCTTGTTTTGAAGTAAACTTAACATCTTCGCTATTCAGAAAAGTTTATAATAATGAAAAATGGAATTTTTCAGTAAGCTTGGAAAGACAAAAAAACATCAGATACCCAGTATCTGGTTCTGAAATTACAGATTATATTTTAAAGTTCTATGGTGTAAACACAATACAAGATATAAAACAAAATAGTTTTTTATTAACAGCAAGTGTTAGCGAAGCAGCTGCTGAAGCATATTTTGCGTGCGATAAAATGATTTATGCCGGTGCCCACAGAACAAACTATACTGGCTCTACTTTACAAGAAACAGATATGAGACTTTTAGATGTTAGGTATTGGAATAATGTGTTGAGTACGGAAAATATAGATTTGCATTCAAAGAATGTAGACAATTTTTCGATAATAGAAACTAACAACTATCATAGCACTAATATAAGAAATATAGAGACTTTAGCTCTATATTGGAATTTCGAAATGGTAACAGGTTCAGATTCTGGATTATATCCTTCTGGATTTTCGTTAGATTCTGATGCGGGTTTTTATCTAAAAGATATATCTTCCGGCTCTCTCGATTCTCTTTATGATAATTTTATGTCTGAATTTACAAAATATCAGCATAGCGGCAGAGGAGATCTGTTTTTAAGAAATATAAATAACATAACAAATAATGAGTATATTTCAAATGCTAAAACTAGACTTCCTGAAGTGATGAGTTCTGATGATTTAACTTATATACTTTCTCGTGACGACGAGATATACGGAAAAAATACAGTTCCAATAAATCATTATTTTTCTATAGAAAAAAGTATGTATCAGATATTCTCTGAAGAGATGTTAAACTGGATTGGAACAGTAAAAGATTTTAACGATTTGATAGGAAATCCTAGAGATAGATACTCTGAAAGATATGAAAGTCTAGATAATCTTAGACAAACATTTTTTAGAAATGTTGAATCAAGTTCGGATTTTGATACATTCTTGGAGGTATATAAATGGATTGATGAATCCGTTTTTGCATTTATTTCTCAACTAATACCAGCGTCTCTTGACACTGTTAGTGCTGATGTATTTAACATATATGAAAGTCACATTCTGGAAAGAAAAAAATATAAACACAAGTTACCAAGCATAGAGTTTAAAGGAAAAATCCCAGAATCTCCAACGCAAAATCATTTGCTAGAATGGTATTATGGAAGGCATTCTTTAAAAAGACATGCTGAACAAGAAATATACGAAAGAAGCGCAGTTTCGAGATTTTTATTCTCAGAGCTTAAAAGAAGAAATAAATTAGTTTATACTAATTTTGAAGTAAGTAAACTTGATTTGTCTGTTCAAAATCAATATAGTATTTTAGTACAACAGGAACTAGTTAGTAAAAGATATCCAATAGTTATTGAACCCATATCAGAATGGGATATTCCGATTCCGGAAAGAATAACGCCAGAGCCGATTGAACCTTCGTTTGTGAGATCAGATTATATTTTTGCTACAACACCTGATTTCATTGAGGATTTTGAAGATTGGCCAGTATTAGGATATATAGGCTACATATTCCCAGAACAGCCAGATTTTTATGAAGATTTTGAAGACTGGTAGTATAATAAATTAAAAAATAAAGCTATATATTATAAGGATATCGTATGCAAGCTGACAAGAAGTTGCCATTTAAGATTGTTCGCAGTGAAGTAACTGGTGGCTATATAGATAAAGTTCATAGTGAATTTACTTCTAGTATAGATCTAGTAAATTATCACCTTGATATATACTCTGGTGATACATCCACAATACAATCTCCCTTTACCGAAAAATGGGTTGGTGGTTCTCTCCATAGACATATTCCATTAAATACTGGAAACGACGATGCATCAAAACGACCAGAAGCGTGGCATCTTGAGTTTGATCCAACCGGTGTAACAATTCACCCGCATTCTTATTTGGATTCCCCTCCTGCTCGCTGGAATAGAGAAACACTAGCGAAAAGACCTATAAATGTAGCCAATATAAAAAATAATAATTTTGGCCTTGGAAACTTCTCGCAAAATTACGAAGTAGTCCAAACCAGTGGAAGAAGAATAACGAATAACTTAATTGTTGACGGATTTATTGCCGATGGAGTATTAACTTCTCAATTTATTAACAAAACACCTTTGTACTACCTAGAGTATGATTTTTCTTCCGATACACTTCTTTCAGAAATAGACAACGAAGATTTACTATCCACAGAAGGAAACGTAATTCGTCAAGGAACAATTTCTCCATACGAAAATATTAAAGGCCTGGTGTTTAGAGCAAAACCAGCCTCAGAACAGAGAACACTTTTTATAAAAAGTAAATTACATGGAAATACAAAATTATTTATAAAAACATTACACGGAAGAAAAGATCCTAGTATCTTAGCTGGTAATGCAAATTTTTACGATTATTCTGGATTTCGTCTTGAAAAACCTGATGCGGGAGAAAATCTAGTATTACAATATAGTTACGATAATTTAAATTGGTTTGACTACAAAACAATCGTGACTGGCAGTAGTACTTATAGTGAAACAATACAAGTTGAAGAAAGAAAAGACTTTATTTTTGTAGATACATTAGAGGGACCATATTATCTAAGAGTTAAACAGAGCAGTCACACTAGCACTGAGGATAGTTTTGATCAATACGCAATATTAGAATTAGTTATAGAGACAACACCAAAGCCCTACTCTTTGCCAGAGTTGAATAAAGTAAGTGGTAGTAGAAGTGTAATAGTAGAAAGATTTAATGCTCCTGGTTCAAAAGAGGAAAGTTCTCGTGGAGCACTAGACAGAGAAGGTGAAGAAATGTCGCCAAACATTCCTTTACCGTATAGAAATATAAAAATAAGACAGCCATTTTATCAACAACTATCTAAAACAACGCCACAATTTGGCGGAACTATTCACAATGTTAACAGAAATACTCTTGTCAGAGGAGAGCAAGAATATAAAGATAACGGCTATGTTGTTCATGCAATCCCAAGAACAGATATCCAATATTCATGGATAACTTCTTCCACAAACACAACGGCAAAAGAACTAGGATGGTATCAAACATTTGCGGGAACTTATAATAGAAATAATGCTTTCACCGATATTATTTTTAATGAAAAAATAGAGATACCAAGAAATTTGTGTAAAGATTATGATTTAAAAACAAGATCTTCCGGTTCATATCCAGAAGAGATAAATGCAATAGCATGGTATGCCATAAAAAATGCGACGTCTTCTGATGGAACAACTGTTGTTGCTATAAGTCCATTTGTGACTTTTGATAACGAATCGCCGCAAGAAACATCTATAGATATCTATACAAAAAATGATGATAAGTGGAATATTTCTCAAACAATACCATTTTCTAGAATTTCAATAGGGCAACTATATTACGAGCGAACTATCAACAATCTATGTTTCAGTGGCGATTCAACAAAATTATTTGTTCAAGTAACTTGGACTGAATCATCCAGTATCCAACATTTCGTATATGTATTTGAGAAACAAAATGGAGTCTGGATTCAAGATAATAATATAACGTTACCTTCCGATGTCGATTGTAGTAGTAAGAATCTTTCTGTGAATGGAACAGGCACCATATTTTCCGTTAGCGATGGAGATACAAAAGTTTATATATACAGAAAAAATCCTGGTGGCGTCAACTCTTGGACTTCTACTACTATTTCAAATCCAGATAGTTCTGGAGGTGGGTTCGGGTATTCTTTATGCTTAAACTATCATGGAGACAGGTTAATTATCGGAGCATATGGAAATGAAGTTAGCGGCTTCCCCGGATCTGGCCAGGCATATTTATATACATATAATTCTACAACACAATCTTGGCTGCTCGAAGAAACCTTTAAAGCACCAGATTACGACGAACAAGGAGATCCTGATCCTTTAAATCAATATCCATATGAAAGTCGTTTTGGTTGGGCAGTGACCATCAATCAAAATAGCGACCCTGCCATCGATGGTACGGTTATTGCTGTTGGTTCTCCCTATAAAGCACCTGGAGGTGCCACTTATTTTAGAGCAGGAGAAGTATATGTTTGGGAATTGATAGGCATTTCAGGCCTGCCTCAATGGACACCTACACAAATATTTCTAGAAGACAGACAAGAATATGATTTATTTGGCATAGATCTATCTTTGAATGGAAGGGGTGATTTGCTTGCAATTTCAAATGAAAAAAAACCACAAGCATTTTTGTATAAAAAAACAAGCGACTTTTTTCTCTACGAAAATTCACGCCCACGTTGGGACTTGGCAAAAATAGTTGATATTCAAGAACCAAATAATGAATTTAGTTCTATTAGGCACACATGGATATCTATAGATCAAGATGCAAAAATAATTGCTTTAAGTGCGCCAACTTTAGACACCAATCCTCTAAGTTCGAACGAAACACTCAGAGGAATTTTTCATATTTTTGAAAGACCAACATATCTGGATAATAATTCTATAACTAGTGTTTTCAAAGAAAATAAAAAAGTAGATATAGACACAGCTACCTTTTCTATGGATCACTCTGTCTCTCATTGCTATCCTTCTTTTTCTGAAATAACAAATAGTCCCTATACATTTACTACTTGGGAAACGATAAGAAATTCTGAATCTCCAGTGGTAAAACAGCAGAGAAAAAATAATATCTTAAGAATAGAAAATAGAACATCTAGACTTGGATTAGGAAATAAAAATCAGTATCTGTATGATAATTATATCGAACCACCAGTCACATTTAAATACAAACCATTAGAAACATACGTAAGCCTTTACGACACAAATGAAGTTCAAACTATTGAACATACATATGCTAACAATCTTTCTGCATTTGCAAATAAAGAAATAACACGTCAAATCGCAACTTTACCAGAAGATAGTAGACAGTTTTACGATTTTTTGTATGATCATTATATTAGTGTTAATACTGCAGGTAATCCAATATCTTTCTTTAGAGGATTTAGTTATTCTGAGGTTGTATGGCCAAAAGAAGAAAATACTGGTTTATCTCAAACAAGAAAACGTGAAGCGTATTACCTGAATAAATCAGGATTCGATAGAGATGGATACGATAGACAGCTTGGAACTCAAAGAGTTTTTTGGAGAGACTTACAAGAAGATAGGAAACGTAGCGCCGTCACTGCCTTAGAATTCGGTTATCTGAATAATGAACGAAGCACAGGCTTTTTTTCAGATGGATTTTATAACTCTTTAAACTATACCCCTAAAGATGAAATTTATTATAGTGCTGACCCCGACCGCGACATCCACCCTCGGACAACTGGCCTTCGTTATAAAACAAGTAATTATAATATTAGTGATAATGAAGCCTATTTTGTAAATACTCCTGTTAGATTATCTTATAATACTAGTTTATCTATGAGTTATGATTATTTTGAGTCCGGTTATTTAGGAAATTTCAATTCATTTTTAACTTTAGAAAAATATGAACCAGAAGAAAAAATACTTTATCTTGCGTCTTCATCAATAAATAACGCATCCGTTTTGGATCCAGATGTTGATACCTTTCCGAAGCAAATATCTGCCTATGTTAGTAGAAGAAAAGAACAAGAAATCTCTGCAGAATTTAATGAAAAATTTGTAGATTTTTATGGATACTCTATATATTACGAAAATGAACAAAAAAAATATTTTGATATAGGTGCATATTATAGAAATAGTTTATATAAATCGGTAGTTCAAAATAATAATTATTCCAGTATGGGGTTAGGTAAATATTGGGACGTAGGCAGTATGATGACCGAGAGCGACATATACAGAATATTACCAAAAACAAGATACGTATCATTCCCAGGAGGGTTAGAAATAAATAATAATTCAGATTATCTAGATAATTTATTATCTGAATCAGAGCCAGGAGAATACCAGCTCAATTCTAATTATTTTAGTGTTGTCGAAAGCGATAGTATTCAAATATCCACAATCGATAACGGCTTGAAAAGAATGACAGAATTTTATAGTGGTAAAAAACCATTTTTTGATTCTTATGAAGAATATATCGGAGAACTTTATGCTTTAACTAAAGACTACTCGCAAATACCAGAGTTTATAATTTCAGAACACATTGAAACATATATAAATTCTTCTAGTTTTTATGATAGAGATAACTCTCCCATTACTTTAGATGGAGTAGATTCTGATAATTATAGCAGTAGAATAGATGTTAGAACCACAAACAAGACTTTCTTAGATTCGTATACAACTTCGGATTTATTGAAAAAGCACGATAAAGTATATCAAGAAAATTCTAGAATTTCACAACTAGAGAGTATAAATATAAAAGTATCTGGAATAAAAAAATTATTACCTTACAATGGTTTTTATCCGCAAGACCGCACCATACAGTTAGCGAATATATACAAGGATTATGTTGATAATAATTTAGCAGGAGGTTATTATTCAATTGAAACTGAACAAGATTATTACAGATCTAATGCTCTTGAGTTCAGGGGCGAAAGAGTAATAAACGACGAGTGTTACCCCTACGCGAGAAATAAAGATCATGTAATTTTAAACACTTCTGGTTTAACTATTTATAGCCCTTCGGACCCGACTTTCCAGCCGCAACAGACCATCTATGCTACTTCTAACTTTTTTGTTAGCTATACAGACCCAATTAATACTGCGGTAGAAATATATAAAGTTCAAAAAAAAGGAATTCCAGGCCAAACACCAGTATTGAGTTTTCAGCATTGCGGCAATGCAGATCCTGCAGCACCCCAGCGTCATATGGGACTAAATTTAAAACTAGTTCATAATACCACACAAAATACGATACATCTGTTCTACACTTCTCGTGCGCAATCCAGCGCGAGAGGAAAACTATGGCATGTCGTTTCTTCAGACATGGGTATCACATGGTCTCAACCTCAATCAATATATCAATCCCAGCAGGCGGACACTGGTTTTGGAGTTTCTTTAGATGCTTTTTATGATAAAAATTTAGACGTTTTGATTGTCGCCGCCGGCGAACCGCAAATGGGTTTTGATACATGTGGAACTTGGGTCTGGAAATCTTCAGACGATGGAAATAGTTGGCAAATCATCGCTTTTCCCACGCAAGAGCCGAATCGTCCAAATCTTGGCTTTTCGATCAGTATGTATTCTGGCTCATTCAACGGAGAAGCAGGATATTATTTATATAGTTCCTATTTTAGTAATAGCAATGGAGGGATCATTGGTATGGTATCTTCTGATGCCGGCGCGACATGGGAATCTATAAAATTTGATCCCGTGGGCGGTGCATACCTCAGTCCTGAAGGCAGCGGGGAGAGCGCAACCACTTTATATCCTGGTTTGGGAGGAATCAAGGCATTAGAATATCCAGAAAATAATGTAATGTTATTTTATTCCCAACCATATGAAAGTACGGATGGTTTAGTGAATAATGGAACATTTCGAGTCGCTTATACAACTGATGAGTGGCTAGCTGACGGACGCGCCAGCATATTTTTGAATAAAGTTTTAAATAAAGGCTCCAGATCAAATGAATATATGACATGCGGCTCAGAAGCCCCCCCGCAATCAGCACCGTGGAATTATCAGTTTCTTCGTAACAACACAATAGATGCTCAAATAAATTCTAATGGAGATGTTTCTTATTCCTGCGGGAGTCCCTTTTCTTATAACCTTTATTCGCAAACTAACACGTACGAAGGAGCAATCTATGTTGGTATAACAGATGGAATAAAGTTCCAAACTTTTTCAAATATGATTAAAGTTCCCATAGTTCCAGGGTATTATGAAATGGCAGGCTCATTTGTTACATATCTTGATTATACACAAGAAGCCAAAGATAATGGATATGAGGACGAAAACGGCATTATTTTATATAAGCACGAGTTTAACAATTCATTGGGCACCTTTAGTGGTATTAAAAAAAATATTTTTAAATTAAAAGTAGAAGATAAAAAATCTAGACAAGCAAAAGATTTTGCCGCCATGGAACCTATATTTGCACCAGGAATTTTATATAATACAATAAAGTCTGGTATTGCAGTAGACTGGCCTTGTGCCACTGGTTCAAATGTTTTTTATCAAAATGAAGATGATAAAAGTTTAATAAATTTATATTTTCCCCAACCAAAAGAAATGTATAGTTTTACATTACAAAATAGTGTTTTAGGCGAAGACATAAAATATAATGCAAGGGGTTCTATAAAAAGTAAGATAGATTATAGAATACCATTTGAATCAATTCTTTCCCCAAATGAAATTTTTGAAAATAAAGAACAAGAAGTTACAGAAGATGTCGAAGAATCTTATCCAGCTGGATTTAGTATAAATGCCAATAGCAGTGTAACTTCTTTCCTTGAAAGATGTTACATATACGGAGGATATGAAACATATATGGATCCACATGATATTGGAAATTATTCTAATTTAACAACTTCTGATAAATTTTCAGTTCCTTTCACATACAGAAAGCCAAAATATAGAGATAATGGTTTATTTGCCATGGCAATAAATAACTTCTTGTCAGAAACAGTAAACTTTTTCCTAGAAGAAGGAAAGTTGACAACCTTTGAATCAAAACCAGATAATGAATGGCCAGAGTTTAACAGTGCCAAAACATATTATATGGATGTTGTATTAAACAAGTCAGAAGAACTAGTAATGATGGAAGCATGGCACAGCGACAAACATCCAACAGGTCCTAATGGAGAAAGAATGGATGGTAGATATTTCGGGTATCCTGTCAATAAGACTACAAAAGAAATATGGACAGGAGAGGATTTCACAAGTGATGAAGCTAGGTTGATGCACAACGATCCCGCATATGCGCCATACACCCCTCCTTATTTTGAAGGAAAAGCAATAGCAAGACTTGCATTTGCTCCTTCTGAAACAAGAAAATATTCTGTTAGTGAAATTATTGATAACATGACAGTAGAAAATATTTTCTTTGAGGCCGCAAAAGGCTGGGAAGAAGGTTCTGACGCTCAAGTACATAAGATGCCAGTAGAGGCAAGTATTGATTTTAGGGGTATTTCTAAAACAGTCGCCACAGCAATACAAACTAGAGCATCAAATCTGATTGGAAATGTAACTAACCCTGGAAATGTAGTTAATGCTATTGGAAATATAAGTATTCCAGGAATATCTGATTTGGTGACATTAACAGAATTGCCCGATAATAAAAAGTGGATTATATCAACAAGAATGGAAACTCCAGTACTTGATTTTAGTAGCCAAGAATCTGTGCCATATATAGATAACACTATTAAAAAATCTGGATTTGGAAGAGGTATGTGGAGTGGCTATGGAGAAATACCAAAAAACGGAAAAGGTATTTCACTTGAACTTTCTTTCCCCTTCTTGAGACAACAAATGAGTCCATATGCTGATTCTAGCGTTGAATCTCTCTTGAGTGCAGTTGGATTTGAAGCGAAAACTAAAAAAGTTGGACAAATAAGAGCGAGAGGAAAAGAAATAAAAGAAGCAGTGGTGCTTATTCCATATCTAGAAAACCCAACACGCAGTCAAAGAAAAAAATATACAACTAGACAAAAGTTTATGGACAACCTATATTTTATCAAAATAAATGATCAACAATATCAAACACAAAAAGCAAGAATAGAAAATGGCCAAACGGCTACAGAAGAAAAACAAGAAACTTCCATAACAAGAATGATTACAAAAATGAAGGAGTATGTAATACCACCAGATTTTAACTTCTTGTTAAATCCTAATACAAAACCATTCGCTATGTACTTTTTTGAGTTTACTCATATATTAGGGCAACAAGATTTAGTAGATATTTGGCAAGGATTGATGCCAGATATATCATATAACTCGGAAACCGAAGAGGTTATCATAGAGCATGAATCAGCAGAAGATGAGCTTTTCGGCGGGAAAGAACTTCCTGCTAATCTAAAATGGTTTGTTTTTAGAGTAAAACAAAAAGCTGTATATGATTTTGGAAAGATTACAAGTTCAACAAAAGACGATCAAAGATTCCAGCAAACTACTATAGTAGGCAGAGAAGAGGATCCATATAGCTATAATTGGCCATATGACTTCTTCTCTCTAGTAGAGTTTGCAAAAGTAGAGATTGATTTAAAATACAAACCAAGAGAAACACTACCGGAAATGATAGCAGTGCAAGTAGTGAATAACTTCGATAATCAATAAAATAGTTTAAAACTATCTAATTAATGTTATGACATTTTTTAACACAAAAGAAGAAGTTCTAGATATCGAACTAACACAATATGGAAAAATGTTGCTTTCAAAAGGCAAATGGAAACCAGTGTATTATGAATTTTATGATGACGATGTCATTTATGACTACTCTTATGTATCTGGCTCATCAGAAGAGACAAATACTCAAGCAATACAAAGAATAAAAGAAACGCCTAGACCAAAAACACAATATATGTTTGACGGTGCAGAAACTAGATTAAAAGAATATAAAGAACAGCTGAGAAATCATGATAAATCAATGGGCTTGGATTTTTTTATAGAAAAAATAAAAAGTTTATCTACTTCTTTCCTTCCTTTGGGGCATTCAAGTTTAAGCGAAAAAAGATACCCAGCGATAAGAGCTAAGTTCCTAAAAGGCGAAATTGAAAGTTCTGAAAGTTCTATTAATATTACCGGCTTACCAAACAATATTAATATAATAAATCTTAAAGATTTAAAATATAAAGTTGTACCTTATGAATACACTAGATATCAACAAGATAAAGAAAAGGAAAAGCTGGAACCACTTTCTAATATAAATCTAATTCCAGATATTGAAAACCAGAAATATAAATATGAAATGGAAAAAAACGATATATTTATAGATTTGTATGAATATTTCACAAATGATGAACTTGAAAATTTTGAAGTTTCATTATTTCACATCGATGGCGAAACTGAAACAAGATTATTTTTCGAGGATAAGCAAGAGCAGATGAAAGTAGAAAACAATGTACTTAAAGAAAATATGGACTATACAGATTATGTGGCAAAAAAATCTTCTGGTTATTTTTCTAATAAGAATTTTGTTGAATATTTTTTTGATTTTCAATCAGACAAAGAGATAGATCAAAAACTTATCTGCGATCACTTTAGCAAAGAAGAGATGAGTAAATTTAAATTATTATATGGATATGATGTTTATTGTGGCGATAACGATGGGGGAGAACAATAATGTTGGATATTGACTTGTCAAATACTAATTCTTCTTTGTTGCCTTCTTATTTCATTAAGAAGATAATCTTGGAGCAAAATTTAGGCTTCATTAAAGGATTTGACGATCCGCATGTTTATGTTCCCCGCCGCGAAGTTATCGACAGACCTCCAGCAAATAGTCCGCCCCTGGTTATTACAGTTGATTCTTTTTATTCTTTAAAAAAGACAAAAGGGGCAAAGAGAAAATCTCCAGCAATTAGCCACATAATGGAACAAAGCTTAAAAAATGCTATTGTTTTTTGGGAAGTAGATGATGATATTATTGCTTCTATTGAAGATTCTAGATATAATTTAAAATATTATAAAGATATGTTTATCAAAAGACTCAATAGTTTTGATGCAAAAATTTTTGAAAAAGGAGATGGACAGAAAGAAAGGCAAAAACAAAATTTCTCAACAGATGAATACGATGTATATAACTTTACAGTAAAAAAAGAATATACAAAACAGCCAAAAAATTTAATATTATTGTATGGTACCTACATGGATTTGCCACAAGGATACATACCAAGTCCAGGACAGGGAAGATTCTATTCGGATATAAATATTGAGATAATTTTTAAAAATGGTCAAGCGCTGACCGAAAGTAGTGTCTATGTTTTGCCAGAAACAAATCAAATATGGACGGGAAAAGTTAGACTTGGCGACGATAATCAAACAATAGTGACAGTAGAAGATGTACCAAGGACACTAGAGAGAAATTTTATACCAAACTACAAATTAGAAGATAATAGAATAAAAGCAACGGTACAAAAGCAGATTTTAAACTTCTTAGATATCAATAATAGGCTAGCAGATATAAAAATGGGAAACATAGAAAATCCCAAAGAGTCTACTAGAATAAGCGATTTGCTTTTATCATATTCTTATGATAAGAAAATAGCAGCGTTTTTTAATGTAGATATGGAAAAGATATTAAAAGATAATAGTTTATTTTACAAAATTATAGATTACGACAATGCCAATAGTGGATTAAAAAGTTTAATATCTTCTAATAGTAGAATTGCTAGTTTTAAAATTCTTAGAAGAAGAATAAAAAAAGATGGTCTTGGCCAAAATCCTCTTACTATAGAAAGATCCGGCGTGCACGCCGACAGCAGATTCGGCAAAGAAGAAGTAATACTCGAATCTAGAGATAATGAAGAAGGTTTTTTACAACCAACTCCAGAAACAAATGGCAGTATATTCAAAGAAATAAAAACTCCATTCATTTCTAGCGATAGAAAGTTTTATTTTCTAGATAGCTCATTTGCTGATAAATCAGATGGAATGTATCAATATGGAATAGAGCTAGAAATAACAGATCCGATAGTAAAAATTATAGATCAAGTAACAAGCGATGTGAGACAACAAATAACTGCGCTAAAAAGAGAAGAAGAAAAAAGAATAAAAATGGTGTCTATTTCTACAGAAAGAATTTTGCCAGAAATAAACGATCCGCATATAGAAGCATCAGAAGAAAGAATGGCGAGAGTAGAAAATTTAATTCCTGCGGAGCCGTCTGATATGAGTAGATATGTATCTATTTATATGAGATATTTAAGATTATTTTTTGATATTCAACAAAATCAAGCAACAGAAATATCTCGAATATTAAGATCTCAAGTGTCTGCTATTTCTGAAAATCCTGTAGGGATAACAAACTTCATAAAACTACTCGATAATCTTATTTTTACTTTAGAAAATTTTTGCTCTAAAGAATTGCTAAATTTCTCGAATCCACATATACAAAGTCCAGATAATGGCTCTAAAAGAGGAAGCACCGATAAGAGAGTTTTTACTATAAAAAAATATTTTAATAATATTTTTGCCGATGCAAATATTAAAAAAAGTATAAATGTTCAATATCTATCAAGAGATGGAAACCAAAGTCAAGACACATTTGCGGAATTCGATGTAACATCATTTCTTCAGTTTCGAGCAGATATGATAGCCGCCAATAGGGCCAGTAATGCCGTAGGTACATATTTACCACATTCTATAACCAAAGATAAATTTTATTTTGGTATAGATTCTATTTTTTTAGAATTCGCTAAAAAAGAAGCTCAATATCAAAAAGAAATTAGAAAAAGATTAAACTCTCACATAAATGTGGAAATTTCACAAAGACAACTTTTGACACGAACATTGACCGAGCAAGCTTCAAATAAAACTAATATTGCTAGCAGATTTTCAGATTTTACATCTATTGTGGAACTGTCAGAAGCAGAAATTGGACCTCTTTATACTTTACAACAAGAAATAGTATTATATTCAAATGAAAAAATAAATAATTTTTACAAATACTGCTCTGAAAATTTTACAAAAGAAAAAACTTTTGATGAAGTAGTGGAACATTTTATCAATAACGAAGAAGAAAGAAGGAAACTATTAGCAACGGTTTACTATTACAAATATTTTGACGGTAATCATGGAGCATGGGTACCTCTTGAATTATTCTTTCAAGAAACAAATTTGTCGTTTGTCGATAACGAGAATACATATCTACCCTGTAGATTTATTACGGTAAATAATGATATTAAAAGTGACAAATGGATAACAAATAATATGAAAGTAATAGATAGTATTTTTATGATAAAAATAAGAAATAATCAAGAAGCAGAAGAACTAAAGAACGGAACAAGATTATTCCAGCTGGCTATAGCGCAATAACAAATAGTGGGTGTTTAATATGGCAATAAAAGAATCAGACTTGATTGGGCAAAACGGAAATGGACTAACTGGTAAAATAGTTACCAGTAATTCTCCATTTGTAGGAGGAGGAGAAGAAGAAAACTTATGTGAAGATGTTTTGGAGCCTCCGCAAACTGGATTTTTGGGCACGACACAAAATGTTATTTCTGATATAAATTTTGTTTCAACGACAGCACAAACACCCGCAGATAATGCCAGTACTACTGCAACTGGAGCCACCGCCGGTTCGACAGTTGCCACTCAAGACCAAGGAGAATCTACATCAGCGACAGGGTTTTTTGGTATTGCGATAACTGGAACTTTTATAAACATAGGCAGTATTCAAGAAACACAAGAGCCTACAAAGGTCATAGAAGTTATACAAGAAAAACCAACAATGATAGAGCCTCCAAAAGAAAGAAAAGGAAGCAGATATGTCCTTAAAAGTCTGGTTAGTTCTTTAGATAATTATAAAGATAATTTGGATCCAAGTGTCTACACTCTAGATCCTTTACGTACTTATGCAGGCTACTTTTGGTATAAAGATGATGTATATACCACCAATCCACTTATAAGTATAGCAAAAGACAGAACAAATGCTGCATTTGACTACATAAATTCTTTTCAGCAGTATCTTTATAGTGGTAGACAGCTTACCAAACTATTTGTGCCATTTCTGGTTTCTCCGATGAAAAAAAAGAATATTATTGATTCGGTTTCTTACTATTTAGAGCAAACGTGGTTTCTCGATATAAATGATACTAGAGAAATACCTGTGTCTACCATTGAAAAAATTTCTGAAAGATTAAAAGGACAGAAATTCTACGATATCGTTTTTGATACACGAACACCAACAGAATTAAATAAAATCAATTCTTCTGTAAGTTCTGGAGAATTACTAATAAAAATAGAAAACGAATATAATGCATACGTTTCTTCGTATGAAAAAATGTTAAATAATATAAACATTCCAGCTAATGCTTTGCCGAATATGTATGTATTATTGGCAGAAAATTTAAAAGATCCTAGAAATCTCATGAATTTAGAAGATGATATAATGGGGGAAATAAAAGCCGAAGCGTATCAAAAGGCCCTCCAACGCCAGAATCCTTCTGGTAAGTATAACTTGACAAACCAGAATTTTATAACAAGTCTTATTCAACATATTCCAGACACTTCTTCAAATGCTGACGAATATATTGATAGATTTTCTCAACTGATGTCTTCTGATTTATTATGGGCCGAACCTAGATGGAGAACATTATATATGAGAAGAGCGTCTTCTTTGATGACTAATGTGATTCTTTCTTCTAGAGAATTAAAGATCTATAAAGAGTTTAAATCCTTTAGAGAACAATTTCCATTTTATATAAATATAAATGTTGACAGCCCAGCTTTAAAAACTATAGGAAACAATTTTTATGAAAATGGAGTTATAGATTATATTATATCTTATGTTTCTAACAAAAGAAGTGACCCAAAATATGAAAAAAACTTTCTTGTACAAGATAATTCTTTCCAAGAAACAACGCGAGAAATAACATCGGAAGTTTTTGACATAAAACAAATTTTTAAAGATCTTCGGAACAATATTACTTTTGATAATAATAAACACACTTATGTAGGATTATTGGAAAAACAAATAAACGATTTCGGTAAACAGCAAAAAAAAGAAAAAATGGACTTAGCTTTAGCTGAATTAGAATACGATTTATTAACTAACGATTTAAAAGAAAGACATAGGAGAACTATGTATGATTGCTTTGTTGGCAATCCTGCATACAATGAGCTTCTTTTTTACAGAATAGATAAATATGAAATAACTGAAAATTTGGAACCAGGAAATCCGGCTTCTGAACAAGCTAGTGTTTTTTTGCAAAGTTTTTATATACCTGCAACAGATGAGGATAAACTAGACTATATTGACACACAAATAAAATATGAAAAAAGATATGAATATAGAATATATGCTTATAATTATGTCTTAGCAAATGAGTATGAATATTCTACTTTGTGGATGCCTCAAGGAAAAATAACGGCCAAAGATACAAAACCACAGACTCAAATAAACAATCTTCAAAAGGGTTTTTTAGTAGAAAATTATATCTATACAATTAGTGGAATAGTTGTAGACAAGCCAGGCGCCATGCCAGAAGTGACGATTGTTCCTTTTAAAGATAACAGTAAAGACATATTGATGCTTTTTAATCCTTCTACTGTTGAATACAACCTTGTAGATATTCCCTTTAACGAAAACGAAGTAATGTTGTATAATAAGATTAGAGAATCACAACAGAAACAAGAGGGAGAAAAACTTAGATTTGGCGGAGACGATAAAGTAAAAGAATATTACATATATCGAATAGAATCATATCCAAAAAGTTATGATGATTTTTACGATGCTTTTTACCAATCTGTTAGAACAAAATGTAATTGTACTAGTGCTGAAGTTTTGGAACAAATTGAACCAAATAAAAAATATTATTATATATTTAGAAGCGTAGATGTGCATGATAATATATCATATCCAAGTCCAGTCTATGAAGTAGAGTTGGTAAATGAAAATTCAATGATATTTTTGAAAACAAATGTGGTACCATTTGCCGATAAAGAATACAAAAAATCTTCTAAATCTGTAAGAAGACTACTTCACATAAGGCCTTCTAGTTCTCAAACTCTTTTATTAGGAAAGTCTATAGAAGATTATGAAAATGGAGTTACATCCGATATCAAGATTGGAGATCATAATAACTTAAATAATTTTGTATGGGGAAAAAACTTTAAGATGAGGATTAGATCTAAAAAGACTGGTAAATTTATAGATGTTAAATTTAAATTTGAAAAAGAAACTGGTGAATTATTAAAAGAAATACAGGAAAGTTGTGAGGAATAGACTATTTATTATAGTTTCTTTATTTTTAATGCAAAAAGGGAGTTTTATTTATGGCATTTCTTGATAACAGTGGTGATATTATTTTGGACGCTGTACTAACCGATACTGGTCGTTATCGTCTAGCCAAAGCGGATGGTTCTTTTCGTATAGCAAAATTTGCTTTAGGTGATGACGAAATAGACTATAGCTTATACGACAGTACTGATTCTAGAGGAAGTGCTTATTTTGATGAGCAAATTTTAAACACTCCTATTTTTGAAGCATTTACCGATAATTATTCTGGATTAAAATCAAAGTTGCTTTCTATTCCAAGAAACGATCTTTTATTTTTGCCTGTATTAAAAATGAATACATTGATCCCAACTAGACAACCAACTAATGTTGGTTTTTGGGTTGTGGCATCCGACGAAGACACGGAAAATATATTTCTAGGAAGTACGGCAACTTCTAGAAATGGAGTTTTTGGCTCGGCTAATCCTGGCAAATTTGAAAATGCATTTCGTATCGATCAAGGTCTTGATACATCCAAAATCGCACCTACAAATGTCATAGATTCTGATTTAAAAGAAACACAATATATTATTGAGATGGATAGTCGTCTAGGAACCCTACAGACCATAGGAGCAGGAAGTACTAATAATCGACAAGATTTGCAGGTAAGCTATATTGATGATGATCAAATTGCAAGCTATTATTTGACATTATCTGATAATAATGGCCTTGTTACTGATAATATCGGCACAGATGCAGAAGATTCCACCGTTGCCGGCCCCAGAGGTACTAGGTTGCAGTTTGCGTTGAGAGCAAACATTGAATTACAATATAGTACTTTTTTGTTTGAACAGATTGGATTTGAAGTAACAATGGCTCCAAATACTAGCCAATCCTACACATACTATGTTATAGATACTAACATAAAAGTTACCGGCGCAACAACCGGATACAAAATAGATATTCCAGTTAGATTCTTGAAGAAGAAATAAAAAAGAGGTTAAAAAATGGCAACAGTTTATAAAGCATTTTTAAATGATGATGTGGTTAGTACAAGAAGTTTGCTCCATGAGGCAATACCAGTAACAGGAAGTTTGATATACGGTTCTTACAACGAAAAGAATATTAAAAATTATTCTCATGGCAGATTTCAATCTGTTTATGATTATCCATGGTTAAGCTCTTCGGCAAATCACGTAATGGATATAACTGTTGGCTATTCTTATGATTCTGGTTTGTATACTACCGGCAATTCAACAGAGCAAAGTCAGAAAAATCAGATGTACAACCAAATGGCTCAAAATCTAGTTGGTTATAATACAGATGGAACTGTTTTAAAATTTGATAGCGATGGAGATTTTATATCTACAATAACCGATAAAATGAGTGAATGCGTTTTTCTTTCATTTAGTAGATTATTGGTAAAAGACGAAATCAAAAAAGGTTCTGTTCAACTTCAAGTTGGCGCTGGTACAAATGCAGATCCATTTTCTGTTCTAAAAACTATTAGAGATTTTGACGCCAATGTTGAATATAGAACAAACTCTCCAGCCGGTGAATTTGGTATTTTATTTTCAGGCAACTCTTATGGCGATGAACCATGCGGTCTAGTTTACTACCAAGCAGGAGTAATGGTAGTAACCGCCTCAGTTTTTGGAGCAACTGACTTCACAGAAACACAGGCTTTAGACCCAGCTCTTGTAGAAACCAGAATACAAGATATATGTAATGAAGTAAGGCATAGGATATACGATATAGATTTTAACAATACAATAGAACTCAATTCTACAATTTATTTCTGTAGAGTAAATCATAACGAGTTTAATTATAGTTCTAACCCATCTTATTTGAATTCAAGTCAAATAAGAGTAAAAGATCAATCATTAGATAGTCCAACTAGTTATATAACTACTGTTGGATTGTATAGTTCGACAAATGAACTATTGGCTGTAGCCAAGTTAAGTGAACCGTTAAAGAAAACACCAGAGAATGAATTAGTATTAAGAGTTAGACTAGATTACTAAAAGGAAGTTATAAATGCTTGTAACCGGTTCGATACCATTTCCTTTTATGACAAAAGAAGGGAGTCTTGAAGCCTTCAAGACAGTTTCTGCTGGCAATTTTTCTTCGGACTTTTCTTATGGCCAAATAATAAGTGGCACTTATCCGTATAAAACGAGCATATCTTCGGATTATTATCGTGAATATACTGGTAACAATATTCGAAGCGCGCTTAAAAATACACTAAATCATTACTCCACTATTTCTCCTCATTATTTATATGAATCTTCTTATGGAGACAAGGGAGTCGAAGAATTCAAATTGATTTCCATACCCTCTATTTTTTACGGGCAGTCCATAAAGAAAGGTTCAGTAGATTTAAAATACTATGTTACTGGAACGCTTGTTGGACATTTGAAAGACTCTAAAAGAAATGGAGAACTTGTTCAAGTAGGCCCGAAAGGTAGTAATGGTAGTGGAAGTATTGCTGGCATAGTTTTGTATAAGGAAGGATTTCTATATTTGAGTGGAAGTTGGTCACTAAAAGATGATTATACAGAAATGTATGATGTTGATTCTATCGATCAATATAATCCTAGTTGGTTATGGTTTATGGCAACAGGTTCTGAGACTAGTTCTCCTCCTAGATATTTTTCTTCTTCATCATATGGTTTAGATTTTCAAGCAACTGAGACGATTCCAACATTAACTATGTTTGCCAAAGCAGGAAGGGGTGAGTTTAATCACTCAAATAATACGACTGCTATAGGTCACGGTCAAAATATAGAAGCATTTATAACATCATCTGTATATGAAGAGCCACAAGACTTAGTATTAGAAAACATGTCAAATGGAAACTATGCAGATGAAGAACCTCTTTTCGAAAAGATAACATATATATCAAAAATAGCATTATATGATGAAAAGAAAAACCTAATCGGTGTCGCTAAAGTTGCACAACCGGTCAGAAAAAATCAAAATGAAAATATAGCATTTAAGTTAAAGTTGGATATGTGATGAAAAAATTTGAAGAAAAAGATATTTTTATCAATAAAGTAAAAACTCATGCTCGTGTGCGGTTTTTTTGCTATAATGGTAAAATATATATAAATAATACTGAAGAACAAAATCTAAAAATGAATAATTTTCTACAATCTTCTGATAATCTTAATCTTCCTGATAATGGTATATTATCTGAAGACGGAAATTTCTTAATAACTGAAGATGGAAACTATATATTAATAGAGTAAGAGGAAACAATAGATGGCAAATAAAAAAATATCAGATCTAAGTGCAGCAACTTCAATAACAGGCGGAGATCTTTTACCTTTGGTGGATACTAATGGTACTTATACCACGAAACATGCAACATTCCAGCAGGTATTAGATTATGTTGCCGATACTGGGTTTGACGAAATCACTGCTTCATATGTTTCCGGTAGTACTGCTCAATTTACAAACCTATCTGGCAACCTAGAATGGTCATACATTCAAAATACTCCAACTACAACAGATAATTATGGTATTACTGATGCTGTCACTATTGATGATGATCAAACAATAAGTGGAAGAAAAACTTTTAATAATCATTATGTAACAGCATCAATTACAGGTAGTGATGCGAAATTCACTAGTCTATCTGGCAACCTAGAATGGCCATACATTCAAAATACTCCAACCACAATAGGCAATTATGGAATAACTGATGCCGTCACTATTAGCGGCGATCAAGAAATAAGTGGAAGAAAAACTTTTAATACTCACTATGTAACCGCCTCTATTACTGGTAGTGATGCTAAGTTTACAACTATTTCTGCAAATTCTATAACTGCTAATGAATATAATGTTGTAACTATAAATAGGACGACTCTTTCTCAAGAAGGCAGTACTAAATTTGGTGATGACAATTTAGATACTCACCAATTTAGTGGTTCTGTTTTCGTAAGTGGTAATGTATCTGGTAGTGATGCAAAATTTCTAACTCTAACATCATCTCAGATCTTAGTAGGAGAAAGATTAGAAATTCGAAACCCAAAAGGAACAAACTATTCCATAGGTAAAGACGCTGGAGTGAATCCTTTGTCGTATTTTGCATATAATATAGCTTTTGGCGAAGGAACTCTAAATGGTATCTCGCTTGCAAAGCGAAATGTTGCCATGGGTTCCTATGCGTTATTTAGAAACAAAGTAGGATACGATAATACTGCTGTTGGTCATTCTAGTTTGTATGATCTTCATTACGAGCCAGACCCCTGGACTCTCGATGATCCATATGGATATACAAATCCAAATGACATTTCCTCTGTCTCTTATAATACAGCTGTTGGCTCCTATTCCTTGTATCCCTTGCGTTCTGGTTCATATAATGTTGCCATAGGAACCCATATAGGATATGATGAAGACAATTTTGAAAATAATTTCTTGACTGGTTCTTATAATATACTTATAGGCCATCTAGCAGGTGTCGGCCAAAGTAATTTGGAAAAAACTGTTATATTAAGAACCGACAGAGATGTTATGAAGATCGACTCTGCAGGACAACTATCTGCCAGTTCTTTTATTGGCGACGGTTCAAGCCTAACTAATCTTACAGCTTCTCAATTTTCTAACTTTGCAAGTGATGTTAGAAATCAGTTTGTA
>Ga0136656_1000025_pt1 | contig 38481 bp, 67 predicted proteins | sample CPBDNA_9_FD_94862 | JGI IMG/M metagenome (GOLD analysis project Ga0136656, IMG submission 94862) | Freshwater to marine salinity gradient microbial communities from Chesapeake Bay, USA - CPBay_Sum_15_0.8_DNA (version 2) | ecosystem: Environmental > Aquatic > Marine > Coastal | place: USA...
TTGGGACAAAACCGCCAAAAAGCTTTATATTAAGGCCGGCGATAATACGATGGCTGAAATTGGAGCTGGTGGCGGTGGTTCCGTTGGCGTTGACCCCGTAATTGCAGGGATGATCTTCTGATGACTGCTCCAAACCTGAAAAACCCTACGACGATCACATGCAAGACCGCACGTTATGCCGTCACTGGATCATTGGCCAATGCATTAGCAAATTCTGCTGCTAGCGGCAAAGTATTCAAGATCAACTCAATCTTCTGCGCCAATGTGGATGCAAACGGGAATCAAGCTGACATTACTGTGAGTATTTACAACGGCACGGATTACTACCTAGCCAAGACGCTTACAGTGCCTGGTTATGCCACACAGATCATCAGCAGCAAAGACACTTACTTTTATCTTGAGGAAGGCGATTCTATTCGTGCGCTGGCAAGTGTTGTTGGTGATCTTGAACTGGTAATTGGCTACGAGGAGATTACATGATGATCGGCTTCAACGGTGGTTTGATTGGTGAAAAACGGACAACCAGTGCAAATGCTTCAATCCCTGGGGTATGGACTGCTAACGAGCAGTCAATAGCAAGGCGTGAACCTACTGGATGGTCACCTTCCCTAACCAAAGTAATACCAGATCAACTTGCCTTGGAGCTGGATGCAGCTTTATATTCGGGGAGCGGTAACACATGGGCCGATTCATCTGGAAATGGCAGAGACGCTACATTGATCAACAGCCCCACCTACAACGCCAGTAGCTTTGGCGGTATCTTCACATTTGTACGCAACAATAATAATTACGGCCTTTCGCCTTATATTGCCAATACAAACGTAAGCAGGTTGTACACTCAGTCCTATACCGTAACGATTACGTTTAGACCCAGGTCGCTCAGAGGTGATATGAGGCTATTTGGACAAACCAATACTATCAACGCATTTAGCTCAGGTTTTCACAACCATAACTACAACGCAACTCCGGAAACTATTGAGTTTAGGATGTACTTGCAAGGAAACTGGGCATACCCTCCTACTACAATGGTATTCACCAAAGAACAGTGGTATCAGCTTACTTGTGTATACGTCGCCGGTACCAGTGCCTATACAACGATGTATCTAAATGCGACGAGTTATGGGACCGTAGGTCCAGCCTTATCGGAGTTTGGTCGAATGGATATTGGTGTAAGGCAGCTAAATTACTATGGCGATCCGTTCGACGGAGATGTAGCTCACTTCATGATTCACTACAAAGCCCTATCCGCAAGTGAAGTCAGCCATAACTTCAATGCTTTACGCGGCAGATTTGGTATTTAAGGATCATGCTCTACTCCTTTAACAACACCATCCCAGCTCCACTGCCCTTCCGCATTCGGATGCCTAACGGTTTTACGCGCACTGATCCTTCCAGCTTCACCGAGGAAGAAATCAGCGCTGCTGGCTTTACCGGACCCTACGTCGAGCCACCTTATGATCCGGCCACTCAATACCTGACCTGGGTGGATGGCGCCTACGTAATTGAACAACTGCCACCACCACCACCGACGCCGGACTGGCTGAGCTTCAAGACCGCCATGCTCTCCAGCCCGGAGGTGAATGCAGCAATGAGCGCTGCAACACCCTTGGCTCCACTTGCTGTATTCAGTCTTCCCGCTGCGCTTAATACCGCCGTAGCTGGAGACACCAGTGATTTTGCCGTCACCTGGACCACTTTGCGCGAGGCCGGCCTTATCCCTCAGCCTGTGCTTGATGCCGTTGCCGCAACGGCAGTGGCATGTCAGTTGCCGGAGGAGTTTGTGCAAGTGCTCAATCCACCAAGCGTTGAGCCCTAGCGCGGCCAGCGCTATTAAAGGGCTAAACTGAAGTAGCACCGGTACTCTCCAAAACTTTCATGATGGCCGCATTGCGGATGTGGGCATCTGGGATGTTGCACTAACTGCTGATGAGATTGCAGCGCTTGCTAAAGGCGTCAGATGCAGCGCCATCAGGCCGCAGAATCTTCGCTTTCATGCTCCGTTGATTCGAGATCTGATTGATGTGCGTGGTGGTCGCACCATTACCAATACCAACACCGCCACTGTTATTCAACACCCCAGGCTCTACTTATGACGGCTCTGTACTTCCGGCGTTCCGATCCTGCTGACCTCCGTGATCTAAGCCACTTGATGCCGGAGTGGCAGGCATCCGCCAACCCGAAGGCTGCTGACTGGATGCTTGCACCAGCGCGGCCAGATCCGCTTGCTGAATGGAATGCCGGCACATGGGTCATGCCCTCGCCACAGACTGAACCCAACTATCAAGGGTTCTATGACGCTCTGCTGATCAGCGCTGTCTACAATGCCGCGCTCGAACAGGTGATGAGCGCCGCTACACCTGGCCCGGCTGCTGCGCTCGCTGTGCTGATCAGTGCGCTGCAGGATGCGTTGAACGGTCGGCCTAATCCTCCAGCGTTGCAGTCCGCAATCTGGCTATTGCTGGGGCAGTTGTCACTTCCCCCCGAGGCCGCTGCTGAACTGCAAAACCTCCTCGATGCCGCATACCTCAGCGATCTCTACTCGCTCACTCCTCCTGAACAGCAAGATGTAGACTTGCAGAGTATTTCGCAAGTCTTGGTAAACTAGCTCGGTACAATTGCCAAAATTTTCAATGGAACCGACTGCGGCTATCGCCCTTGCTCTTCTTGTGATTAGTGAAATTCTGCCATATACGCCTCTGAGGGGAAATGGGATCATCCAGGAGGTTGTCGCTGTACTTCGCACCGTATTTACACGTAAATAATTAATAATGCAAGGAAAAGAAAAATGGGCCGCTTTGTCTTACGAGATATTGCGGCTTTTTTGCGAACGATGGCCTTGGCTTAATTACAATCCAGTTGTCACGGCATTAATGAATGCTTTCAGAGAAGACTGGAATAAATGGAAAGTCAAGACCACACTTGAGAATGTTGACAAACAGATAGAGGATATTCATCGACGGTGGGACGAGATCGAAAAAGCAGAGCAAGCTCCGATTATTACCGAAGAGCCTCCAGATGGAAGCATGGCGCAAGATCTCTTGGGAGGTGAGATAAGGATTCGCGCACCTTGGGCAGAAGAATAAATGCCCCTGGCCGCTCAGGGGACTTAAACCGTCAAGGATACACTACGCTCTGTGGCGGACAACGTAGCTACGGTGTGTGGGCGATACCCGAATGGACTCGGTGGGGGACGGGTCTTCGAGGAATCGCATTAACAGTATAGCAATACTTAAGCCGCTGACAGGGCTTAAGTCAGCAGTGGCGCTGCTGGGAATCGAACCCAGTATTCCATGCTATCTGCATGACGTGTGCCAACACTTCAGGGCCAGTGGCCCCCAGGTTTGAGCATCGTTGAGAGGCTTAGGGGGACAGCAAGAGGAGATCAACCCTCTTGGCCTGCCGAGGCAGGACTTAGTTTACATGGTTTCCTGGTTTCCATTTATTCGACCAAGGCTACGGAAACCAGCAAATGGCACCCTGGAAGGACGAAGGACCTGGCGTGAAAACAGCGGCCAGCCCTCTGTCGTCTTTATTATAACAAACAAGCAGAACAACACATGAGCTTTCAAAAAAAAGAGATGAGGGGAAAGTGAATTAAGAGGCCATAAAAAGCCTGGTTCCTCGCGGGAAGCAATGGGTACCAAAGAAGGGAGGCCGATTGCAAAGAGCAATCTTGAAGAAGCAGCAAAGAAAAAAGAGTAACCGGTCGTCGGGTCAGACTTGCTCAAACACTGCGCGGACTCACCAAGAAAAAATAGGCATACTAGGCTGACGGGGCCTAGAACGCTGCGAGGCACGTCATCAAACAACTTCCCCTTAGGACTCAATCATGACTGCACGCGCTGACTACGCTATTCGCGAAGCTTTTTCTCTTGATAACAACACCAAGATCACTACGACTGCCAAGGATCTTGGCCTTGATCTTGGCACCATCAAAACCATCCGTTTGATTGTTCTTGATGCTACTGTCGTCCAAAAGGCCGGCGCCGGCACTGATGCCAAGATTGAACTGCAGGATGCTGACAACGCTGATGCCGTTTTCTTCACCATTACCTCTAGTGATCTCGCCAACGTTGATGAAAATGGTGTGTACATTGATCACGTTCGTGGTGCCCTGTGGGAGGGTATTCGCAACGTGAAATACACCTATACTGCTGGCACCGCTGGCGGTGGGACCGCAGGAGCTATCACTGGCTTCTCGGTGTACCTCGATGCCGTGGAAGTCAACTACTGATTCTCAGTGAGTAGATGATGGGGCTTCACTGGAGCCCCATTTTTTATTCGGTATTCTAGTGGGAGTAATTTCAAGAAATGCATCTCAAGAATTATCCTCAATACTTCGTAAAAGACGGAGAGAGAATTTCTGTTTACTTTACCGGCGAAGCCAGAGACTTGATGCTTCAAGGGTGGGTACCGGAAAATAAAGAGCGAGAAGAAAAGCAAAAAGAAGTAAAGAAAATCAATGCGCCACCAGCAAGCATCAAAACCGAGCCAGAAGCAGAGGATGAGAGCGAGGCCGAAAGTATCCCAGAGTTCGACTTCATGACAAAGGCTGAATTGATTGAGTATGCCAGTGGCTATGGAGTAGAACTTGAAAATAGCATGTTGAAGGCAGAACTGGTTGAGGCTTGCAGGAAACTATAATGCAGGAAATCACTTACCTGGATGGTCCAAGAATCCTGGAAGATGGAACCAACCTTGATGCAGATATCAGGGCAGTTCATCCTATTGTCACAAAAAGAGAGATCTACAATTCCGTGTCTGACGGATCACTCGGTGAACCAACATATGCAACATCACAGTTGAATAAAGATGGAGGAACAATTTAATGCCTTTGTCACGAATGACTGCAATGTTGACAGGAAAAACCAATAGCACAAAGAAAAAGCCGAAGAAGAAGTCAAAATAATCGGCAGTCTAGCCCAGGAGGGCATCCACCATGGCTGAGCGAAAAAATAAAAGATCAACTGCAGATTTTTATGCAAAAAACCCAGAGTCATACAAAAAGAAGTTGGCGTATGACAAGAAAAGAAACGCAAGGCCAGCCAGAAAGAGGTATCGGGCGGAATTGGCCGCAGAGCGCCGAGCCAGGGGCATCATGGGCAAGGGAGGCCCGGACGTGAGCCACACCGCTGGCGGCGGCTTTAGGCTTGAGGATCCGAGCAAAAATCGAGCAAGAAACGGTCACGGGAGTAACGGAAGGCTTGCTCCTGGTGCGGGCACGAGAAAGGCGCAGAAGAAACGTTAAATGAATATTTAGCCCTATTTTTTATGGCAATCTAAAATGATTGCACTATAGAGGTGCAATGCTTGACTTGTGCCTATTATCTGTTAAGGCAGATTTTACACAATCTCAATCGTGTACCTCATGTAACCATTTTAGCAAATGGAAGACCGCGACAATCAGGTTTCGCATACCGATCTTTACCATAAGCTTGGAAAGCTTGAGGGCCTGATAGAAACTTTGATGACGAACATTTCGTCATTTCAGTCAGCAATCAAAGATGTTCATTCAAGAATTGATGCACTTGAATCAAGACAGGTCTCGATGGAAAGAAATTTTTCAATTTCCAAAGGAGCCTCTAACGCTGTAGCAACAATGGCAAAAGACTTTGCCGTACCAATTGCTGCTATTTTAGTGACCTGGCTTGTTGCAACCAATACACTTATAAAAGATGAACAAATTCGCATCGATCAAGGTAATATAAGAAGCACTCATACAAAATAATTCGTTTCATGATTTCTGTTAATTCGTGGGAGGGGATTTATTCGTCTGCTGCTCGCCATGGCTCAAGATATCCAATGCTTGTTTGCGCCCAGTGGGCACTCGAAAGTGGATGGGGTAAACACACTTCTGGTAGAAATAATGTATTTGGCCTCAAGGGCAATGGATCCAGTGTTAACACCAAGGAATTTTATGGAGGTCAGTGGGTAACAATTAAAGCTAGCTTTATTGATTTTCCCACTGTTGACTCTTGCGTACATTATCTAGTGACTAGATGGTATAAAGATTGGAAGGGATACAAGGGAATTAATAATGCAAAAAACATTGAAGAGGCTGCCAGGATGTTGGTTTCGGCAGGCTATGCAACGGATCCAAATTACGCTAACAAGCTGCTAAAGATTGTGTCTACTCAAAAGGTTCCTCAGATCATGTCAGAACAGTCTCAATACGCGAGCGTATTGAATGCGGCAAAAAGTTATGTTGCTCTTAAGCATCAAGAAGATGCATTAAGGTACCTTGACTCAACATTGACAGAAGAACAAAAGAAGGAATTTACAAGAATCTGGAGATCAGTTAAAGCCGAACCAAATCCGGAAAAAAAAAATAGTTTTCCATTGAGTGTCCCCTATTTTTATCAGAGAGATAGTAGGTCGGGGCATGGGGAGCGGATGTGTCAATCTAGCTCAATCGCAATGAGAATCAAGCAGATTGATCCAACCCTAATCAATGACGACGATGATTACCTTAAAATCGTTCATCGATTTGGAGACACCGTATCACAAGCTGCTCATATTAAGGCCCTAGCCCACCTTGAGTTGGATGGAAAATTCAGACAAAATGGCACAGAAAAGCTTTTGTGCGAATTACTTGATAAGGGCATCTCTGTTCCAATCGGAATCCTTCACAAAGGAAAAATTGGCAAGAATGTTTCTGGAGGTGGGCACTGGATTGTCCTAATTGGTTATGACAATGAGGGGTTTTATGTAAACGATCCATTTGGCCGACTCGATCTAGTCAATGGCGGATATCCCTATGCGGGGCCAATTGATGGCAAGTGTGCAAAGTATGCAAGAAGTCTGCTAATGAAGCGCTGGCTAATTTCCAGTCAAAATGATGGATGGCTATGGATTATTGATAAATGAAACAGGTAATTTTGTCATACATCCCAGGCTACATGTTCAATGGAATCAGGGTGGTGTCCACCGGGGTAGCAATAGCCCCAACTCAGTTTATTGACAAAAAAACGGGGAAATTAATGTATTACGTTAGACCGTTTTCTGAATACGGAAAGCCAATTGGTATATACATAAGCCACGATGGAGTTCTTAGGTCTATCGAGAGTCAATAATATTTATTGATTCTCTGAGTATTCATCTCCTCTCATGTAAACCATACCTGGGATACTTTCGATGATTGGCTTAATATAGCCATGGATTCTTGCTGGCGGCCATCCACATTTGACGTGAAGAGCCGTACCTAATTTATTGATCGCAATGGAATGCATTGTCGTCCAGGCACGACTTTGAAGTGCATTCTCTTTTACTTCGATAATTTGAGCGAGTATTTTAAGTTCAGATAGCTCTCCAACTTGTTGAAGCATCAGTCTTCCGTGATTATACCTATTCTCATCAATTGATCTGAGAAAAAAGGAGGAGCACGAGCCAACAATAAATGTGATGAAATTAAAAATTCCACCAATAATAGATACAACTGCATTTCCAATAAACATATTGACTGTCAAGAGAGAGCCGGCGACCCTAGCAACCAGTAGATAGAGCTGTGCTTTCATCGTCCGTACTTGCGACTCCGTAGAATTAGTGGATGCTGCGATGTGTCGTCTGAATTAAGAGTACATGTTGAATAGTCCAATTGAATTATAGATCTGTCGATTATTCCACCCTGGACCATTGTGAGAACATCTTCTCCTCCGGTTGTTTCCCAGAAGGATTGACCTTCCCGTGTCTTAGAGTGCCAAACCTCAATCTTGCGATCAGACGGTTCTCCGGACAATTGTTTCTGTTTTCTCGCCAACCAAACCGCATGAGATATATGGCTAAGCGCATCAGTGCCCCTGATCTGGTCCTGAGTGGGCGGTGGTGGCAAATCGTTTGCCTTGTTTGCTGCTTCAATCTTGATTCCAACTTGGTTCATTTGGGCCATAATGAACAGATCAATTCCAAGCTCTTTTGCTGCCCCCATTAGTTTGTATGCTCTTTCTTCAAGCATTGAAGCGTCACTGGACGGTGCTCCCTTGTGGCGCGATAGGCTATGGAAATGATCTAGGATCACAGCCCTGAGGGCTGGCTGACGAGCCTTCATAGATCTCATTGAATTAATCGCAGCATCTACGCATGCGCCCCATGGTGCCTCCGTAAGCAGTCTACCTCCAGCGTTTTGAATCTCCATGGCGAGATTACCGAGTAGGTTAGCAATCCCAGCTCTTCTTTTTTCGTGCGGACTCTGTAGCTCAAGGACTGTTATGTAGCCAAGTTTCGACTCCGTACCCGTCCAGTGACATCCATGACCACCAAGTAATTTTCTGCTTAGTGAGGCAAACAGTCTTGACTCGATGGCAATTGTGTCGAGTTCGGCAGAGATGAAGCCAACCGTCAAACCGCCAGATACCAGTGATGTTGCTATATGACAAGCTATAGCAGTCTTTCCGACTGCGTTCCTTGCCGCAAAAGTAAAGACTCTTCCACCCTCTGCCTGATTAATTTTTGGCCTATAAACACCACCTCCAATGTCAAGATCAATAGCAGCAATTCCAGTAGACACCGGCTTTTCGGATGTTGTCGACATTAGAAGTCTGTCAATCCAGTTGTGTTTTTGGTTCTCAGGATCTCCAACCAATGCATCAATTGCATCAGTTGCGTGGCCCTGAGAGCCTATCGACCCACGTATCATTCCAACTCCCTCCATTGCTCTTTTTTGAAGGAACTCAAGCGCTTCTTCAAGGCGAGCGTCTGCCTTTATGTTTTGCTTAGCAACATGCAGTGTTTCTATGTAAAGTGCTCTTACTCTGTATTGCTTTAATACATCCAGAGCTGTCGCCCATTCCGACTGTGCTTCACCATAACTATGAATTAACAATGGGTCAGAAAGCTCGTAAATTGAGTGATTAAAATCAATCACACTAACCATTCTTGACGCATCGCTCCTTGCTGTATGACTAGCGACTATTGAATCCCTTGATATAACTTCACTATTTGCCTGCCCAATGTAAATCATGTCTATTTCGTTTGCTATTGCACGAAACCTAGAATCTGACCATAATGATAAGGGAACGGACTGCCCGTTTCCTACTCCAAATGCAGCCCTAAGTTCAGACCAGTACTCTCTAGCTGGACCAGAAGCGGATGTAAGGATTTTGTTTAAGACAATCGCTTCTTGCGGCTTTGTATCTTCTCTTTCCAGGACAGAGCTAGGCTGTAGCTTATCAACAATTCTTGCTACCTCCAAGATCTTTGAGGATTCAGAAGAGGCAATTACTGTTAGTTTGTTGTTGTCATAAGATAGCAGTCCAAGATCAACTGCTTTTTGCACGTAGAAGGGAAGTTCAGTATGCATTTCCGTACTCATCATCAAACGTCCAGTCTACAACTCTTGATTCAATTGGCTCTGGAGTGTCGGTCGGCCACTCTTTTATACCATACTTCAACCTGAACTTAGCCGGATCTAATTTAACATCACAGAGTGCTTGTTCAGTTCTGATTATGTATTCTGAATGCGCTTCATTCCTGTCGCCATTCAAGTAGGCCTGATGATAAGAATACTGAGCTGCTTCATAATCATCTATGAGCCTCCTGAATGAACTTGGATAGACGATTGTGTCATTTCTTTCTGCTTCATCAAGAGGCTTTGCCGGGGCTTCTATTCCATTATTAAAAAGTGTATAGACATTGTTCTTCTTTTTGTCTGTAGGATTTCCTATTCCGATTATCGACTGCAAGGTTTTGTTGCTATTGGTCCTTGACCAAAATTCAGAAGTTTCTATGCCGGTTTTGATGGCTGAAAAGAACTCATCATAGTTGTGAGGTGCAATCCTTAATTCTCTCATGTGGTAATCAAGTGATTTAACCAATTGGGCACTTATCCGCCTAATCTTCTGATAATCTTTTGGTCTATATCGATTCCAAGAGTCAGAGGCTTCTTGCAAGTAGTCACGCTTTTCAAGTTGATCACCATTTCCATCTTTTGTGTTTATTTGTGTTTTGCTTATGCAAGTATCTACTATTTCTTGAATTTCTTTTTCTGTTTTTACGTGCTGTGCGTATAGCCGGCTAAGTACTGGCTCCGGATCCATGAGTATCAGGTGGGTGTCATGCCCGGAAACAAATCCAAGATCCCTCAACTCAGCGATACAGCGAATCCTGGTTGAGCGATGTATTCCAAGGCATCGATCAATCGTTGCCATGCTGACCGCCTTGTAGTTGACCTGATTGATCAGGAATGCTAATAGAAGCTTGGAATTGGCATGCAACTGCTGACAAAGCAAGAGCCGGACTGGGACCTTGACGAACGGCTTCACGTCCCAGTCTGATTTTTTTGACACCGTGACTGGCATTCCGACTTCGCGAGGACCTCCTGCACTGTAGCGGCTTTTACAGACGCTGTGGCGACTGTCGCATTTTGCAACGCATGGCCGCATTTTGCAACATCAAACCTTTATCCGGGCGACCTTCTGCCGCATTTTGCAACAGTCGGGTGTCGTTTTTTGCAGCATTGGAGTGTCGTTTTTTGCAGCATTGGGACCACGGCAAGTCGAAAAAAGGTGTCGCATTTTGCAACGCATACTTAAACCAGTTACTCTTAACGTAGTAATCTTCTAATGGCTGTTACTTACCTTTAAATCAAAACCACTTAAACTATTGACTTAGGAGCGCCCCCTTCGGGCGCACTTGAAATCATCATTTTGTATCATGGTGTTACAGAATTATGGAAAACGAAGGCTATGAGGAAATCGGGCGGGCAATTGCCGGTGTCATAGTCCAGGGCGGCAAGTCAAAAAAATGGGCCCTTGAGATGCTCGAACCGCTTGGCTACACCTGTGAGGACCTGGATGAGTGGCTAAGGTTGTACCGGCGTGAGCACTACGACGAGATCAGGTGTTCCAAAAGGAAAGAGTTAAGGAGGCAGCGGCGCATTGCTCGCTACAAGGAGGCTGCTGATGAAATTCTTCGAAGCACTTGACCATTTCCGTCGAGATGCCCTATGCTGTGGGTCACGCACCCAATTCCAATGCCACAACAAGCAACCACCAAGGCCAGCAGTGGGGTTCCAAACCTTAAGCATCTAGCCACCAAGGACATGGTGAAAACCATTGGCTCTGGTAGCTATGCCGCCGAGTACATCCCCTGGTCAAGGATTGCTGAAGTCCTCAACGACAACGCTCCTGGATGGTTCCCTGAGTTGGTGCCAGACAGGGAGGGAAATGTCCTCCATCGTGCGCCGAAGGGCGGCTTCTTGTTGATTCAGTTTCGAAATGTAGACACGGGAGCGCAGACCCCTGCCTTTATCCAGGCTGTCCAGGACAATCGCCACAAATCAATTCCCTATGATCAGATCGACTCACGAGACATCTCTGATACTTCGCGTCGTGGCTTTGTGCTGGCTGCCGCTGCAGTTTTCAATCTTGGTATTCAGCTCTGGACACGAGATCAACTCGAAGATGGATACAGTCGGGCAATCGAGGGAACAACCAGCGTTACACCAAAACAATCAAAGCCTGCCGTAGAACAGCTAACAAAAGAGAACTTCCTTGAGCACGCAATCAGCAGGGGTCTTACGATCGATGCTGCTGAAGTCCTGCTTTCCAAGTTGAACGGCAATTTTTCTGGTGGAATCCAGCGACTTGCTGAGAAGGATGATGAATGGATTAAGTCATTCAATGAGTCATGTGCCCCAAAGCCGAGCGGGGAAGGATGGTAGTAGACTATCCAGCACTAATCCCCATTAGCGACATTCTCAAGCCAGTTGACATGATTGACGCCGCAGCAAATTCCTTGGCAAACTTTTTCAATGGCGTTGTCGTTGAAAATCTAAATAATTAATATTCAAAATAATGAAAAGCAAGCGCCGTTCCTCCTGTAACTCCGAAATTACAAATTGGCTTGACGCCGCTGGACGTTACCCAAGACTGCCTGTCAGTGTTATCCATTCGCTTTCCAGACAAATCCAGCAACTTCCAGAAGATAGCCCAAAAAGAAAAAAGCTTGTCAACAAAATGGTAGAACATAATCTATTGCTTGTTGCAAACTTTGTCAAGCGCTTCATGGATTCCAGATCACACAATGGGTGGGGGTCTAGCGAAACTACTGATTTTTTGCAAATAGGTACACTTGGGCTTATTAGGGCGGCGGAGAAGTTTGATCCATCAATGGGATACACTTTTGCCACTTACGCATGCTTCTGGATGAGGAGTCTAATTGGACGTTATAACCTGAAAACTATTACGCCGGTTTATGTTAGTGAATCAGCGAATAGAAAAATGATCTACTATAAGCGTAATGGAAAAGTTTTCAAGCAGGGATCTAACAGTCAGTATTCAGGTCAGGAGATCATGGAATTACAAGGCTTAGTTCTTGCAGCACATCAGTGTGTTTCACTTGATATTGAGACAAGGGCCAATGGTTCAATGGCTGACATGCTGGAGGCACCGGTACAGGAGCATCCGTTAACTTTTGAAGCAATTTTTGATTCAATCAGGGAAAGTGGAGTTAACGAAGTAGGACTAAATGTACTAAAACTTACTTTCGTTGAGAAGAAAACAATCAAACAGATAAGCAAAATACTAAATTTGAGTGAGGAGCGGGTTTCAAATATTCGCAGATTTGCTATCGAACGGGCTTCGACCAGGCCCGAGCTTTTTGCCCCCCAGTCCCTTGGTACACTGTGACGTACACAAGCCCCATGTGGGTAAATGGCTTCAATTTCAATCGTAGGCAAAGTGGTTTGCAGGGAGGGCACGCCTCCGGTGAGCCTCAAACAATTCAACGATGGCAGCAAGCTTGCTTCGTTTTCTGTTGTGGACAGCGAGTACTTCTATGTAAAGGAGGGTGACGAGCGTCCAGGTCAATTCTATTCTGTAGAGGTTGGCGGCAAGGCCGCTGAATACTTCTCGAACAGCCTCAGACGGGGAGATCGGGTTGGTGTTCATGGTCAACTTGTTCAGCGTATCTATCAGGACAAGACCTATCTGACCGTAAAGAATGCTCGCGTGGTCTCACAAGAGCCACCTCCGGAAAAGGGAAAGGTCTCCAAGGACGAAATTCCATTCTGAAAACCAGTCAGACATGCCCCCGCTCAGGCGGGGGTTTTGCTATGATTACCAGTGGGCAATGATCAGTTAACCATGAATCGAATCGACCTGCCTGGCAGTGTTGGTGCGTTTATAGAAGAAATGCCGATGATTACCACTGCTCACGTCAGGCCATATGTTGTTGCAATCTTATTGCATCGCGGAGCAGTTCATCGTCATGAGGTTGTTTCGTCAGTGTCTCCACACTGCAGTGTAGACGATCTAAAAGTTGGTGCATGGGATCCGTTGGAGGGAGACTACTGCGAAGGCACCAGACTGGAAAGAATTATTGATGAAGTACTTGGAGAATTTGTTCATGATCATATTCTAAGATACAACGACGAAAGAGACCTGTGGGTATTAACTACAACACGCCTCCCGATGGTTATTTCATGGGTTGCTGCTGTTGGAGGAAAAATGCCTCAACATCTTCTCTCTGACATGAGTAGACAGCAAATAGCTGCACTCCCGGAACAATATTTGCCATCATGACAGAGCAAAGAATCCTTTTGTATATTGGGAATAAATAACATGGTACTTTGCATTGAAAAAAGAGCAAGACGGAAACGCAATACGCCTGTCACAGCCAATTTTGCCAATGGACGCGAGGAGACGGTTTGAATCAGTTGAAGTATATATGGGCTGTGGCTGGGCAAGGGGCTCAGTTGTCCTTAGCTCGAAAGATATTTGCCAAGTTCACCTGTCTAAGCTACAAAAAACAGTAACTTGTTCAGACAACAGAAACATTCGATCATCGAAAAAATGAAGCGCCCTGACTGTCAAAGGAATCAGCAATCAATTGAAGACCAATGGGACGGCACTGATATTGAGCCAGAATTTCCGGCAAAATATCGGGAATCTCGATATTTGCCAAATATCAGCAATCCTGATAATGAATATATCGAAAGTTATCGCGAAGGTGATAAATTCTCCTGATCATATATTGAGGATTAACATGCCTTTGCATTCAAAGGCTAGGCCGAGGGTTGCTTCTGGTCGCGCTTACATGCCAGCAGCATATCGCAAGGCGCAACAGGAAATGAGAAAGCAGATAGCAGAACAATGGACATTAGATCCATTTGCTTCACCGATTGCTATTCACATTGAAATGCATGGCGAGGGCCGTGGTGACCTTGACAATATGGCTGGATTTGTTCTCGATGCCGCAGGGCCCAGTAAGGGGCATCCAGGGCTTCTTTGGGTTGATGACAGGGTGACGATAATTTCCTGCCTGTCTACGGAATGGCACAGGGCGCCAAAGCGTGATTCTTACTGGATCATAAAGATCCTAGGCCTGGTAGAATGACTGGACCTGCAGTTACACATTGGTTGCCATAAGCTACTGTCAGTCAGATCCGGAATACAGGAAAGACCCTGCCCATGCTCAGTCACACGTAAAACATATCCTGAAATCTCCAGCTCATTACCTGGCTGCAAAACAGTCGAAATTCATTCCAACAGTTTCAATGCAAATGGGTTCAGCCCTGCATTGCCTCGTGCTTGAAGGAGAGGATCAGTTGCTAAGGGATTTCGTGGTGAAGCCAGATGGAATATCTCTTGCAACAAAAGAAGGAAAGGAGTGGAAGGCTCAGGCAGGCAGGAAAACGGTGCTAAGCAGTGACAATTGGCGTGATATTTACGGAATGGCGGATTCTATTCGCAGGCTGGAATGGTTTGATTCATCCCAGGACGACTATAGAAAATACAACGAATTAAGTCTGTACTGGAATTCTGACGGCCTTGACTGCAAGTGTAGACTGGACAGGCTTGTATTGAATCAAGGGCATGGAATTATTCTTGATTTAAAAACCACCGACACAGTAGAACCGGACGCATTCCTGAGGAAGGTAATTGGCTCAATGAATTACCTGTTTCAGGCAGCATGGTATGCAGAAGGCGTTGAAGAAGTGCTTGATGTAAGTGCAGAGTTTATTTTTGTAGCCATAGAAAGAACTGCGCCATACACTGCAAGAATTTTTGAAGTCTCAAGATCAATGATCGAAGAGGGCTTGGCACAGACTAAGCATGCTAGGCAATTGTTGCAAGAATGTATTAAAAGCAATGAATGGCAGCAGCCGGAGATAACCAGTGAAGGCCTTGAGCTTCCGGGGTGGTTCCGATCTCCCCTTGAGCGTGCTACAGTGTCCAAGGCATCCCTAGAGCTGGACGCAGCCTTCCAGTTACCATAAGAACAAATAGCCCATGAAGTCAATCTTGTTCTGGCCGCTCTGCATGATCATAATATTTATGATTATTGCTACAATGATCTATTTTTACACAAAAGGCTAATTATGTCAAATTCCAGTATCGATCCATTGGGAGACGGTTTCAGTCTTGTGACATTGGTTGATTACATGGGGGACAGTCTTTCTGTTGTCAACGACGCAAGGCAATCCTTTGATGCTTCTGCACAACAATGGACCACAAAGGAGGAAAAACTCCTAAATTATTTAGCAAAAGAGAGGCATACCTCCCCTTTCAGGGGTGTTGTGTTTAAGTGGAACGTGAGAGCGCCTCTATTCGTTGCACGTCAATGGTGGAAACATGTTATCGCATCTACTTATGTAGATGACCAGCTTGGCTGGAACGAAAAAAGCTACAGATATTGCTCTGCTGAAGATGCAAGATTTTACATGCCCAAGACATTTCTTAGGCAATCGGAAAGCAATCGGCAGGCCTCTGATGGCCCAATTCCCATAGGAGCACAAAGGTCTGCACAAATGGTGTATTCAAAGGCTCTTAGTGAAGCCAAAGCAGCATATGAAGAAATGCTGTTAATGAATATTAGCAAGGAGCAAGCAAGGGCTGTATTACCTGCAGCGCTATATACTAGCTTTACGTGGACATGCAGTCTACAGGCATTGTTTCATTTTATTTCGTTACGAATTGGAAAGGGTGCTCAGCACGAGATTTCAGCATACGCCGAGGCCCTTTTTGAACTTGGCTATCCAGTTGCGCCTGAAGCGTTCAAGGCCCTAGAATCCAACGATTATCAGTTCTGATAAAAACATCCACAATCCAACTTAAGTATCAATGCAGCCAAAATTAATTCTGTTCAATGGACCCCGTCATTCCGGCAAGGATACGGCAGCAATCTATTGCTCTGAACAGTATGGTGCTCATCATTTTAAGCTGAGTGCCCCGATAAAAGCGGCAATCAAGTCAATGTTTGAAATTAGCAATGATTGCGTTGAGTTACTAGAGCAAGAAAAAACATCGCCTGTTCCATTGCTCTTTGACAAGAGCTATGTTGAATGTCAAATAAGTTTTAGCGAAGACTGGGCCAAGAAACTCTTTGGTGACTATGTTTTCGGAAATCTTGCTGCCAGGCACATAGAAGAATATATATGGAATAATCCAGCACAGGAATTGTATGTTTGCAGCGATAGCGGTTTTGCTATTGAAGCAGAACCATTGATCAAAATGTTTGGAGTCAAGAATGTATTGCTAGTAAAAATATTCAGAACTGGCAAAACGTTTAACGGAGACAGTAGGTCTTACATAGACCTGGAGGGAATTACGACAGTTTCGGTATCAAACAACAAGACAACAAGCGAATACTATCAAACAATTGATCATGTTGTAACTACTTGGTTGCTGGATGGACAAAAAAAATGAGTAGTTCGACGATTGAATACATAAAGTTCGCAAAAGATCATGGTTTTATATTGACAAGAACAAAGAGACACCTTGTTTTTAGGCATTCAAACGGAAAGATTGTTGTTTGCCCATCCACTCCCTCTGATACAAAACATGGAATTAAAAATTTCAAAAAACATGTTAAAAAAGCACTGGCAAGATAATATGGTAAAATATTATACTCCCAAGCGGTGATCGCAAAGGATGGAATGGCGTGAAGCTCCAGAAGAAGAATCAGGTCGAATCTATAACTTTCGAAGAGGTTATAGACTAAGGGACGTTGGCAAACACGAAACCAGCGATCAGTACGCCGTGTTTAATCAGTACTTAAGATTGAATGGAAATAGAAAATTCATAGAACTGGCAAAAATCTCTCAAATTTGCAGTTCAACTATTGCTGCATGGGCTGAAAAATTTAACTGGGAAAAGCGTGCTGCAGCATGGGATAAAGATCAAATGGCAATAGTCTGGAAAGAAGCGGATAGACTAAAAAGGAATGCACATAGAGAGTCCATTATTGAATTTAGGAATACCGCAGAAAAGCAGGCGAGGCTGATGTCGAGGGTCTCTGAAGACCTTGTCCGCGTACTTGGAAAGAGGATTCAACTTGCGGAGGAAACTGGCGAGGAGATTCCGCTTGCTATGGTAAGCGGATTAATGAAGGCTGCTGCAAGCATTAGCGAACAGTCTCGACAGGCCTGGGCAAGTTCCCTTGGCATCACAGAAATGATGCAAGTGGTTGATACTGAAATAGAAAAAGTTACAATAGAAGAAATCGAATCAGGCGATCCTTATGACTTCGAAATCGAAGAGTGAATATCTGCCCATTTGGGTCAAGACCGAGGAGGATGGATCAATGACAATATGTTGGGATGAAAATCATCAAACCACTTCTATATTAAATTCTTGGACTAAAGATGACTTCGTCAATATAATAGAAGATGCCATTGGAGATCCAAGAAGCAAATGACAAAAAGGGTTGGCAGCGGATACCTTGACAGAGCAGGAGGAGCGCTCGAATTAGCCTGGCAATTAAAGCAGGCAAAAACAAAAACACAGAAAGAGGGACAAGGCGTAGTCTTTCATAAATTTATTCGTGATGTATATCCAAATTATAGGTTTTTTCGTTTTCATGCCGAACTTATAAAGCAATTACAGAGAGTAATTGATGGCGAATGCAATAGATTGATTGTTCAGGTTCAGCCTCGACTTGGAAAGTCTCTACTGTCATCAAAATTATTGCCTGCTGCATACCTGCTGGCACATCCGGAAAGACACGTAGCCATTTGCTCCTATAGCGCAGACCTGGCAGAGGGGTTCTCTCGTAACGCCAGGGAGTTTTATCGGCAAGGAGGAGGCTTTCTTGACCCATCAAGCCAGTCAGTAAGCCAATGGGGCACGCAGGGAGGTGGGGGCTGCTGGGCGACTGGCATTGGTGGATCCGTCACTGGCCGCTCAGCAAGCCTAATTATTGCCGACGATACAGTAAAAGGCCGTGAAGAAGCGGACAGTCCCAGAACAATGGAGAAACTGTTTTCCTTCTATCAAGGTTCTCTTTATACGCGCTTAGAGCCGGGGCATGGAGCGATCATAATAGTATCCACTAGATGGACCGAAAACGATCTGACTGGACGCCTGCTTGAATTGGAGCACACAGCTCCGGTCGAAGCGAGGGAAAACTGGACAATTATGGATTTCCCGGCAATTAGCGAAGACCCTGGCTCTAGGCCGCCACTTCCTAGTCATTGCGATGTTGTGCCGGACTGGAGAGAAGAAGCGAATATTGCACTCTGTCCACAACGATATGATATTCAAGATCTTGAAAGAATAAGAGTAGCAGTTGGCACGAGGGAATGGTCGGCACTTTATCAACAAAGGCCAGCGCCTATTGGCGGCAACTTATTCAGTCCAGATTGGTGGCAATACTATAAGTCCGTTGACGAATTGCCACAAATGGACAGAACAATGTTAAGTGTTGACTGCACATTCACCAATAATGCAAACTCAGACTATGTAGTTGGAACGGTCGTAGGCCAGTCTGGCAATAGATTTTACTTAATTGACATGGCTAGAGCACGACTTGACATAGGTGGAACGATATCAATGATACTGACAATGATTGAAAAACATAGCCCCAGTGGGACGATTATCGAGCTGGCTGCCAATGGCTATGCGGTGTATCAAACCCTTAGCTCAAGAATTCCCGGTCTAATTGGCTATAAGCCTGGAGATAAATCAAAAATTGCAAGAGTGTCTGGGATAATCCCAATCGTAGAGGCTGGTAATGTTTACCTTCCAAGCAATGTCAGTTGGCTTGATATTTTTGTAAATGAATTCAGCCTCTTTCCCGCTGCAAAAAACGATGACATTTGTGATAGCCTGGCTCAATGTATTAACTACATGAATCAAAGAACTGCCCCTCAAATAACTGAGGTACACTGGGGAAGAGGAATAGCGCTACCTTCGAATATCAAGCGCTTAGATTTAAAGTAAAATGGCGAAAAGAAGCAAGGACATTAGGCTCACCTCTGCGCAACAGAAGCTTGCCTCTGATAATTTAAATCTCGCCAGAAATATTGCGTGGAAGTATCAGAGATCAACAAATATTGAGTATTCTATTCTTGAATCAGCAGCGTTTGAAGGCCTTTGTCAAGCGGCAGCAAGATACGATGCTCAATTGCTCAACCAAGAGACGAATAAGCCTATGAAGTTCTCTTCTCTTGCGGTTCCATACATTCGCGGCAGTATTTTACACTACATAAGAGACAAGACTTATTCGATGAGGCTAACGCATAAAATGCGTGAAATGTGGTTAAAGGGAAGAAAATATGTAAGAATGGGATACTCAGACATCAAAATTGCAAAATTGATCGAAGTTGATCTAAGAGATTGGCAAGACACTAAAACAGCATGCAGCGGACCACCTCTTGAGCTAAAAGGCCAAGCGAAGCCAGTCGATTGCAGCGGTATAGATGAATTAGACAATTTGACAGTATTCAGAGAAATAGCAACGACTGTACTACAGGAAATGCCTGAGCATGTTAGGCTGAGGCTTGAGCGGTACTGCTTTGGCCGGACGGCGACTCCACAGCAGAATCTTAAAAATGATCTCAAAACCTGCCTAGACAAGTGCTAGGATGCTGTGGCCTCCTTGAGCGCTAAAGATGGGAATCAGTGGAGCAACTATCCGGAAAATCCGGAATGTTGCCATGACTGCCGTACTGAAGGCCGAGAATATACAATTCAAGAAAGTAGGAAGAGAAGCTATAACTAAATGCCCATGGCATAATGATACGAACCCATCCCTAACAATTAACGACGAAAAGAATCTATGCTTTTGCTTCGCGTGTGGTGGAGGGACAGATTCAATTGCTTTCATACAGCAAGTATTTGGTCTTTCATTTTCAGAAGCAATTTCAAGAATTGCTGATAAACAGAATATTATTGTCGAGTACGACAATATAGATCCCGAAGAGGCGCGTAGGGTCGCGAATGAAAGACACAGATCTCTCCAGGTACTTAAAGATCAACACACTGGTTTTAGGTCTGGAATCAGGTCTGTTTCTGGTTTTAAAGCCAGGGAATGGCTTATTTCACGCGATATCAAGGCTGAAACAAGCAAGCAGTTTGAATTAGGCTACACAGAAACCGGATTCTTTGCTAATAGAATAACTATTCCGATTCATGATCACAGGGGGAATCTGGTGGGATTCACAGGTAGAGATATCTCTTGTGTTGACGGCAGCGTAAAATACAAAAATTCTGCGTCTAGCGATATATTTGACAAGAAAAGCTTATTGTTTAATGAGCACAGGATACTAGATTCAGCAAGGATGAACTCAAGAGTTATTTTTGTTGAAGGTCATTTTGACGTAATTAATATGTGGCAATGTGGAATAAAGAATGTTGTAGCAAGCCAGGGATCGAGTGGCCCAGCACTTGAATCAATCAAGAGACTTGCTAGATACTGCAGGGACTTTGTGCTCTGTTTTGACGCCGACAAGGGTGGACTAAAGGCAGTTGAAGCATTTCTTTCGGTAGCATCCGATCTGTCGCTAAATGGAGAAATAAATATCTTAGTTGCTGAGTTACCAGCAGGAATGGATCCAGATGACTGTATTAGATCAGGAATTGATTTAAGCATAATTATCGATAATGCGAAGCAATGGATAGAATGGCGGATAGACAAATTAACCGAAAACTTGAACTATTCGGATACAAGTAAGTTTGCTCAGATCGAAGAAACTATAAGAGTATTAATCGCTGGGATAAAATCTGTTGCATTAAAACAGTATTATATCGACAAGGCTACAAAGATATTGTGTCAATCAACCAAAAACGCAAACAGGCTCGCGAAGGAATGGCTAGGTACTGTACCAAGGACCAGGGCTAGTGCGCAATGGGTTAGGCCTTCAAGGCAATGGACAAATCATCAGGTCGAACGAAGAATTCTCAGGTTGTATCTTCATTGTCCCGAAACCAGAGAGAGTATTCATCCCCTTATGTCTAAACTGAAGTCGAAGGACCATGTCTGGCTTTGGTCGAGAATAAAAGAACTAATGGACATAACAAAAACAGTCGACATTGAAATGGTTAGAGCAGTTGTAGCCGTAGCAGAGCCTGGCTATGTAAGATCAGTCAGGTCAATACTGATGCCAACAATTCAGCTTCAGATGAATGATGGTATATTGGAGCATGCAAAAAGCCTGATTCTTGAGGAATCTCACAATGTCTGATGATGTAACTTATTTGATCCATGTTACAGACAACTGCCCGTGGTGCAATCGAGCCAAGGCCTTGCTTGAAGAATATGGAGCGAGCTATCGAATTGAAACATCAAAGTGCGAGGAGTGGCCGACATGGCCCGCCATCTACAGGCTGAAAGGTGGCGAAAAGGAGCTAATTGGTGGCTACAATCAATTGATTGCTTTTTCTTATGAATCAGGCCTTTGATCGATTCAGTGGAAACCTATGCTACGATGGTTGAGCCTGAATCAAAACATGCCAAACCTTCTGCAGCTATCACTAAGTCAATCATTTGAAAAAGAACGTTTCCAACGTGCTATTGACGAGTCTCGAAACATCGAAGAACTAAGAAAGATTTCTAAAGTTCTTCTCGATGGCTGGTTTACACAACGTGCCGCTGCGCAGTGGATCTTGAAAGAATCACTTGGGGCACACCAAAAACAACTCTTTAATCACAAAAATGCCACCGAAAAAGAATAGTAAAAAAACAATCTCTGGTGTAACAATTCAACTTGATCCAAAGCCTCATCTAACGTCTCAGGGACGTAGTAAGAACACAAATCTAGCAGCAACCTCCCGAAATGGGAGGAGAAAAAAGTACAGAGGTCAAGGTGCATAGTAAAGATGTAGAAATTGCAGTCACTCTGCTTTTTAGACATCAATACCATCTCCTTTGTGCTTTTATGTTTTGTCTTCACAAAACAAATATCGATCGATGGCTGAAAGCCAAAGACAGTTTACTTATGTCTGTCCAAAAACATCGTGACCTTTCACTGCTGTCATCAGTGATAAAGTGTTCCACTAAAGCAGACCTCTCGTCCTGTTATCAAGACTTTCCTGGATTGACCGACCTTGTTAATTCTTCAAGGTAACCAAAGTCCTGCATAGTAGGCAATCTATTCTTGCTGTATTTATTTTTCTGATGTCTGAATTTCGCGAAACTGCTCCATCTGCTCCCGCCGTCTTCTACCGGAGTTATTCGAGGCGCAAGGCTGATGGTACTCGTGAATCTTACAAAGAGGCAATCGCACGAACCGTTGGAGATCTGGCTGACATTGGTGGTCTTAGTGATGAACAGCGAGAACTTTGCCTGGATGTGGCACAAAAGCAGCATGCTTTCCCAAGTGGACGTGCTCTTTGGGTAGCTGGCACTGAATGGGCAAAGAAGCCGGAGAACTTCTATGGTTATTACAATTGCAGCGGCGCAGTTCTGACTGGCCCTCACGTCTTTGGTCGCCTGATGGATATGGCAATGTGCGGCACTGGCACTGGCGTGCTTCTTGAGCGGGAGCTTGTTGAGGCATTGCCGACCGTTTCAACAAAACTTGTACTTGGGAAAGTAATTGATAGTCATGACATTGATGGTGGCGATGCTCGTACACTTGTTGTTATTGATTCTAGTGCCTCCAGTGCGCTTGTTAGTGTTGGCGACTCACGCAAGGGCTGGGTCGATGCCTACCAATCGCTAATCAATCTTGCTTTTGAGCCAACCCAAAAAGAGCTGCAAATTGAATTAAATCTTTCTCAGGTCAGAGGCAAAGGACGCAGACTTAAGGGATTTGGTGGTGTAGCCAATCCTGCTGGATTACGTACTGCATTTGAAAAAATTATTGGTCTGCTTGGTAATGCATTTGGTCGTAGGTTGACGACCGTAGAAGCCTGTCTACTTGTCGATGAAGCTGCAAGTGCGGTTGTAGCAGGAAACCTGCGCAGGTCAGCGGGAATTCGCCTCTTCTCAAGTGACGACGAGGAAGCCAAGAATGCAAAGCAGGGCCTGTACAAGCAAGATGAAAACGGCAACTGGAGTGTAGATCCAAAGCGTGAATCCTTGCGTCTTGCAAACCATACTGTTTGTTATCATCATCGTCCAACGCTTAACGAACTGAAGGAGTCTGTTCGCAAGCAGTTTCTTAGCGGAGAAGGCGCTATCCAGTTCTCGCCAGAAGCAATTGCTCGCGCAAATGCTGATCTTCTTGATTCAGCGGAAACCAAAAAACGATTTATCGAAACATACACAAGTCAAGGCAAAGAGGCGGGCAAGAAATACATTAAGGAGCTTGCCGACGCGAACGATATCGAGTGTGATGATAGGCAGTTAGAACACCGAATCTTGCGCTACTCTGCCAACCCATGCCATGAGATCATCGGCAACGATTTCATGTGCAATCTGGGTGAAGTTCACCTGAATACGATTAACCCAGTAGACAAGGAATCGCAACACAAGGCTTTTTATGCGACTGGCCTGATGGTAGCTTCGCTTCTTCAGCATCGCTTTCCGGACAAAGAAATTCAGTATTCTCGCGAACAAGATCCAATTGTTGCTGTGTGCTTGAGCGGCTTGTTTGATTTCTTTGTTTCTGCCTTTGGTGTCGAATGGCTTGACTGGATGGCAAAGGGTCGAAAGACAGGCAGCAAATACAAAAAATTTACCCAGCTTGAACGCGAATACCTTGAATCCTGGAAATATTCTGCTTGGCAAGGTGTTTCAGATTATTGCGTCCAGGCCGGACTGAAAATGCCGAATCGATATACTGCAGTGCAGCCTGCTGGCTCGAAGTCACTGCTTACTGGCGCTTCCCCAGGCTGGCATCCTCCCAAGGCCCAGCGATTTATCCGCCGGATCACATTTGGTATTGACGATCCGCTGGTTGCAGCTCTTCGTGATTACGGTTACAACGTGGTGCCGGCGCAAAGTGCAAGGGATGATGATGGCAACTTGTTGAATGACATCAACGACCCTCGCGTTCACGAAGTGCTTGTCGAGATCCCAACAGAAGTGCCATGGGCAAGCTTGCCTGGTGCTGATGCCTATGATCTTTCCAGGATCCCTGTCGAAAGTCAAATGGGTTTATACATGCAAGTACAGCGTTATTATTCAACACATACAACCTCTGCGACAATCGAATTTCGCGAAAACGAAATCGACACACTCGCTAAGCTTGTATATGATCAAATCCATAACGATTGTGGATACATTGGTGTCGCAATGCTTGCTCGTTTCGATGCCAACGAAACTTTTCCGCGTCTGCCATTCGAACCTATTGACAAGCAGACCTATGACCGCCTGATGGCTAGGATCAGAGCCCATCGTGCAGCGTTACCACAAAACGTTACAATTCTTGACTTACTGAAGCCATACGATCGCCCAGACCACGTACTTGAGCCTCAAGACACGGCATGCGCCAATAGTGCGTGTATCGCGAAAATTGAACAAGAGGAAACCATGGGTCTTGTCTAGGCCTTATCAGTTCTTTTCTGCTAGAATGATACTCTCTACCAGGACCCTGTTTCTTTTGTAAATGGATCAAGACTCAAAGACACATGACCACTATTCCGCAAAAGTACAGCGCTTATTGGCTGCATTTGATAGACTTTATCATCATTCAACCTCTTCCAGGGTAAGTGGTCACCATGAAGCAAAGGCAAGGGCAGAAGTCCTACAGGGAGCCTGGAATAGCCTTCTTGCTGCCAGAAAAAAAGAAACAGGCATTGCAGCCTATCTTGACAAAGACGAATACTCTCAAGCCGTAAAAACCCTTCAGTCAAAAGAAAAATGAGCACCATCGTTGATCATCAAATCAGAGAACTTGCTGAAAACAATGGCTTAATCGTTCCATACAATGAAGAACAGCTAAATCCGGCTTCTTATGATGTTACTCTTGGGGATACAATTTGCACTGAACTACCAGAGAGAGCCTGTAGACGCTGGAGCACTGTTGGCATCTCGACCTCAACATATTGGATGGCGCCTGGAGAATTTGTCTTGGCTTCTACCGATGAAATAATTGAGGTTCCGGTTAACCTTGAGGCAATGTTTTGCCTAAAAAGCAGCCGAGGAAGAGAAGGATACAATCACATGTTGGCCGCATATATCGACCCTGGGTTCTATGGTCGTGTGACCCTGGAAATCCACAATTGTAATCGATTTAACAGGATCCCACTGTTCTATGGCTTGCGCATAGGCCAAATTAGGTTTAGCAGAATTAATTCGATCCCTAGTAAATCTTACAAGGAAACAGGTAGATACTATGGTGATCTCGGTGCCCAACCATCCAAAGGATAAGCACTTGCAGTTGCACGGAAAACTAGACGTAGGCCGACCCCACACCGGTCGAAGCATGAGATGAATGTAATCCATCCGGTAAATGACGACTCTCTTGCTTCTTTTCACAGAAGTGAGTTGCAGTCATTGTTGCCAAGCCTGGAATTGGCGCTTGACTGCTGGAACCTGCTTGACACAAATGGTCGCGGCTCCGAGAAAGGTAAATATTTACACAGAGAGCCAGCAGAGCCGGCAAGCGCTTACAGGGAAAGGCTTCATCGTTCCACTTATACTCCTGTCTTTAGGGACTCCATTAGAGCTTACGCTGGACTATTGAGTCGCTTTCAGTTGATTGACGCTCCTCCTAGTATGGAGCGTTCACAGCAAAATATTGATCTTCAGGGATCCAGTATTCACAGTTTTTATAATCGTTGTGATGAACTGGCGATCAGGGATGGTGGAGTTTATATTATGGTTGACATGCCTCCGGCAGAGGGAGAGACAAATTACCTGGATGAACAGCGAGATGGACGAGTACCATACTTAATGATGATAGAAAGAAAAGATATCATCAATTGGTCGGTTGAGTACGTTCGTGGGCGTGAGTTCATTCGTCATGCAACAGTAAGACAAATGAGGTCAACCTCGGCCCCCAATGGATATGGATCAGTGATTGAGCCTGTCTATTTAGTACTCAGGCCCGGATCTGTTGAGACGATTAGACTTGAGCGTGCAAACGGGAAATGGATTCAATTCAGCGAAGGTTTAATTCCAACAAGTCTGCCTATCGTACCATTGGTATGGCATGGTGCTACATCGTCTAAATTTGCGCAAGGGGATCTTCCTATGAATGGCCTTGCCGAGTTGAGCATTCAGCACTATCAGATGCAAAGCGATCTCTTTGAATTGCTTCATAAGTGTGCAATGCCTGTTCCGGTAAGGAAAGGTGCTCCTATCGGTTCGGACGGAAAGGCTGCTCCATTGATTCTTGGCCCCAATACTGCGGTTGATTTGTCAGATAATGGAGATTTCCTGTTTGCAGAGCCAACCGGACGTAGTCTTGAACGCCATCAATCAGAACTGGACCATATAGAAAAATTAATGGACCGCTCCGGCCTTAATTTTTTATATGGTGCCAATATCAAAACTGCTACAGAAGCATCACTGCGGGCTTCACAGATTTCCAGCCAAATCAATTCTTTGGTTAGGAGTAAAACATCAAGTTTTACAACAATTATGAAGCTATGGGCCGCCTATGCTGGAGAGCTTCAGGCCTTATCTCCGGAATCTGGAATTGCGATTAATGATTCGCTAATTAATCGCCCAATAGATCCGTCCGGTATCGCTCAAATGGTAAACCTCTATAATGCAGGTCTACTGAGCAAGCGAACTGTGCTAGATGAATTGCAGCGCGGCGGCATTCTCGATCCGGATTTAAAGATAGACAATGAACTGAGTCGAATTGAGGCTGATGCGATGACCACCGAAGTGCAAACAAGTGAGCCTGTTGCCCAGAATCCGCTGGCGCCATTGTAATACTGAAGTAACGATCAATAAAAAAAATGCCAGTCGCTCGTATTAGGTTCACGCCTGACTCTGCGTCCTATTTCTGTTATGGGAAAAGTCAACAAGTCGTTGAAATGAAATTCGAGTCTGTAGAGGAATTGATCAGGACTGTAAGGGAGATGGAGAGGGATATCTTGGATTGCACTGCTATTATCGATGGCAAAGTAATCGATCTTCGAGCCGTGTCAGAGCGCAATGCATCCACTTGATAGCGGCGAATGGCTTCATTCCCCTGGCAGTGGCTTTGCCTACAGGGTCATGGGGCCGGTCTGTAGGCTCTTTGACAGAGAAGAGCTTCCATGGCCCAGTTGCTCCATGCAGTGGCAGGGGCGTCAGCCAAGCTGGAATAGAGTTGGGGTTCGTCTTGTTCCGGACATGGCAGCAAGCCGCTCACCAAGCTATAGTGTTGAGGGGATGGATCAATGGGGCTACTGTTGGACCCAAGTCCTAACAATCTATTATCAACGACTATCAAAACAGGAGCAATTTTGGTGGGTAACCAAAAAGCCAAAAAACAAAGAATATCCGGAAATGCTGACAAAGTAAAAATAGTAGAAACCGTAAACAAAAGAGGCATAGACTGGGCCAAGATATTTCAAGACAATCCATCTCTTTCGCCGCCTGGCTACGAAGAAACAATCGAAATCCTGAAAAAACGCAACAACTGATGGGACTTTTTTCTGTTGTCATTAATTCCTCCAATATTCTTGGCAGTGAATTCGCGGGGAGCCTGCAGACAAAAGAGTTAGAAAGCTTAATGGATTATTATTGGCTTTCTCCAACTGGGCAGTTATTTAGGATTGATTATGGTGACTCTTATGAGCTTGAGTTCGAAAGGGACGAATCTGGGTTCTTGGCACCTAATAAAAAAAGCACCGGAAAAAACGGACGAATTAGGCCTTACAGAATGCACGGTCTGGTTAGGTTTACCACCACACAAGATGAGGCGCTTGAGGCTGTGACATGGTTTTCAAGTGGAATCTTGCAACAGGTCCTCTGCAGGGGGCCAATCTTCTCTTGTCAGTTTGTTGACACCGGAGCCCGCCACTGGTAGGATAAATGGGTTCTAAAGGGAGCACCCATGGCGGCAACAGAAAAAACTCGTTCCAATCGGCCACTAACTGAATTTGCTTGCAATATTCTTTGTCAATTTCTTACTGGAAAATACATTGGAGAGGGAAACCGCTCAAGGGGTAATACGATTATTGCCTATTGTGCAAATTATGAACATCAGTTACTATCTGTATCGATTTTTGGAGCAAATATTTTTTCTATAAAGATGAAACACTGGTCTCCAGTTGAAATCAATGTTTCATTCGGCGGCTATTATGATGTTTACGGACAGCCCACTACTACTACCATTGAAAGGTTGAACGGCTTGTTCAATAGACTTGCGATCATGAGCATTATTCCGGATAATGTTCGTGTCTTTCGGGATCAGTCTCAAAAGCTTACATACTTTGGTAGGTTTGAAGAAAAGGTGGCAGTTGGAGAAAGGTATGCAACTGAAATTACCATCAAGCCACTCAAGTCTGCGCTCATTTTTTCCTCCAACTGCAATTAAGCTAAGTATGGATTATCCAAATTTCGTATGCCACGAGTGTGGCACAAAACATGGATCTTGGTATTTTGACGGTAAGTACAAAGGCCCCAAACATCATAGCGCAACTTATCATATGGGCACATGTGATGCATGCGGAAAGGAAGATATTCCCGTCACGGAGCCACGGGATTATGGTCATTTCCCGAATTGGCAAATAAAAAATATTAAGCCGACCAATTCATGCGAGTTAATCGAATACTTGTTGGACGATTTTCCGTTTGATAATGTTCTTATTGCAATGAATGCCCTGGACTGGAAATGGATTCAAGCAGACAACACCTTGAAGATTCCAAATGTGCAGCAATTGCGGAAGTCTGCTGGTAATCTACTTACAAAAGCGCTCAACGATAAAAATCATAAAATATTTTACTCTGGAGGTTTTTGGGCGGAATCTGCTGATAATGGCTTAATTCTTAGGTTTATACTCTCTGAAAGAGAAATTTATTTGGATGATTTTGATGGCTGAATTTAGAAAAGCATCTGGCAATTCCTATTGCGTCCTACTTGATGATGGAAGCATTCATCGTGTGTATGGTAACTATGCGGCACACGCTTGGTCTGTTGCAAGTGAAATGTTTCCAGATCAAAAAGTAAGATCAGTTCAACTATTGTTGACTGATAATAAAGATTTATCAGTTCCATCCTCTTGATGGGCCCGAAGGAAACCTAAGTCGTGCTATTATAGAGCAACGAGTCCAACTGAGAAGTAGGGCTTCCAATCATCTCTGGCGGTTGACGCTAACCGGACTTAGCGTTGCAGAGTTAATCAAATGAAATGTTTCTAAGAAGGACACTTTTTATTTCAACTGTTGCGATTCTGGCTGTAACGAATCAGGCCAATGCAGCAAATTCAAACAAAGAAAAAATGCCCAATTCATTACTTGATGGGGTTCATAGGAATAACAGCCTAGGGCTTCATGGATTAATACAAATGCCATCCATATTAATTGGTCAGGCAAAAATAAAGTGTGGAACTGCTAGCTTTTATGGACTTGGAGATGGATTTCATGGCCGAAAGACAGCAAGTGGCGAAGTATTTAACAGAAATGCTATGACGGTAGCTCATCGCAGCCTTCCCTATGGCACAAGAATTCGTGTTTTTAACAAGGAAAATGGCAGGACTGTTGTGCTAAAAGTAAACGACAACGGACCAGCAGTTAGCGATCGTATTCTTGATCTTTCCTATGGTGCTTTTGCAAAAATAGCAAACCCAAGTCAAGGCATTGCTCATGTCTGCTTTAGCATTGCTTAGACTTCGCTAAATTCAGTCGTCGGTCGCTATACTGAAAAGTGTAGCGGCTTTTTATGTCAACAACCGTTGAGCTGACCCAGAGTCAGATTGATCTTGCCAATAAAGAAGCTATTCGCAGACAAACAGAAAACGAAGCGAAGGGACTCAAGGGTAGAAACAAGGCTGCTTCTACAGGAAAAAAAGCATTAGAGTTTCACAAACTTGGATGTATTGGTGAAATTGCAGTAGCAAGTTATATGGGACTGGACTCTGAGGTCTTTACACTTGACAGACCATTAAGGGGATCGTGTGACTTGCCAGGCAACATTGAGGTAAAAACAAGATCTAAACATGATTTTGATCTTTTGATACAAATCACCGACGATCCTAATAAGAATTTTGTCCTCGTTACTCATGATGGAAAAACCACCAAGATTGCCGGATGGATTCGTGGGCATGATGCAATGAGAAGGGAATGGATCAAAGAATACGTAAGAGGAAGACCTTGCTATGCCGTCAACCAAACAAAGTTAAGACCTATTGAAACCCTAAGTATTTATACCAGTTCTAAGGGCTTTGGCAGTCAGGTATTCGAAGCGCAAATCGTTGAGTGCCCTGATGACCCCCTGGATCTGATCCTTGAATTTGATCCTCTTGTGATCGAGCGTCTGGGCTGGCAGGCTGGTGATACACTTGTGTGGGAACAAACCCCAGACGAAAACCAATGGATCATCAGGAGGATTGGGGATGACTGCAAAAAGGTCGCTGCAAAAAGTGACAATAGCCGAGTGGAAGAGAATGGCAAGGTTGAAAGATAAAATAAGCGGCAACATTACTACTTGTACTGTCGAAGAACTTGAAAGTTTTACTGATATGTTCGTAAGAACCATGCAGGAAAAACATTCCGATTCGGCTTCGTAGGGGGGCATACTAGAACATTAGGAGGGATTCTGTGTCAGTCGAGCGCAGGACATGGGATTCGGTTGTTCGATCGCCATGGAATCCCAAAATATTTAATATACTAAAGGCAATTGATCTTCATGTTGAATTGCACCTGAAAACAGGTGATAGTCGTCATTTAGTAATGGCACAGACCTTGAGGCAATATTTGTATGTGCTCAAAGACTGGATTATAGATGAAGAATTCAATCAATCCCTGGATGGCCTTGAATATAAGCAGCAGCACTTCTGATACTATGATTCGCCATTCGCGAATAGCAATCGAGGCCTTCATTCATTTTAATATCGCACGGAAATGATCCGTATTCAAATTGAACTTCGTAACCCTTTGATCTTGCCAGTTCGGCAAGCTTTTGAGCAGAGCCAGAATGCATAAGACTCCTGTTAAATAGCATTCTAGGTCTTGACCTATAAAAAACATCAAATTGATCTTTCATGGTTTTTTCTTTTTCTTCATTTTACCGGCGCCAGAGAGAGCAATTGCAATTGCTTGAGACTGGCTTTTACCTTCCGCCATTAAGGTTCTAATGTTTTTTGAAATCGTCTTTTTGCTAGATCCTTTTTTCAGTGGCATTGTCTTTTAGTGATTTTCAAGAAAAACGAAAAACAGATAATCATGAAAAATACTCTTTACCACAGCTCTTTCGCCGCCCAGTAGGCTCCTGACAGCTTTCCACGAGCAATATTTTTCTGATGGCGAGCGAAGAAAGATTCCCTTCTTTTCTTTTCGCTCTTCGAATCGCTCTTACTTGGTTTTCCCGCTGTGGTCATCGATTGATCACCAAAACGCACCAATTTATAGACACCATTCTCAAGGGCCATAACGACTCCTTTCTTTGTTGGATGTCCAGGTGTTCTTTTGGGTTGATTTACCTTTACGAGTCCCTCTTTCTCCATTGTTTTTTTGACTCGATCCGGAACCGCCATGGTAACACCTGGGTAGCCTGACTCTAGTATTCCCTGGTGGACATGTGGGACAATCAAGTTGATCCAAGTAAAAAAGCGGCGCTCATAAAGGAATCAATGGAAAATCTTTATCAAGCAAAGTGGAATATTGCCAAAGCATGCGAAAATGTTAGCACAGATAGCACTGAGTTGGAATGGAATGAGATGAAAAGACTATTCAGTATTTGGTGCAGGATTAACCCACCAAGATACAACTCTTGTTCATTTAAATCTTTTGATGATCTCACTTAATTCGATTGGAGTGTAGTCTGTTTTTTCTACACTGACGTTGATATACCTTTCGTCTATTTTGTCGCCAATTAAAATGTCTCTATAGTGAAGATGCCCATGAATATTTGCACGGAAGCACTGAAGGGAGTCCGGGTGGATAGGGACATGGCTGAGCGCAAAGTTCTCCAACTTCCAATGCGATCTGACAGAGCGGAAGTGCTTGTGCAAATCTTTGTCATACTTTGCATCATGATTTCCAGCGATGAGAATTTTATCACCATTCAGTCTGTCAAGCATCTTAAGTCCTGATCTTGGCATTGCTACATCTCCGAGATGATAAACTTTGTCGCTACGACGGACCACAGCATTCCATCTTTCTACCATGGCCTCATCAGCTTCCTCTGCTGTTAGCCATGGTCGCAGCCTCGTGCCATCACTACGAACAAATGGCATCTCATAGATCCTTGAGTGCCCAAAATGGGTGTCTGAAATCAAAAACACATTTTGCATTTTTATTTTCCCTGGGATGCCTTGTTAAGCATTCCAACAATAGCTACAACAGTCAATACTGTAAACGCCTTCAGTAAGTCCTGTGTTGTCACGGCTTACCACCAATAGCGTCTCCAGTCTGCCATCTTTTTTGAATCTTTACAAATGTTTTTAAATCAAGATTTCGCTTGATTGATTAAAAATACATATTAAATGATATGATTAGATTAGAAAAAATAATGAATCATGTCAGCGTAGCAAAGGGAACCCTGCCCTGTGTTTTTCGTGATATGATCACGAAGAAGTATCGGCCAGATCGACTAATGGCTTTACCAAAAACGACAGACAGTCCAGCTCAAAAAGATCTTGTCTATTTTTCTGAAGAACTCGCTACAGCATTAAGATTTATCCTGATCTCAAAAGACTGTATTCTGTCTGACTCCTTTCTTAATGACGCAGCCATACTTCTGGAGGACTACAGTAAATTTGTTAATCAAGGAAAAGAAAAACTACCACTTAAGACTGAAATTATTATTGCAATCACTTACGCAGCAGTCAAAGGAAAAGATCCGCTAACTGCAACACTCGAAGCCATTGCTAGTAGGACGCAAGATGTTGTGGATCATTTTCGTGACGACACTGAAACAATTCAGGATGTAAGCTCTTGGTTGCTTTATGAAGCCAGTCAGCCTGTATAGCCATAAAATGAAACCAAAGACTTACGTCATTTTGACAGAAACCATTGAAAACGCAATACCACTTGGATACAGAAGAGCATTCAAGCATGATGAAAATCCTTGCAAGGACTACATGTTCTCCTGCATCCACGAGGCCATAATTCAGGCAATCTTTGAGCGATTTACTTTTGATGAAGATGAATGAAAGGCTTGGTCCACAGGCTTGCGGATTTAATGGAGCAAAAGGTATTCGCCTGCCGGGTTTACTGATGGGTTGTCAACGATTGCAGCTTAAACGTGGTAAACAATCCCCGAAAGACTATCCAGATACTGACTTCCGGGAACAGTTAGTCTGGTTCTATCCTGATGATCAGCATGCTAGGCTACTATGGTGTAACGCAGACGATCAATGGTTTGAATTGTCCTTTAGCCCCATTGGTAAACCATGACACGTTCTCTCTCTGAACTTACCAAGAATTTTGCCGTAGAACGACGCAACCGTATTGATCGTCGCAAGTCTGAGATTCTTTCTGCTCGCACCTCTTTTCTGTCACCATTGGCTCGTGATATTGTTCAGGCGGCCCATCAAGTGGACTGGGTGAACAGGAGGGCGATTGCTGCGGTTTTGCGTGCTACAGTAGATCAAGTGTGTCAGGAGCCTAGTGAGAAACCGAATACTCAGTATGATGTGGGATTCAATGATGCTATCTCTTGGATTCACGAACGATTTTTTGCCATTGCTGATGAACTCGAAGGCCTCAAAAATGATTGACATCGATTTTCGTTTTAGCCGCACCGATCCGCTCTTGTGGGTCAGTGCTCTTGTTGACAGCTTTGATCTATTCGCCACCACGAAGGAGGACAATTAGCCATGGACCAACCCATAGAAAGCCAAATCACTTTTGACGAATGGGCGCTGGATGTTACCTGTGCTAAGGCCAGTGGTGTTATTGCCTTTGTGCCGATCTGCGGCGATGAGGTGGTATGGGGCCTGACCATGATCCAGGACCGCGCACCAGGGCCCCTGTCAGGCGTTGTTTCGCAGAACGGCATGGCGGACGTAGAACAGTGGGTGGCCGACAATCCGAACTGGATGATCACCTACAGCAAGGTGGAGGATCTGTGCAATGCCTGACCCACAACAACGATGGCCAGATTACATACCGCTGGAAGACAGGGAACCCAGTGATAGGGAATTGCTGGAGCTAATGCCAGAAACCATGCGCGATGAGTTCTCGTATGCGGCCAAGCAGTGTTCTGACGCGACTGGCGGCCAAGTGAAGCCGGGCATCTTCCGCGTCTGTCTGAATACTGCGGCGCTGGAGTACGCCCGCGTTGTGCTCGACCGATGGAGAACTCCTAATTTGAAAGAAACCAGGAGTTCGTTAGGCGCTGAGCCAGTGACTGCGCCTGCCGGGGAGGTGGCGGAGTTGGTGCCCGAGGACAGGGAACCGGCCTCCGTCATGGGTGAGCCTAGCGATGAGGAGCTGCTGGAGCTGCACGACTGGATGACGGATGAGTGGGCTGCGAACCACGACTTTGAGCTGCCGCCCAGCCAGTTCGCCCGCGCCGTCCTGGCCCGCTATGGCCGCCCCGCCCCGGCGCCTGCTGGGGAGGTAGCGGAGTTGGTGAGAAAGTTAAGGGAGCAGGCTGCTGCCTACAACGCTCATCCAGGTCACGAGCCACTGATCGAGGAATGGGCTCGGTGTTTCACCCGCGCCGCCGACCTGCTTGAGCGCCAGGCCGCCCCGGTGCCGGTGGCGTCAGACGTCCACTTCGAGTTCGTCGTATCCGACGCGGATTACTGCACGCAAGCGGGAGGTATCGCGCCGACCTATGCCCAGGCAGTGAGCGAGGGGCAGCACTACCTGGCTCAGTACCAACAGGACGGACTGCACACACTGGAGGTGCGTCGGGTCGAGGTGTTGCCGCTGCCCAGCGAGGAGGTGCAGGGATGATCTGGCCTATCTGCATCACTCGCGCTGGTGGCAACATTGGCAGGTTCCATTGGGTTAACACCGACTCCCGCCGCACGTGCTCCAGCCGGGTGTTCTGGGGTGACTGGTGGTGGGACACCGTGGGGGAGCGACCGCTGTCCACGCCTGCGTTTTGGGAAGGCGACTGCGACAAATCCGCTACATCCGCAAACACATGACCCGATCTTGTAGCAACGCTCGCGCTGAGCGGTTGGTTGATGAGTTCAACGAGGGCGCCGCATGGGATGGTGGCTTCAGCGTTCGCCATGGCATCGCTGCTGTGCTGCGCCACATTGCTGACACCGAGGGCGATGCCGAGAGCTGGTACGCCATCCCAGCTTCCACGCTGGTGCAGCTAGCTGCGGCACTGACCGCCCCAACCCTGCTCAAACGTGCCCTGAAAGGCGATGCGCAGGCCGCTAAGCAGTTTCTGCATGAGGCAGGCTTCACCGATGCGCAGGGGCAGTGGCTGCCTCAATACCAATCAACTCAGGAGATCCCCAATGACTGATCTCACCCCCAACGATCTCAGCCACCTGAGCGACGAAGAGTTCATGGCCCTGTGCCCTCAAGGTCATCACGCACCAGGGCCGGAGCCACTAAGCCCCGCCGCGCAGGCGGTGCGTAAGGCGTACTACAGCACCGACGATGACCTGGCCGGTCCCGCCCTCGCCGCCGCTCTCCGCGCCGCTGCGGATCAGGTGGTGCCATATGAGGCATCTGCGCCATGGAATGAACTGAAATATGATTACGACGGAGATCGCTGGGAAATGCGCCAATGGGTCCGGGATCAACTCCTCGCCATCGCCGCCGAGCTGGAAAACAATGTCTGAATCTCTTAGCCCCCAAGTGCAGGCGGTGTTGGATGCCTTCCGCACTAACCACACGGGGCAAGGCTGCCTTGCCGCCGCCCTTCGCGCTGCGGCGGATCAGGTACGAACCGATCACAACTTAAAAAGGCATTACGCCGCCACGATTGCCGAGATGCTGGTGCTCGACAAACTCCTCGCCATCGCCGCCGAACTGGAAAATGGAAACAACTGAAGCCTGGCGCCCTGTCTACGGCCTTAAAGGACTGTACGAGGTCTCGTCTTATGGACGTGTGCGCAATAGCAAGCACGTTCTTATGACGCAATATCCAACGCACGGATACCTAAAGGTAGTGCTAACCCAAAACTCCAATCGAGCCGTATCTGGGATCTCTGAACTTCTGAAAACACATCTTTATGACTGACACTCTCCGCAACATGCCTCGCTACATCCGCAACACGGATGCCTTTGGCTGGCAAGGTGCTGACGGCCCGAATGGACCTTGGAGATCCATCACCCCGCCACAAAGCGGAGCACCATGGCAAACAACCAACGCCATGGACGATCTGCGCCAAGCCAGTGCTGAGGTGGCCGGCGTTGAGGTGCTGAACCCCGCCGCGCAGGCGGTGTTGGATGCGGCCTCCGACGTTTATTGGGACTGGGCCAATATGGAGCCTGCAGCTTCTCACGTGATTGCCGCCGCCGCCTTGCGGGCTGCTGCTATCTACTCGTATTGCCCAATGGATCGGAAGATATTGGCGACCATCGCTGATGAGCTGGAGGGCAGCAATGTCTGACATCACCACCTACAAATTTGATGCCGGAGTGTTCATACGTTTTACAGTCGAAAGATTCTTGAACTCCTGAGAATCTGCTCACATATATTTTCTATTGTGGATGACCTTGAATCACTTAGCCAATGAAAACTTTCTCAAATCCTACAAGAATTGCACTAGAAGCCATTGAGCGACTTGATCCAAACGCTGACACTTCACTTTATGAGATCATTGGGATTGCTCTTAAGGCAATTGCTTACAGTGTTAGTCCTCCGATAACAACAATTGATGCTGAAAGTAGTATTGCCACGTCTATCGCTTTCAACACGATTCAGGATCAGTTGGTCTTGATCGCAAATGAATTTATATCAATTGAGGCAAAGAGGAAAGATACCTTTGAGGAAACCTGGTGGTAGTCAATCATTGATTTTTATGATGATCTTTCTTTATTTATTTTTTGCTGTTTACGCAATCTTGGCCATTTCTATTTACTTGATTGATTGGAACGACGAAAGACCAGACCTTGGTACATTTGGAGGTAGAAATAAAAAGGACCCAAAATGAATAGCGCAAGCCAATTTATGGATGCGGTATGGTCAAAGCGAAAGAATGGAGCTGATACGGAAAGCAAACTTGTGGCTGCAATTCTTGCATTGTCTCTTTCCCTGACGAAAAATCAGGTGTTAGAATTTATTGATGAACTAAATAACTCTGAAGCCGGCTAAGCCTTCGATCTCTTTTTCTTTCTTGTAACGACGATTTTGCCACCCTTCTCCTGGACTGACATTCCAGCCTCTTCTGTTTGTCGTTTCAAGGATGCATACTTTTGTGCTGCGCTCATCCTCGCTGGCTTCTTGCTGGTCATGATCGGGCGCAATCCGACCTTAGGTTTCCGTGCTAGGATCTTACCGTTCATCACAGGTCCCTTCAGTGTTTAGAAAAGTTATGAAATTCATTCAAATGAAAACATTTAAAAAGCAAACAAATAATGCCCCAGCGCTCTGGTGTGTTCTTGATCATCAACTGAAACTTGGTCCACTGTTCAGCAGATCTGAGTGGGCTGTAATGTTTGAAATTATTGCTGATCAAATGGAAGAGCAAATCGCCGAAGATGCAGGCCCAGGCATTGGCGTTTACTACAAAGAAAATCCAATGGCATGGCTCAGAAAGGAAGCGATTAGAGCAAGAAGTAAGGGTTTCTGGGGGCTTTGAAATCTTATTCAAACTACTAGGACATTCTGGCGCTAAGTTTATTTGCACACAACACCAAGATGAAAGTCTATCAAATAACTGCAACTGAAGAACAGGCAAAAGTTATTCAGGCTGCTTGTGAATTTCTTTCCCGTGTTCAAGGAGGTCAAGTTCTTGAAGTATTTCATCACCTTCCTCTTCGTAAAGATATTGATTGGAGTGTCTATATTGAAATTCAAGATGAACTCAAAAAAAGAATGCCTGAAATTCTAAAAGATGGCATCGATGGTTACAGTTCTCATTTTGGCGTAGGAAATCCAGACCTTCCAAAATCTCATGACATTGCTTGGGACTTGTATCAGGTTATAAGGCATCAATTATCTTGGGATTATGCCATTAAAAAAGGTTGGGTAGAAGACTTGAATTCTCCAAGGGATTGGAGCAATATGCTTGGATGTTCCTGGGATACTCCAATGAAATTTGGAAGTGAACCACTTGCTAAGATAGAGAAAATGAGCGACCAACAAAGTGTGGTTGATACAAAATCAAAGAGTCCTGATTTTGTGAAAAAAAA
>Ga0136656_1000026_pt1 | contig 38254 bp, 52 predicted proteins | sample CPBDNA_9_FD_94862 | JGI IMG/M metagenome (GOLD analysis project Ga0136656, IMG submission 94862) | Freshwater to marine salinity gradient microbial communities from Chesapeake Bay, USA - CPBay_Sum_15_0.8_DNA (version 2) | ecosystem: Environmental > Aquatic > Marine > Coastal | place: USA...
CACAGTATACTGCCCTCAGTAGCAGTCTATATACCGATATTCAGGCAGAAATTTTACGCGATGTTGCTGTTTTTAAAAATGTCTCTTCACTCTCTGCAAATCAAACCATGGAGGGTACGCTAGTAAAAATTCCCTTCAACTATATTGAAGTAAACAATATTTCCTCTCAACAAAGCATTATAGAAGAAGCGCTTGCTGTTTGTAGCGATGTTACTGTTTCACAAACAGCGAGCGCTTTTGTTTTTGATAAAGGAACATATAAGACATTTATTTCTATGAATGTCACGTCCCTCTGCTCAACACCAACATGGATGCAGGCATACTTATATCAAGATACCTCACCAATTCGAGTAATGCAGCACGGTAGTGCATTCTATTCAAACGGTCAGTATAGTCACGGCACACTTACTATAAATGGTTATTTTTATTTGTGTCGCACATCACAAGTTACACTTCGTGTAGATACGTATGGCAGATTTGCTTTAGGTATGCCTTATAATTCTATATACGCGACTACAACTGCCTCACCTATATCTGCAACACTTACAGCAATGCTTGCTACATCAGCATGTAATGTAAGCATGTATATAGAAAAGGTCTCAGATACGGAGCTACCAAATATTAATCAGCTGTCGACTAGATTATAATTTGCCCGCCAGTTTCTTTAGCAAAGCTATTTTTTTCATCAGTTAACAACTGCTCAACCGCATCTCGTGCTTCTGACTCTTGAGCTATCATCTGACTAGCCCACTCTTCATCCGGTGGTACTGCCTCGCCGGTTAGATCAATATAATTAGCAATTTCTAACAGTCGTTGATTTCTATCTACCGCATGTATTTCGATTATTGCAGGTCTATCTTCTGGATCAAACAGTGGAAACTTATCATTAACAAGAAACTGTTCATACACTGTTCTAAAAATATTATCAATTTCTTTAATGTATGTTATATCAGTATCTCTTAGATTATCAATAGCTACAGGAATTTGCTCTGAATATGGTAGCCATAAAATAATATCTAGATTTTTAATAGAATCACGTACAATTGGTATTACACTTTGCACGTAATCAGCATCAATATCTCCCACACCCTTATCGACAGCCCACATTGAATATATAATATTATCTAGTGCGCATCTGTCGTAAATGATATTTTCAGTAGGTGCAGCAGTTTGTGTTTTTACAAGAAAATCTAATACTTTTTGTTGCGTTTGTTTTGTCGTTTTTGAACTATGGCTGCTTTCATTTACAAGTAAATCACGATAAGTTTCTTCGGGTGTGGAGTAATTATTCCACACCGTAATGAAATCTTTTATAAGTGTTGATTTGCCTGTATTAGCTGTTCCGCTTACCGCAATTCTCATTTATTAAGAAGCTCTTTAATGTTATCGCGTGTCTTATTAAAGACACCTTCAATAACCGTTTGAAACTTTTTATTCGCTTCAACCGGTCCAACATTATTAGCAATCTTCGCTACATCATTTACATCAAATCGCATGGTTGATTGAAGAGTTTCTCCATGATATGTTACTGAAGTATTAATTTCAAATACATCATCTACAACGCTGTTAGTTTGGTTCTTTGCCATGTTTTAATTTATTGTCGTGAATTTTTTTATCAACTCTTTCTTTTATTTTTGTAAAGACTCGCTGTACGTGTTTTCGAAAAAAACTAAGATGTTGCGACGCCTGCTTAAATGCAAATTTAACATCCTGTTTTGTCTCTCTCGTCACACTATCCATTAATTTAAACTCTTCAAACCCCACCCACCGTGCCTTAATGTGCTCGCTGCTTAATTTAACATTTACACTGCTTACATTGCAAATAAACAGTGTAAACATGGGTCTTTGTTTGATTATTTGATATCGAGTTATACTGAGTCCGGTCTCTTCAAGCACCTCTCTTTTAATTCCATCAACAAAACTCTCCCCCTCGTGTAAATGACCGCCAGGTAGATGCCATCGCGGTTTATCGTAAGGCAACAATAGCAGAACACGACTATCCTTATCAAGAATAATCGCCTTGCTAATATTTTTTGTATCTTTCATAATACGATAATTTACACACCCGTCACCTTTCCCCAAGCGGCTATATGATTACGAGTCAATCCAATAAATCCATATTTTTTTGCACTCTCCATGACGAAATTCGTACGTTCAAAGAATTCTTCTTGTGAGTCGAGACCAGGCATACAAATTACTCGGCGTAAGTTTAAATCAAAAGGTTCAATATAATCCCTAAATATTTCATGTATGTCATCCTCTGTTGAAATAACGAATTTAAACCAATGATTCCAGTGATCCTTAATTCTTCTAATAGCGTCAGGCTTAATGCGTCTTTCCTTCGACATACCCGAATTCGCAAGCTTAGCGCTACAATTTATTTGTGTTATCCAGTCAAACAAATTATCGTTAATATAGTTCGTTCCATTGGTTTCAATCTCATTTTGAACATCAAATTCATCACTTCCATAATCTATAAGAAACCTTTCTAAAAAGTTACTAATACATTCCTGATGACGCGTCATAGTAGGCTCACCACCGGTCCATATAATATTAACTTTTCCTGTTCTAATAGCCTCAAACAGTGTTTCTCCATCATTTCTTGTCTCTTTCTTCCACTTGTCAAAAAGATACGAAAATGGTTTTTTCTCGCCAAATAGCCAAACAGGAATTGAATCACACGTCCAAGATGCTTGACTGTTATCGTGCAATTCACCTTTAAAAGACCCTGAATCTGTATTAAATCTTCCTGATTCTTTTACTCGCTTTAAATCACCTGCAGAAGCGCCGCAAGCAAGGTTACAGTCCTTTAAACGTATAAAATATGAAGGCACTCCAGTAGTTGCACCTTCTCCCTGAACACTATAAAAATCTTCAGAAATACTTAAAAAATCATAATTTTGATCACTCATATTCTTAATATAATCTGGTTTAAAAAATTTGCCAGAACAAATATTAAATATTAGATATGAGTAAATCTACGCGTACGCGTCGCCGGCTCGCTGATATAGACCTTTTTAGCGAGGGAGAAGAGATTGTCGATAATTCACAAAATCTTAAGAAGATAAATATTCAACATAGATATACTCTAAATGATGTACATCAAACATTTCTCGAGTTGTGTGTATATGAAAAAACAAAGATGGTTTTTGTAAGTGGAGCGGCAGGTACTGCGAAAACTTTCCTTGCAACGCTCGCTGCACTAACGATGCTTATACGCGGACAAGTTCGTAAAATTGTTTATATTAGAAGTATAGCTGAATCTGCAGAAAAAAGTATCGGAGCGCTACCAGGAGAGGTTGATGAAAAGTTTAAACCGTGGTCACTTCCTCTGCTTGATAAGCTGCACGAATTAGTATCACCACGTGAAGCAAATCTTCTAATCGAATCGCATTACGTGCAGTGTATTCCAGTGAATTTTGTACGTGGATTAACGTTTCACAACTCTGTTGTTATAGTTGATGAAGCACAAAATTTGACCGAAAAAGAAATTATTTCTATTCTAACAAGATTTGGCCACAACACTAAATTTATTATAGCCGGTGATCCAAAACAAAGCGATATTAAAAATACTGGCTATATAAAAGTATTTACTAAATTTAACGATGAGGAAAGCGCTGATCACGGCGTACACTGCGTGCAGTTTGGCGAGAATGAAATTGTAAGATCTCATATTCTCAAATTTATTGTACGCAAGCTTGGTTGTTAAGTTTATTATCCCCAAGTTGTACCACTAAACCAATTACTCTTACCAGTCGATACATTTGAGCCAACAACTGCTGGCCGAGAATTTGTTTTAACTTCTTCGGTATAATGTGTCGGAATTGATACATCAACACCCTCAAGTGGCTGTTCAAGGGAACTGTTCATATCATCATCACCCAACCATACACTCGTGGCACTATTAGATGTCTCTGCATAAATAGCAGAGTTGTTTTCGTGTTCAAATACCTCCACCTGCTTTACTCGACAGCGCTCGCCATATACTTCTTTTAAAAAAGAAGATGCAATTTTATAGCAAAATTCAGCTACTCGCTCAATACCAACTCCATTATCAAAAATTCTTAAATCAATTGCGCCCTTATTGTGTAGGGATTTAAAATCTTCAAGAAGTGGATCATCTGAAGCAATGGTAGTTGTATGGTCAAAAAAAGATTTAAGTCTTCGCTTCAGCTCACCTAGCCCACCGAAATCAACCACCCAATTACGCTCATCTAAATTATTACATTCAAACCAAAATTTGGCTTTAAGTCGATATCCATGAAGCTTACTGCATCGCGCTGAATTTTCTCCCGCATTATGTCTGCCTTCACTTGCTCGCCATTGCCTAAATGCACATGAACCGAGCTCCAATACTTTTGTTGAAATAAAATTACCCATGCAATTACTTTAAGGGCATGGTATTTAAAATCAAGAAATTAATTTATAATTGGTGTAAACAGAATCTATAATTGGTGTAAACAAAATCTTGTTAGATGTAAACAGAATCTATAATTGGTGTAAACAAAATCTTGTTAGATGTATCACGTGTGAGTATGCCTGTATATTCATGTTCTACATTAGAATTTGGTATTTCTAACTGTATATTTACCAATCTATTAAAAATTGATTGTTGGCCTAAAATTTGATTAACTTTAATAGGCTCTGGCGGTCGTTGAGAGCTAATTCTTATTGCGGGTTGATTTACTGTTGAAATATATTTTACGGTTAAATATTGGTTACTTATTCTTAATGTAGCGCCACCAAGCTGAGAAGATTCGTATATATTAACACCAGCACTGTCAATCACCGGCGCATTTGAATTTTGTGAAGCTTTTTGCGGCGCTTGCCGTTGTTGTTGATTGCCACTTGATCCAAAATAATTACCACCCTGATTAAAACCATATAAAGCGCCTGCACCTCTACCTAGTGCATAAGACAATCCACCACCTGTATCGCTATTGGTAGGGCTTAAGCCAAAGGCTCCTTTTGCAAAATCTGTTGCACCGGTGTAGACTCCTTTTGCTGCACTTTTTAAAGCAGAACCAATGCCTTCAATAACAACAGCTTTTTTAGGAATTGTTATTATTGTGCTGTTGTGAAAAAAATCTATGCTTTTGGTTGTCTCGGCAAGAATATATCCCTCATAGCCGTCAAATTCAGCAAAATCTTCTGCATATTTTGTTCTCGGATCAACTTTTAGTCTAACTTTTTGAAGTTGACTTTCAACAATTTGTGTGTAATTCTTACTAAAATTTGACATATTTATATTTAGTAGATTTTATTGAATTTTGTACTATATTAAGAATATGCAATTATTGAAATACGCTAACAGCAATATTCCACATAGTGAAATTGAAAGACACGAGATTATAAAAAATGCAGCAATGGCGTACGAGGGCTTTCTCGATGCTTTAAAAATTGATTGGAGAAATGATCCTAACAGTAAAGACACTCCAATGCGTGTTGCAAAATCTTGGGTTAATGATCTAATTAGTGGGTGCTATACACCTGCGCCTGACATTACTGCATTTGATAATATTGACAAGTATGACGGTATGGTCTGTCAAAATAATATTAAGGTTGTATCGATGTGCTCACATCACCATTTACAATTTACCGGAAAAGCGCACGTAGCATATATTCCATCGGTTGAAGGCAAGGTGATTGGCTTGAGTAAGCTAAACAGAGTTGTTGAATGGTTTTCTCGCCGCCCACAAGTGCAAGAAGCGCTCACGTCGCAAATTTTTGATTATATTGACGGAGTGTGTGTGGGCAATAAGGGCGTTGCGATTATGATTGAATGTAATCATACATGCTGCAGCAACAGGGGAGTGAAGCACGACAGTACAATGAGAACTGCTCGTGTAAGCGGTGCCTTTCATGATGATAGTGGTGCATCACGCGCTGAATTTTATAAATTTGTTGAATTTGCTAACAAATGAGTGTTGAGTCTCCATTTACTTTATGTGAGGAAGGTATCAAATACCACAAAGAGGTGTTTATTACTTTAAGTGGGGAGTGGAAGCATGAGCAACTATCATCTTTACTACAAGGTCTTAACACCGCTTACGCTTTAGGTAGAGAGTCTTTAATGCCTAATAGTATCACTAGTAGTATGTGGACTAATAATGATACTCAAATGTGCTATCTATCTAGTTATGTAACGCTTCCTGTGGAGTAGGATCAACTACTGCTCCCATTTTAGCAATAAAATCTTTTCCAAGAAGCACGGGTGTAGACATGCCTGTGCGATCTGTTACAGTAAAGGGTATATTGTTGTACGTTTTACCGTTAATAGTGATATTAAAATTAACGATCGGTCTATTTTCGCTTATTTTAGGCCCTTTTCGTACTTGAAGCTGATCACCACTTTTTCGATTGATCACATTACCGTTACACGTAAATGTAACAGTGGAGCCGTTTGAGGTGATATCGGTTGCGTGCAAAACGTTGTGTCCGTCATTGCCGGTATCTGCTTTTGCTTTTAACTCACCAACATCGTGAATGTTTACTGTTAACACAACTGGTATTACATATTGTTCAAAAAAGAAATTTTCAAATGTTTGCACGTGTGTATTTATTTGAGAAATTTAATTTTATACCCACCCCCATCATAGCACGGCGAAAAACCAATTTTGTGCTCTTTTAATGCATTATACAATTTATACACCGATCTAAAATTAAATTTTGCGTCTTTTGCTTTGATTATAAACGAAGAACCAAATGGTGCTGTATCTTTTCCTGGATGTTTGAATAAAATAAACCAATCGTCATCAGAATTCGCGAGATAATAAGCGAGCTGCATTGTGCCATATAGAAAAACCGCGTCGTCTTGGGTTTTAATAGCTTGTCTTAGGTTAAATTTACGTACAATGCACGCTAAAGCATATGGGAGCATTGAATAGTCAAACTTATTTGCAAATTGTGTTGTAATTTCATCAAATAAAAACTCAGTTTGAAAAGGATTTATATTGATAAGATGTGCGTTGTATTGATTTGCAAAACTTTCAATATTATTTTTAGTAATTTTCCATGGATTTCTATCACCCACACGTCCACCTTCCCCTTTTATCTCTATTTTTTGATTGCAAACAATGATGTCTCCACGCTTTGCCTTTATTCCGCCAGCAAATAGCACGAGCGGAAGCTCTGAAGGACCTGAATATCCACGCGCTTTACCTTCATCTGATATAGGGCGCATTTTTGTCCAAATTTCAGCCGTTAAATCACTGTTTTTAAAATCAGTATTGTAATATTCATTGAGAAAATCAATGATACTGGTGCGAATTAATTGATTTTGTTGTAAAAAATTAACAAATTGCCGTGAAATACTATTAGATGTGATGTCTTTCAACACATTTAATGTGTTATCTTTACATATATCACGCAAATAGGAGTAAATTTTGTTAATTTCAGTGAGTCTATCAATAATTTCACCGGTTTGATTTAAATCCTCATTTCTATCGTGTATATTCTGATTAATTAATCGAAAACACTCACCTAAATCAGGATCTGTTTGGCTTAAATTGATATAGTGAAGCAAAAGCTCACTCCACACACTACTATCAACACTATATTCTTTTTGTTCCTTATCGTCGTTAGTTGATACGACTAGTTTTACCATTATGAACTCATTGGTGTCGAACTAATACTATCGAGCACACCACTAACTAATTGAGCAGTTGTAGCAGGATCAGCGGTAGCGAGCTGACCTGTTGTTTGTTGAATCTGTTGCACAAGATCGGTAGGAATAATCTTTTGCAGCGCGGTAATCTGCTCCTCATCATTATTTTTAATCGCTCCTGCAAATGAAGCAATTACTCTTAATAAATTTACTGTAAGCTCACGAAATACATCGTATCCTGCTTGTGGATCCGACTCAGGTTGTTGTGGCTGTTGTTCTGGCTGTTGTGCTTGATCGGGTTGAGGCTCGGCAGCATCAGGTTGAGGCTGTTGAAACTGTTGCTGCCCTTCATCCTGCTCTCTTAAATAAGTATTTCGAGCGTTTTTAATTACTGCTGCAAATTTACTTGACATTTCTTATATTTATGTTGATTCTATTCTTTTTCAAGATGTGAGCTATAAAGTTTCTTTTAAAAGGTAAGAATATAAATTTGGGTCATGCTTCTTGATGATATTTACATTTAATAGCGTTGCGCCATTTGTTTCGTTTATAAGTCCGTGGTTGCTATCAAAATTACAGGCTATATAAGTTCTGAGTTTAGATATATCATTTACTCCCAATGCAGTTTCTGATTGTTTAAAGCCTGTTTGCTTTGTCTGTATGTTGTTTCCCTGCTCAATACCCATATTTCCTCTCCATTCTATATTTTGATTTTTAGGTATTGCAATGCTGATATATCCCGCAGGCTTTGGGTGAAAGATTTTATTTATAGAATTACTATAAAACCTTCCTGCTGTACCTCCAGTATTTGTAGGTACAGAAAATGTTAGTGCATTGTTGGGTTGCTTTGCCCAAAACACTGTATTACCCGGCGATTTTGTATCTTGCGACTTGATAAAGGGATTGAGTGTTTTATGTCCACGAAAAAGTGCTGTAGTATTTTCAACCGCAGCTTTTTTTTCAAAATCAAGAATATTTTTGACTCTAAATCCGTACTTTGATATGAGATCATTTAATCTACTTTTTACATCTTCTATATTACCGACCGGCTGTGTATGATTTATATTTTGTTTTAACTGTTCACGCCTTCCAATTTGATGCATATTTCCGTATGCATCTTCTATTTGATCTACAAATTTTGGTTTTACAATATTGTTTTCGTTCAAATATACACTACGCACTACCTCTACTAGATGTGCAAATTTACTAATCATTTAATTATTTACTAAGAGACATCTCGTTTTTAAATCGCGAAAATAGTGATCATTTAAAAATGTCAGCTTTTTTGCTGTAAGATATTTAAAGGCTCTGTCAAATGTATATTTGCGCTTATTATTACGTAATTGTGTGAGAAATGATGTAGCTTGATGTTGTTCTATTAAACCAATATAATAACTTAATGGTTTGCTGCTGCAGTACCATGAAATAGGCATATTTTTCCTACAGTCATCTATTATTTTTTGTATGTATTGAGTCAACTCTGGCGTTAAATTAATACAATCATCATTGTAATAAAATATAACCTTACCCTTCTCTACACTAATAGCTGTATTGCAGCAATTAATTATTATACAATGCGTCAGCAACCGCTTTGCGGTTGCTTTAAATTCATTTACATTATATTGTGTGCATAAATTATTATAATCATTAATAATTGATTTTAATAATTCACAAAAGTCACAAATAGTAATATTATGAAGAGGAAAATAATGTAATAGCTTCACTGTTTTAATTTACACAGTCTACAGTTAATTATCCCGTTATAATATTCTTCTTTTAGAAGAACTTCCTCTTTTATTTGTTCTTGGATTTCATAATATCCAAGCTCCCACTTGCTTTTACAAAAACGTATTATTTTAAATTCAAAATTTTCTTTACCTAAATTAAGAATATCAGAATTTAATTCTTTACAAGAACCAGTATATGTTTTCCAGTCCGACTCCTTTACAACACCTTCACGATTCTTTTTACCCTTACGTAAAGGTTTTTTATATTTTTTAATACACTGTTTTTTACCGATGTATTTGCGTCCATTGGTTTTATTAGTAATAATATATATAAAACCAAAAAAATCGTTTGGTATATCTATATTACATATCCAATGTCCTAAACTTTCACCATTCACTTACTTAATTAGTAGTTAATCTGCAGCAATAAATTTATCAACTATCTTTTTTTTTATTTTTTTTCTTTTGCTTACCAGTAAGAAAAACAGTCTCAGGTACACGTCTTTTATTTATTTTTTTAGATTTGCCGAGAAGTTGCGGCATACGCGCATCACCTTGTGCATATGTATCTGAATTTGGCTGTCCCATATCAAATTGTGTACCTACATTATTACCAAAAGCCGCAGTTGTTATATCTTCTGCATATAAAGAATAATAAAATTTTTCAAATGTACTTGATTTTATTGCCATATATATTATATTTATCATAATGAATGAATTGCTTCAAAAATATAATGAGCAAATTAAGCAGGACCTTGAAATAACTCCTATGAATATTGCTGAGCAATCGCGCAGGTTACCAGCACGTAGACATTTTTGGACAGCTCGCTTAATAGAGCATAAAATAAAGCTTAATGAATTAAAAGCGAGACAAAAGGATATTTCTTTTAGAGTGCAGCAACAAATACAAGACAATGCTGTTGTCGCGTTAGATAGGCATAGCATATCTAAAACAGTCGATAGCAATGAAGCGGTAAAGAAAATTAAACAAGAAATTTATGATAATGAAGTTATCATTGAATATCTTGAAGCAGTTCAAAGAAACTTTTTCTCAACTACATATGATATTAAAAATATTATTGAGATAATGAAAATGGAGCAGTTGTGAACATTACGTTTGATATAGCTGGAAGAAAAGCGCAAATTCAATGCGAAAATGAGCACATTTTTAATTTGATACGCCAAGAATTTAGCATTCCAAATGAAGCTAAGAAATTTGCTCGTACACCGGCACAGCAGCGCTTTATTCAAAGCCGTATATATGCAATTACACCTACTGGTTTATTTGATATTGGCATGTACAATGAAATAAAGCAATTCATCGTTCAAAATCAACTCGGACTTATAAAAGAAACACCATTATTTATTGAACAATTGCTGCCTACCATTAATGATAAGCTTTATACAAAACTTTCATTGCAGCTATATGACTATCAGCGATTTGCAGCGGAAAAGTGTCTACAAAATGGTCGTGGTGTATGTCTTTATGCAACAGGTGCTGGTAAAACATTAATAATAGCTAGTATTTTATCAAGTCTATACAAAAATTCAAAATGCTTGGTTGTTGTGCCAGATATTGGACTGGTAGAGCAAACATTTAAAGACTTTTCAAGTTATAATGTACCGTTTACGTTTTGTAAGTGGTCTGGATCAAATGAATTAGATGCCGGTGCTGAGGTTATTATAGCAAATCAGGATATTTTAATTAATCGTTTTGAAAAAAATCAATGGATAAAAAATGTTAGATGTGTTGTGGTAGATGAGGTGCATACACTTAAAAGAGGCAATAAAATTACAAATTTAATTTCAAAAATTAAAACAAATAATAAATTTGGTTTTACAGGCACACTACCAACTAATAATATAGATAAGTGGGCAGCTCTTGGATTAATTGGACCTATAATTGCAGAAAAAAATAGCTATGAATTAAGACAAGAAGGATATTTGACAAATGTTGAGTGTCGAGTTGCAACGATAAAATATAAAAATAAACGCGATATGAAATATCGCGATGAGCTTGATTTTATATATAATAATGAATTTCGCAATTATATTATTGCATCAATTGCACAAAAGCTTAAACACAATGTTTTAATACTCGTAAATCACATTAAGCACGGTGAAAATTTGTTTGACAAAATTAATCAAACACAACACAAAAAACAAGTATTTTTTATCAGAGGTAGTGTCGACGTAGAGGATAGAGAGCGAATTAAATCTATTATGGAAAATAGCAACGATGTAATATGCATTGCTATGAGTTCTATCTTTTCTGTTGGTATTAATGTTAAAAATATCAATTCAATTATTTTTGGAGCTGGTGGTAAGAGTTTTGTTCGTCTTGTTCAAAGCATAGGTCGCGGTTTAAGAAAGCATAAAAATAAAGAAGAGTTAGTACTTTTTGATATATGTGATAGTTTAAAATATAGCAGCAGCCACTTTCAAAAACGCAATGAAATTTATATTCAAGAACGAATTAAGACCAGCACAATTAATTTTCTTGAAAAATAAATTATAGATATTATAATTTTTAAACATGCTTGCACCGAAAAGAAAACCATCAACCGCCGATAAGGAACAGTTTTATGTAGATCCAGAAAGATTTCGCACAATGATCAGCGAATATTATAAAACAGATGACTGTACTAAAGAATTAGGCGAATCAATCAATAAAATTGCAGAGGGACTGAGCCATTCTCCAAATTTTCAAGGTTACACATATAGAGATGAAATGATTGGAGACGCTATTGTTAAAATGTATAGCGCGCTCAAATTTAAAAAATTTAATATTAAAAGCGAGACAAGTCCATTTGCTTATTTTACAACAATTGCTTTTCACGCTTTTATTAATAGAATTAAAAAAGAAAAAAAACATCACGAAACTGTCGAGTCGTATAAAGAAGATCGATATGAGCAAATGCTTACATTAGGTGGTAGTCCTGAAGAACACTTTAACATATACACAAAGCCGGTGATCGAAGATGAAGAAAACTTTGACGACAGCGAATAAAATTGCTATATTTAGCGATATACACATTGGTGTACACTCAGATTCAGCGCTCTGGCATAAAATATCTCTACAGTGGTGTGATTGGTATGTAGAGGAGCTCAAGAAGCGTAATATAAAAGATATTATTTTTTGTGGCGACTTTTTTCATAATAGAGATAGTATAAGTGTTAGCTCGTTACAAGTAGGCGCGCAAATACTTAATAAATTAAGCGACTTTAATGTGTATATGATAGCAGGCAATCACTGCTGTTTTTTTAAAGATAATGCTAGTGTAAATTCACTCTCTGTTTTTAAAGGAAGACAGAATGTGGTGGTTGTAGATGAGGATATTTTAAATCTCAATATAGGAGATAACTGTAGAGCTGTTTTATGTCCGTGGGGCACTGAGCAGAGCAAGATTCCTAATGCAGATGTATCATTTGGACATTTTGAAATACAAACCTTTAAGATGAACACATTTAAAATATGTGATCATGGATTTTCTATTCGCAAATTGCTTGAAAGCACACCACTCGTATTTTCCGGACATTTTCATTTTAGAGATGAGCGAATATTTGAAATAGGTAAAATTATATATGTAGGAAATCCCTTTCAATCAGATTTAAACGATACAGAAAATCAAAAAGGTTTCTATATTTTTGATGGGGATAATAAGAACGCTGAATTTATTGAAAATAATACATCACCCTTAATACATAGAATAAAATTGTCCGAGCTATGTTTTGAAGAGACTGATATTAAAGATTTACACTTACAGGTCACAAAAAATGTCATTACGTTTATTATAGATGAAATTTTAGAAGATAAGGACATTGATTTTATTAAGCAAAAAATAATGTCTTTTAATCCACTCAAAATAAATTTTGAATTAGAGATGCCCTTATCCGATTTAAGAGAAAAACAAAATAAATTTGAAGGCATAGAAGCAGAGCAAGCAATTGTAGAGTTTATTAATTTGATGGATTATTCAAACAAGCAACAACTTCAGACATATTCGGTAGATTTATATAGAAAATTTAAATGAAGCATGTTATTTTTAAACGTTTAAGTATACAAAATTTTCTATCAATTGGTAGAGAGCCTGTAACCTTGTATTTTGATCACAAACTCAATATTATAACAGGTGTGAATAAAGATATGGAAATGCGACGTAATGCTATTGGTAAGACCACAATAACTGATGCATTATATTTTGCTATCTTCGGAACTACTCTGCGTGAGCTTAAGAAAGAATTTATCATCAATAACATTACAAACTTGACGTGTGAGGTTGAGCTTGATTTTGATGTTATTGATACTAAAAAAACTTCTTATAGAATCGTTCGCCGGTTGAATCCTAGTAAATGTTTTTTATATAAAGATCAAATAGACATAACCAGAGATTCGATCGCCAACACCACACAGTTTATACACGATTTAATCGAAGCATCTCCTAGTGTTTTTAAAAATTGTGTAGTAATGTCTCTTAATAATACTATTCCCTTTATGCTTCAAGATAAGGTGGAGAAGAGAAAGTTTATTGAAAGCATTTTCAATCTTCAAGTCTTTACAAAAATGCTTCTTCATGTACGAGAGGAATACAATGAAAATAAAAAATTGTATGAGATTGATTTGGCAAAAATAACAAACGATCAATTAAGTTTAAAGAGTTTAATTGATGAGAGAAATAATATTATTAATTCTCGAAAAACAAAATTAATTGAGCTACAAAATCGCAAGCAAAAAATTATTGACGAAATAAAGAGAGAAAAAGAAAAGGCCGAAAAAATACAAATTTTAGATGATAAAGAGTTACAAAAAAATATTAAAATTCTTAGTGATGGTCTTGATCAGATTAGAGATAAAATAGCTAATCTACAACAAGATATTGCTATTAATAATACACGTGTTAATAGTATAACTGTACAGCTATCAGATATTACTACAGGTAGTGTGTGTGAGTCATGTTTAAGAAAGCTTGATAAACACGATCACGAAAATTTAGATAAGATAAAAAAAGATAAACAACAAGAAAGAGATTGTATAGTGGATGAGATAAAAAAATTACAATTACAACTCTCCAAGAGTAATAAAAAAAATGATGATATAAAAAATTTAATTGCAAAAACAAACAGTACAATTAAGCAAAATATTATTAGAAAGAGCGACAAAAAAACAATACTCAACAACATTACTAATAAAGAGGAGTGGCTTAAATCTTTTAATGATGAAATAAAAAATAATGATCAAAGTGATACTTCATTAGATAGCTCGATTGAAAAATACAATAAATCTATAAAAGAATTAGAAATAATTATTAATAAGCATGTCAGTCATTTAGACATGCTTGATAAAATGAAAAATATTTTATCTGAAGAGGGAGTAAAAGCCTATATAACAAGAAAAATTCTCAGCATACTCAATAGTAAAATTCAATTCTATTTGGATAAAATAGGCTTTAAATGTACTTGCAGATTCAATGAATTTTTTCAAGAAGAAATTATTAATAATAGCGGCAAACTGTGCTCTTATTCCAATTTCTCCGGAGCAGAGCGTAAGAGTATTGATTTAGCTTGTTTATTTGCGTTTATTGATATTCGAAAAATGCAGGGAAATGTATCGTATAATATAATTTTTTATGATGAATTATTAGATTCAAGTCTAGATGATAGGGGAGTTGAATTAGCTTTTAATATCATTAAAGATAGAACACTACAATTTAACGAATGTGCTTATATTATTACACATAGAAAAGATGCAGATATTTTTAGTTCTTGTAATGTTATTTTTCTTGAGAAGCATAAAGGTATAACACATCGAGTTGCATAATAAAAGCATGTATATACATACATGTTAGATGCACGCACATACACCGTTTAGGCAACCGTTTAGGCAACCGTTTAGCGCACCATTTAATCAGCAAATATCAAGACCAAAACCGCCACCACCACCTTCTCAACCTGGTGCTGATTTACCTCGTGTGCTGCAATATGCAGCAGATGTTTCAGGGTGTGGGTTTTGGAGACTGTTTTGGCCTGACCACATTCTCAACGCAAATCAAAAACTAATATCGACCACTACCACTATTATGAATAATAGTGAGGCCTTTTATGCTCCTCTTAAGGCTATTAGAATTCAGCGCCAGGCGACTAAACAACAGCTCGACTTTGTCAAATACTTGAAACATTTACAATCTAAATTTAATTTTCGATTAATTTATGAAATTGATGACGTTGTTTTCCATGAAGATATACCAGATTACAATCGCTTTAAATTTGCTTTTGAATCGGATGAAATTAGATCAAATATACTTGAGATTATGTCTCTTTGTGATGAAATCACTGTGACGAATGAGTATATGCGTGATTACTTTAGAGAAAAGACTGGTAAGAGAGAAGTAACTACTATACCTAATTTTCCACCCGCGTGGTGGATCGGACATTATTTCAATCCCGAGCGACAATACAATTTACTTCTCAAACACAAAAAGAAGCCTCGCATTCTTTATGCGGGATCTGGTGCACACTTTGACGTTCTTAATAAAGTTAATAACAAAGACGACTTTGAAGGAATTACCAAGCACATCATTGATACTCGTCACAAATATACGTGGGTGTTTATGGGCGCTGCTCCAAATGAGCTACATAAATATATTAGATCTGGAGAAATAGAACTACACCCATGGCAGCGGCTCTATGATTTTCCTAAAAAAATATTTGAATTAGAGATTCAAATGATGGTCGCTCCTTTACAGGATAATAAGTTCAATAGATGTAAGAGCGATATTAAATTTATTGAGTCGTGTGCTTTTGGCTTACCGATTGCTTGTCAAGACATGGTCACATATCAAGATGCTATTCTTAAGTTTAAAACCGGCGACGAAATGATACAATGTATTGAAGATACATTAAAGCGTACTAATAGATATAAAGATAATGCTTTCAATTTAAGAAAAATTGCTGCGGATCGTTTTCTTGAACTCGATAAAAATCAGGATTGCTATGTTGAACTATTTACAACGCCATACGGCAGCGATAAACGCATTAATTTAAATAGGTTTAATAAAAATATTTGATTTCTAAGTTTTTAAAAATACTATATTTCTAATATGGTTGGATATAGAAATATAGCGTACAGTCCTGCTACAAGATCTGTTAAATTATTTACGTGGGATGAAAAAGGTAATAGAATATCCGAGACACATCCCTTCGAGCCCTATCTATTTGTAGAGAGTGAGAATGGTGATGAAGAGAGTATATTTAAAACGAAGTTAAGAAAAAGAACTTTTCAGACACAATTTGATCGCAATAAATTCATACAGAGCTGTGGAACGACGAGATTATTTGATAATATACGGCCCGATCAGCAGTTTCTTATAGACAAATATTACAAAAATAATAGCGATAGTGATTTTAGTAAATTTGACATTCGTGTCGTAACAATAGACATTGAAGTATACGCACCCGATACTTTTCCCTTAGCAGAAGAAGCTAAGTTTCCTATCAATATCATTACCATACACGACTCTTTAACAAAAAAATTCTTTTCTTGGGGTACAGGGCCATATAAACACGATCGAGAAAATTTAGAATATTTTGAATGTAAAAACGAACGTGAGCTATTACTTGAGTTTAAGTCCTTTTTCAGTGATTTAGAATGTGATTTATTAACGGGATGGAATAGTAGTGGGTTCGATATACCATATATTATCAACAGAATGGGTAATGTATTGGGAGCAGATCATGCTAAAGACCTTTCGCCTATAAAGCGAGTATATCCGCGAACAATGAGCGGTATGTTCGGAAAACAAGAGACACGATGGTATATAGATGGTATATCTTGTGTTGATTATATTGACATATACAAACGATTTCGATTTAAAAATCGCGATAATTACAAATTAGATAATATTGCTGAAATTGAATTAGGTGAAAAGAAGGTTGATTATGGTAATACAAATCTTGCATCATTAGCAAAAAATGATTGGAATCTGTTTGTAGACTACAACATTCAAGACGTTGCACTATTGGCAAAGCTAGATGAAAAGCTTAAGTACATAAATTTACTTAGAATGCTTGCATACATGGGTCTCACTACAATGGAAAATGCCATGAGTACTCTCTCTACCATTACCGGTACTTCTTGTATTAAAGCAAGAAATAGAAATCAACACCTTCCAACATTTATACGTAATGAAGTAGAAGGTAAAAACCCCGGCGCATATGTGGCAGAGCCGCTTGAAGGGTTTCAGCAGGATGTAGTTTCTTTTGACGCTAATTCACTTTATCCAAATATTATGATTAGCCTTAATATGTCGCCTGAGACTAAAATAGGCAAAATTATTGATAATGATGAAGAGAAAATTACCATACAACATATCAATGGTACAACGTACGATTTAACGCCGAGCAAGTTTATACAATTTTTAAATACAGAAAGTATATCTGTATCAAAAGCAAAAATATTATTCAGTCAAAAACACAAAGGTATTTTGCCTGAAATAGTCGATGAATGTTATAAAGAGCGTGTTACTATTCAAAAAGAGCTGCACGAACTTGAAAAAGAATTAGCTGAAAAGGAAAAAAATATACAGCCTGAAAAGGAGAAAAAATTAAAATACCGCATCACACAATTAAATGCAAAACAACTATGTATTAAAATTTTCATAAATTCCGTTTATGGGTATATGGGAAATAAACACGCACCCCTCGGCGACGATGATATTGCCTCATCTATTACATTAACTGGTCAATATATTATTAAATCTGCTCGTAAAATAGCACAAAAATATGTAGACGATGTGTGTGGTAAAAAAATGCCTGATATAGCTGTCGCAGGTGATACTGATAGTCTTTATATTTCAATTAAGCCGGTATTAGATAAACTAAACACAACTTTGATGGAAAATAGCGCCGTAACAAGCACTACTTATGGTGTGATAGATGAAATTAACAAACACATCAATACAGAGGTTGAAAAAATAATGCGAAGAGATTTAAATTCTTTAGATCCTCGAATATTTTTTAAACGTGAATCAATTATTGATAAGGGACTATTTCTTGAAAAGAAGCGCTATGTTGCTCATGTTGTAGATGAAAAAGGCATTGTAATGGATAAGTGGAAATATGTCGGTGTAGAGGTTGTTAGAACTGCTATGCCAAAGCAAATTAAGCCACACGTAAAAAATATTATCGAGACAATGCTCTCTACACAGAGTAGAACTAAAACTAATGCTATTTTAAATTATGTTTATGATGAGTTTAAAAAATTAAAGCCAGAGGATTTGTGTTTTGTTGTGGGTGTGAGAGGAATAGAAAAATATAAAGACAGATTTTCCAATTTTAATGCGCCAAAAGGCACGCCTATTCATGTTAAATCAGCTATAAACTATAATATATTGTTGAAGCGTTTGAATATTGCTGATAAATATGAAGAAATTCAATCTGGTGATAAAATTCGCTGGATGTATATTTCCACGCCAAATAAATTTGGTATTAGTACTATCGCGTATAAGTATTATTATCCTAGAGAATTTGTTGAGCTTTTTAAGCCAAATTATGAGCTTATGTTCGAAAAAATGATATTTTCTGTTGTTGAGCGGTTCTATAATGCGGTAAAGTGGCCTGCACATAAACCAACCGAACAGCCGGTATCAGATTTATTTGATTTATTTGGTTGAATTATCAAAATTATATCTTATATATTGTATATGGAACTTATTGCTATTGAAACACCAGGTAAAACAATTATTGCTGAACTCATTGAAGATAAAGAGACAGAGGTTGTTGTAAAAAATCCCGCAGGACTATACACTCAACCGTCACAAAACCAACAACTCGTTGTGCAACTATTTCCTATCTTGTTCAATGAAATCCTTCAAAAGGACAACGTAACAGACGGCACTACATGGACATTTAGTAAAGTAGGTGTAGGAATTTCAAAAGGATGTACATTTTATGAAAATCTTGTTAATCAATATAAGCAGATCTTTAACCCCTCGCCGATTATTCAACCACAAAGCAACATCGCAGCTCCAGGTGGAGACAATATTATAAAATTGTTCGACGATTAAGAATAAAAAAAAGTATTCTTTATAAAAGTCATAGTTTCTACGTGGAACTATGACTTTTTTATTGTATATTACTATCCGATATGGAAACAGAAATTAGAAATATTTTGGATAGTATTAATGAAATTAATCCTTATGCTACATACCTAAACAACAATACATTAAGTACAGTATCTGATTGGATCGATACAGGTTCCTATGTGTTAAATTCAATTATATCTGGATCCCTACATAAGGGTATACCAAAAGGACGCGTTACACTTTTTGCAGGGGAATCTATGACAGGAAAAAGTTTGTTTGTACAGCGTATTTTAGCAAATGCACAAAAGCAAGGTCTGTTTCCTGTCATTTTTGATACAGAAGGTGCTATTGACCCTGTGGGTGCTGCGAGACTGGGTCTTGATATTGAGAATGTAAAATATGTGCCATGTACAACAATTGAGCAAACACGAAATGCTATATATAAACTCCTTAACACAATACATGAAAATAAAATGTACGGTAAGTTTATCGTTGCAATCGATTCACTCGGCAACCTACAATCTGCACTAGATTATTCACGAATGGAGAAAGAAGGAGAAGGAGCGGATATGGGATCACGTGCTCGTGCCATAAAATCGCTCATGCAGACATGTACAAATCTCGGCCTCATTACACAAACAACATTTATCATTACAAATCACGTTTATGATAATCCTGGTGAAATGTATCCAAGTATTGAAAAAAATATGCCCGGGGGAAAGTCAGTTGCATATCTTCCCTCCGTTACAGTGCAGCTTGCTCGCAAGCCTATAAAAGAAGATGCTAAAATCGATAATTCAAAGACAGCTGTAATGCAAAAAAATTACGGCGGCATTATTATTAGAGCTCTTACTCGTAAAAATCGATTTATTAAGCAATATATTGAAGGTGAAATGTATTTGAGCTTTTCAACAGGATTGGATAGATATTATGGCTTGATTGAGCTAGCGGTCGGCCTCGGTGTAGTTGTTCAAACTGGCTCAACATATTCTCTTGAAGATGGTACAAAGTTGGGATATGCTAAAAAATGGCGTAATAATACTGAATTATGGGAAAAGACAATTTTACCACAAGTAGAAAGTAGAATTTTAAAAGAATGGAGCTATAGTAATTCAGAATCAGTTGACAGTATTCTTGATGATATAGAAAATATCGAAGACGAGACAGAAAACGAATGAAAATAGTACTCCCTCTATCAGGTGGAATGGATTCCGCGGTATTGCTTTATAAAGCATTACATGATGGTCATACAGTGTTGCCTATCGTATATAATTATAATCAACGCCATAAGAAAGAAATTGAGTGCGCTCTTACTCTCTGTGAGAGCGCACAAGAAAAGTTTAATCAAGCAGTGATTTCTAAATTTGTCGATGTTTCTTTTTTGAGAGATTTGTCACCCGTCTCATCTTTAACAAGTGATGATATTGAAACACCTGATATAAGAAAAATAGCGGGGGAAGCTCAGCCAAAAAGCTATGTACCTTTTCGCAACATGATGTTTCTAAGTATAGCTCTGTCTTATGCTGAGTCGGTGGGTGCAGAAGAAGTGTGGCACGGTGCAACTAAAGTAGATAGTATGGCCGGTTATTGGGATGCAAGCCCCGACTTCCTTCCATCAATAAACAATCTTTGCAATTTAAATAGAGAGCACAAAATACGTGTAGTAGCGCCGTTAATTCAATCGGATAAAAAAGATATTGTTAAAGAAGGTGTAGAGTATGAAGTACCATTCAACAAAACATATACATGCTATTCAGGAAACGATATTGCAGATGCAACAACTCCAAGCAGTAGCTTAAGAGTTAAGGGATTTATTGATGCGGGATATAAAGATCCTCAACAATATATACAGCAAGAAGAAATAGATAGACTGTATATAATGCATAACTGCAAAGAGTTACCCTACCATTGATAACGCTGCTCCACCTTCATAAGATGTTGTTTGCGTGCAATCCTCATTTGTTCAGTTAAGATGTTTTGTTGACGATTTGTCATTCTCGATTCAGGCAATTCAAACTCAAACTCATCATCCTGATCCTCAGGCGCTGTTTCCTCAGGTGCCGTCTCCACTGGCGCTGTTTCTACACCAGGCTTATAGATTGTACTATTACCGTTTCTCTCAACCTCCACTTCACTAATATAATTATTGAGAGTAGTATCGAAAAAGCTTGCACCAGTTGTTGCATCACGTAAAAGTGCTTTTAAATTTGGCTGTGCGGGTACATCTTTTAAGCGTATGTAATTTATTACTCCACCTTGCTGACTAATAAATGAAATATCAGTAAACGTTTGTTGATCTTCTGATTTGTTAGCAGATTGTGGTCTAAACTCAACATCAGCAAGTGATTCTTTTAACTGGTCTGTAATCGTCTGCTCTCCACCTACGTTAACTCCACCAAATACATTACCCTGATCTTCAACATCACCTTCATCTGCATCTGGAATATCTGGAATCTCTTCTTCTATGTCCTGTGTAATATTTGCAACAGCAGCTCGAATAGGAGCATTAGCTGATAGTTGAAGATCAAAATTTTGACTTGCATACTCTATCCACCCATTAATCCAATCTTGTACATTATCATATCCTTTTTCTTGAAGCTGCTCAAGAGTAACGCCACGAAGAATTTCTTTTACATGTTTTGTTGCAATGACTGATTCTGCGATACCTAAAGAAAATGCACAATATCTTGCAAACGCTAATTCCGCTTCTCTATATGCAGTTTTACCTACACGGCGCATTGAGCCGTATCTACCAGTCGGTACTTCCTCGCCAAATTTGTTTTTAAAATGTGTTTTCGCTTCCTTTCCAGGTCCCCAACCAGGAATGACATATTCACTATCTCCCATTTTAATTTTTTCATTGATAAGAATGCGGTTTTTCCAACCAGGACCACCAAGTATACTGCTCATAATTTTATTTATTTTTATTTGTTGATTTTTATAGTTTTTCAACTTATAATAAATTATGTGTGCTATATTTGGCGCTTTTTCAAAAAGTATGTATGAGGTCTTAATGGCCGCAAATGTTGACAGAGGTAATTTTGCGTATAGTCATTGTTTTGTTAATAAAGGAACAGTGCCCCTGTCAATACAACGTTTTGATAAAATTTTACCACCAGAAAAGATAAAAGCATCGGATAATATAAAATATTTTTTTGGACACTATCAAGCACCTACTAGTTTTGTTGAATACTGGGATGTAAAAACAAGTCACCCATTTATAGAAGGTGATTGGGTCGTTGCTCACAATGGGGTAATTACTAATTTTGAAGATTTAGAAGTAGATTTTACATCAAACCATACATTACAAATAGATAGTAATATTATACCGATTATACTTGATCACTTTTATAAAAAAACGCAAAATGTAGTTACTTCTATTGAAAAAACGTTTGATTTAATCGAAGGTACAGCTGCTGTGTGGATTGTTAATACAAAACATAAGCAATCGTTTATTTTACGACAAGGAAGCACGTTATTTGCAAATAAAAAGACGGGATGCTTTAGTTCAGTTGAATGCAGCAGTAAGGAGTGGTGTGCATTAGATGAAGGAGCCGTATATGAAATAAATTATAAGCGTAAAAAGCTTGTTGAAGTTGGCAATTTTAAAGTTAAATCTCCATTTTTGTTTGTTTAATATGAGTACAAATAAAAAAAGAACTTTTGAAACAGGCGCCCATCGTAATGATGATGCGGGTAAAAATAAAATGTCTCTTGTACCCCATAAAGAATTAATGAGGGTTATGAAGAGATATAGAGATGGTGCGGATAATTTTGGTGCAAATAATTGGCAAAATGGAATGAAATTAACTGAATTGTATGATAGTGCACAAAGACATTTAATGGCGTGGTTTATGAAAGAAGGGGATGAAGATCATGCAGCTGCAGCTGTTTGGAACATTTTATGTGCTATGTGGATGGAAAAAAATAAACAAGAAATGGATGATAGAAATGATTTTTAATTTAGCTAAAAAAAATAAAATTTTAATAGCAAGTTGTACTAAAGAGAAAGATCAAGCAAAGACACTTTTAAACAGGTCATTACTTGATAATCCACCACTTTTGTGTGATAAAAACTTTGTTTTAAACAATAAGAATGGTCTTTCATATGCATACAATAAAATTATTGATGCACAAATAAATCATTATGATTTTATAGTTTTTATTCATGATGATGTTTATTTGGATTGTATAAATCTAGCTGATAAACTTGAGAGAGCAAAGAATGAGTTAAAGTATGATATTATTGGCGTTGCTGGAACTACAATGCCTAAAATCACCCACCCCGCTCTATGGCATATTATGGGCGAGCGAAGCAATCACAAAGGCTTTGCTGGACATATTGCACCAGATGGGTCAAAATATATGACAAGCTTTGGTCCTACACCGAGCAGAGCTACTATTATTGACGGGCTGTTTATAGCAATAAATTGCAATGCTGTGAAACGCACTGGTTGGAGATTTAATGAAAATTTTGAGTTTCACCATTACGATATTTCTAGTTGTATTGATGCAAATAGATTAAAAATGAGAATAGGTGTCATTCCTATTATGTTATTTCATAAATCACCAGGACTTGCAAGCATTGATCAACCAGATTGGGCAGAAAGCAACAAAAAGTTTCTATCTATATATTCATGAAGCTTGACTTAGAGTGGACAGAAAAGGTTATTCTATGTAAATCGCTTATTGACGAAGATTATTTTTCATTAATAAGTGAACATTTAAAAACTGAACACTTCTCAAATAAAAATTATGCATTTGTGTTTGATGTAGTCAAATATTTTTTTGACGCAAGAAAGCAGCTTCCAAGTGCTACAGAAATTCGCTCCTATCTTCAAACAGATGAACAAAAGCGTGTTTTTAAAAATGTATTAGACGACTTAACAAATGTAGAGACAGAGCTTAATAAAGATGAGCTATATAATAATACAGAAAGATTTATTAAGGAGCGTAGCATATATCAAACACTGCTTAAAGTTGCAAAAGATATTGGTGATGGAAATATTGATACGTCTAATATACTAAATCAATTTGAACAAGCGTGTAATGTTTCGTTTATACATGATATTGGTACAAATTTGTATAAAGACTTTCATAAAATTCGCGAACACATTTTACAGCCCGAGCCAACCATTAGTACGGGATATAAGTGGTTAGATGAAAAAATAGGAGGAGGTTTTTTAAGAGATGGTCGCGCAATGTATGTATTTGCTGGTGAAACTAATATTGGTAAGAGTATAGTTCTGGGTAATTTTGCAATTAATCTTGCTAGACAAAAACTAAATGTGCTTGTTATAACACTCGAAATGTCAGAGATGGTATACAGTAAAAGACTTCTTGCTAATATATCTGACATACCAACTAGTAAGTTAAAGGATGATATTGAAATAGTACAAGCACAAATAGAAAATTTTAATAGTAGTGCTCGTGGAAATATTATTGTCAAGGAGTTTCCACCAAGTATGATGACGCCACGTGACATACATAATTATATCAGTAAGGTGATTAAATCAGGAATTCAGATAGGTGCGATTGTTCTCGATTACGTCAATCTTTTAACGAGCAGTAAGGGTAAAGATTCATATGAGCGTTTAAAATATATATGCGAAGAAATACGTGCAACAACATACACGTTTAAATGTCCACTAATAACAGTAACACAGTTAAATCGGTGTCTAGATGTAAGTTCGACTGTCATAACTGATAAAGGAAATAGAGCAATAGGCGATATACAGAAGGGAGATAGGATTTTAGGTAAGGATGGCTTCGTAGAAGTTAGATATGTATACCCCAAAACAAAGCAATTATGCTACAAAATTAAAACAAGGAGCGGAAGAGAGATCATATGTTCTAGTAAACATATATTTCCAACACACAATGATTTCAAATCTATTGATACCGGACTACGCAAAGGAGACAAATTATTGAGTTTAACTGAGTGGCCAGGTAAATAAGCAGATGGAGTTAGATATATTTTTAAATTATGAATAATTTAGTCGAAGATGAAATAGTAGAAATAGAACTTGTGGGGAGTGTAGATACTGTTGATATAGCTGTATCAGATGATAATCTTTTTATAGCAAATGGAATTCTCACACACAATTCAGGTTATTCTGTCAGCGAACCAGGTCTAACAACACTAAGTGAAAGCTATGCCGTTGGAACTACAGCAGATTTTGTTGGGTCTGTGTGGCAAGGAGAAGGTGATAATGATTTAGGAATCATGAGAATGTCACTTTTAAAAAGTAGATTTGGTACAAATAGTGGTACAAACGCATTTAAGATAGATTACTCTACACTTAAAATAAAAGAAGATAAAGAGCTCAATAATATGACACAAGATTCAGAAAGTGTAATGAGGACACTTGATATCCTTAGATCTGATTTAAATTGATTTATTAAAATATTAACGTAAATAAAAACAATGTCAAAAATTGCTATATGGTCTGATGTGGACCTCGATGGAGCTGTATCACAGCTCGCAATACAATGGGTGATGAAAAATTTTAATTTTTCTCGCGAAGTTCATCTTTCTCGTGCTATGGATCTTCGCCGCCAATTTACAACATGGCTTCTAAACAATAAAATAGATGAATACGAAGCTATTTTCTTTCTCGACCTAGACACAACTCCAATTTCTGATTTAATAGATCGACCAAACGTTGTAATTTATGATCATCATGAAACACATTTTGAACAAGCACAGCTCTATACAAAGGCTGCAGTTATTGTTAAAAAATGTAATTCAACCGCTGAGCTCATCTATAAGCATAATAAAAATAAAGTCGATTTTACATCAGATCAACAATATCTAATCGCACTCACAAGTGATTATGATAGCTATCAGCTAAAGCACGAAGATTCAAAAAAGCTTAATATTCTATTCTGGTCATATCCACCGAGCACAAGACTTGCTAAATTTACAAATCAATTTTTAAAAGGTTTTAAGCGATTTACTTTAGAGCAAGAAAAGACTATAAATGAGTATCAGGAAAAAGTTAAAGATGCAGTAGATAATTTGAGGTTGTTTTATGGTAATTACAGACATTATACTGTTGCTTGTACGTTTTGTGAGGTAGGTCATAATGAAATTGCTTCTTATATTGCTAATCAATATGATTTTGAGATTATAATTTTAGTAAATATAAAAATGGAGAGTGTCTCCTTTAGACGTCACCCTGAGTGTGATGTTAATTTATCTGAAGTATCTGCTGATCTCTGCAACGGTGGTGGACACCCTGCGGCGAGCGGCGGAAAGATTACAGAGAAATTTCTTGAATTTACAAAAACACTTTCTGTTTATGACAACATATAATGATTTCACACAAGATTATAAATTTCTTTCATTTTGTAGTTTCCTCACAATCATACACGGTAAGAAATTAAATTTACCTAATATCTTTATACTACTCCTTAAAAATAAAAAGTATCGAGATATGTTTAAAATTATATTAGATATAGAATGTGATTACCAGATTTTTAAAACTTTTATAGATTACGACCCTACTCTACACAAAAGCAAATATATTTCAAAGTACCTCAATAAAAATAAAAATGCACTTAAATGAGTTTGAAAAAAGCATATACAATCAATTTTTATTTTCAAAGCGCAGAGGTAAGCCGGTACGTGCACGAGAAAATTTCTCTACAATAAAAGAAGAAGATTATATTGCTTTAAAAAAAATAGTAGGATTTTTAAATGCAGCTGAAGGTATTAATGTGCGGGATTTTTTTGATGCAGGATTTGAGGAGTCAAAAAATTTATACTTAAAAGATTTTACAACAATGTCTGCTATCGCTAGATATAAGCGATATACTGCAAAAAAACTTCTCGACATTGATAGTGAGTGGACACAAAATTTGATAGATGAATCATTATTGTTTATATATGATTTTTGTAAAGAAAATAATTCAAATATAGGTGAGTATCTTGATGCTAAATCACCTAGTGGTATACCCTGGTTCATTATTCACTTAAAAAATACGAATATTTGTTTATACGCAGTCCTTGCATTTCCAAACTGTGAATATAAATTAAATATATATGCTGCAGATATAAAGTTTGTTCTCTCTGAAGAATTCTACAACAGTATATCTTTATTTAGAACAAAATTTTTTGCTGCAGTATGTAAAAACAAAACCAAAAATAAAATAACAAAACTAATAAAACTAAAACTAAAAAAATAATGATACAATACAACAATACAATGTTTGAGAGTATTAAAAGTGCTCTCAATAAGCAGCAAAAAAATACAGGTACTAGGGATTTGCTTACTTTCGAGAAAGGCAATACTTACATCGTTCGTCTACTTCCTAATATTAAGGATCCAGAAAAGACTTGGTTTAAATATCAAATTTTTGGGTGGACGAGCTTTGCAACAGGTCAATATGTACAATCTGTTTCTCCTCTTAGTTGGGGCGAACGCGATCCAATCGCAGAAGAGCGTATTAAGATCTATAAAAGCGGTACCGAAGCAGAAAAAGAAAAGGTTAAAAATATTCGCCGCAGCGATAGATGGGTAATGCGTGTTTACGTAATATCCGATCCTACTAATGCTGAAAATAATGGTAAGGTCAAACTTATCAGATTTGGCAAGCAGCTTCAAAAAATTATTGATGCCGCTATTAGTGGTGATGACGCTGATGAATTTGGTGAAAGAATCTTTGATTTGTCACCCAACGGTGTCAATTTTAAGATTAAAGTAACTGATCAAGGTGGTTTTGCTAACTATACTGAAAGTCGCTTTACATCTCCGATCGATTTGAAGCTTAGTAATCAAGATATTGAAACTATCTACAATACTGAGATGGACCTCGACACCGTCTACACATCACGTAGCTATGAAGAGTTGAAGTCCATGCTTGACGAACACTACTACACCAGTACAGCATATGTTGAATCAGAAACCACAGTTGGTGAAGATTCAGATGAAGTTACTGGTGATGATCGTGAAGCTATTAAAAGAATGATAGCTAGTATCGACGAAGAATAACTATATGAATAGTGAAAAGGTTGCAATTACGAATTTTATCGGCTCATTATATGGGCAGATGAAAGAAATTGATGGACACATTGCTGCTGCGGGAAGTTCACCAAAATTTGGTGGTAGAAGCAATGAAATAAAGGACATCCTTGTTAAAGAAATTGCAGCTAACTCGGCGCCACAACCACCAGCGCCGAGTAAACTAGCTCAACCCGAATTAATACCTATACCACAGCCTGAATTGATACCAATGCCACGGCCTGAAGAAACACCAACTCAACAAAATACAAATTTACCACAGGCTGATCAAAATCAATTAGAATTTAATTTTGCTAATAATAATATTTTAAATGATATCTATAATTTATTGTATGATATAAAAAAAATACTTGCACAAATAAAAGATGATATTAAACCGCCCGCTCTGCCTGAAAAGATAAAAAAAACTCGTGTTATTAAAAATGTAGAGTCTTGTTGTGTGTGTGGTAGCAAGCCAAAAGCAGAAAAGCGCAACAATGAATATAGGTTAGCTTGTACTGGATGTGGTATGCAAGCGAATCCTGGTAAGACACGAGCTGAAGCTGTTTCAAATTGGATAGAAGAAAATAAACAAAAATGAGTAGTGTTACAGTTAATTCGCGCTTTGTTGAATTTATACGTGGCATCCTTCAAGTCAATAGCTCATGCATTTTAAGGCGTGAAGATGAAAATGGTAGTATAACATGTCTATCTGGTACACCTGATAATACTACAATTTTATATGGACGCTGTTATGTTAGCGGTGATTTTAAGGGTGTGCTTAATATTCTCAGTGTAGATAAAGTAATAAAGGCACTGGAACGAATTCGGTCATCAGATAATACAGATTTGATACGATTTGTAGTTAATGAGAATAATATAGAGTTTCAATCACAGAGTACACGCTTTAAGTATCATTTAATAGACGATGGAATACTTTCTCAACCACCAATTAACATTCAAAAAGTAGTTGGGTGTGAATATGATGTTTGTTTTCATGTAGAGCCACTCAAGTTGCAAGAAATGTTAAAGTTGAGTTCTTTTGCTTCTGATAGTAATAAGGTATATATTAAAGGCACAGAAGATGGTATATATGCTGAATTAACAGATAAAGCAAAGCCAAATATCGATGTAGCAGAAATGAAAGTGTCTGATACAAATGTGGTATTTGATGAAATGCCAATTAATTTAGATTTTTTTAGATGCCTCAACTTTAACAAAGATAGTCGTATTATATTCTCTATTAACAAGAAAATAAGTGTCATTAAAGTTGACATACAGAGTGTTGATTACGAAACTGAAGGGTATAAATTAACTTATATTACCTCATCTCTCACGCAATGAATAGAAATAAACGAAATAAAATAAGTACACCGGGGTACTTTATAAAGAGACTTAAGGATAATAAGTTCATAACATTTCGTATTTTTGCTAATTATGCAGAATCCGATCCACGTAGATGGACTGTATTAGTAGAGCCTGGAAAATCAAGCGTATATATAACATGCTATGAGAATAGAAACTTTAACAAACAAATAATGTTTGAGTTTAATGATGGAGAACAGTTATATCCAAGAAATTATTCTATTCAAACTGATTCAATTGAAGTAGTTGTAATGAATCTTATAAATAAAGGAGTACAACCAAGTGGAGAATGAAATGAGTAAAACAAACTTTCTTAATTTATCCGGTGACGATGAAAAAAAACCAAAAGTTCGCCGCAAAAGAAAGTCTGCAGAATCCAGAGAAGATCTTTCCTTTATAAAGGAACTTATCAAAGAATCACTTGAGCAACATATTGAAATAACAAAATCACGCAAATATAAAGAAGAGTGTGCTCAAGCAGTAGTAAGTATTTTAAGTGAATTTTTAAAGACATATGTTGTTATTGGATATGATTTTGAAGGTACACCAATTAGAATTGTGGATGTACATAATGGATTAGAATCAGATGCAATATCTACTGCTATTCATAAATTTGTTATGAATATGCATACCGACAACATAGATATGTAGTTTATGTTTTGGAAATGGCTTTTTAGTCGCAATAAAATACGGGTGCGAGAGTCATATGCTGTTACAACAGGTACATATGCAGGCGAGATATTTATTTTTGTAGAAGAAAAGGATAACAAGTATCATTTTTTAGCTATACCTGTAATTCAAAACAGAGTTGTGCCAAAAGAAAAATTTCAGCTAGCACTTCAATCAGATATTTTAAAGTATGTGCGTAGAATTCCAAAAAAGGTTTTTAGTGTGGTTCATGCACAATACGATAAAAATAATCAAAATGCATAAATAATAATATGAATTTTGTTAGACCGGTAAGAATGCAAGCACCATCGGGGGAGATGGCACAACCACGTATCGTTAATCGTGAAAGCGGCGATAAAATAATTGTTGAGGCACAGTGGTATGACCCTCGCACTGGCATTTTCTTTCATAAAGGAACTGTTGAAATTAAAGAAAAATAATTTTTCTTGATATTTTTAGAAGCAAGTTTAATTTAAACCATGAACTTGCCTGAGCAGTATGTAGTAAATATATTTTACAAGTACGCAGGTTCACCAAGATATAATAGATTAACAAAAAATTACCAGGGTTCGTGTCCTATCTGTAGAGAAGGCAAGAGTTGGTTAAAAAAACAACGCCTCTACTACATAGTAAAAAGTCAACGTCTCTTTTGTCATAATTGTGGTTGGTCTGGAACACCGTATCGATGGATACGTGATGTATCTGGTATGTCGAGAGAAGAAATTCTTGCTAATTCCCGCGAATTTGACGATACGTTTGTTGAAAAGACAGAAACAAATAAACATTTTGTCACACCTACACTGCCTGGAGATTGTATTAATTTATATGATAAAGCGCAAATAGACTTCTATAAAGACAATAAAGATATTCAACGTGCAGTCAAATATTTGCACGATAGGCGCATCTTTACTGCAACAAATAGACCACCTTCTATCTACTATTGTAGAAACGACTTCACACACCACGATCGAATTGTTATACCGTTTTTTGATGCACAGGAAAAAATAATTTTCTATCAAACTAGATCTATTTCACCTACCGATCCTCGTCCAAAATATCTCGGTAAAATTGATGGTGAGAAGTCTTTGTTTAATATTAATAATATTACACCGGATCTAGACTGTGTATTCGTGTTAGAAGGTCCATTTAATGCTTTTTTTGTCAAAAATTCAGTAGCTGTAGGTGGTATACAAGATAATAGCAATACATTATTTGCACCACGACAAAAACAACAGATAAAATTACTTGAAAAGTTCTATAAAATTATTTGGGTACTCGACTCTCAATGGATTGATAGTGCTGGTTATAGAAAGACAAAAATTTTAATAGAGCAAAAACAAAATGTGTTTATATGGCCACGTGCTATCGGGCTAAGATACAAGGATTTTAACGATATGTGCGTTGATTTAAGTGTAGATCACGTACAGCCTCAATTTATTATAGATAATACATATAACTCAGCAGAAGCTGAGATAGTATTGAGTCAAATTCCAAGGAAGTAGAATTTAGACGTATCTAAATTTAGGATCATCAGCTACTGCTGCATATCCTTTAAATGTTTCCGCGAGAGCTGAAATTTCTTTTGCGACACGCGCAATTTTCTTTGCCTCAGCAGATCGAATTTTATCAAAAACGGTATCCGGAACTGAATGCTTCAATTGCATTTGAATAGACTTATCTGAAGTACCGTTTAGATATTCAACCATATCATCGAGTTTTTCAATCCAGCTTTTTAGAGATTGAATCATTCTTAATTCACGAGATGCTGCGTGTTTTAATATCTCTGCATCTTCTGGATCAATTTGAGGCGTAGTTAAAGCGTCAGCATCATCAGCTGTTGGCTGTGCTTCTTCAGGTGGCATCATATTACCCGCTGCCTCTGCACCGGTAGGTGCTTCATCTTGTTCTAAAAGCGTGCTGAAGATTTGAGAGAAAATAATGTCAGACATATCTATTATTTATGCTTAAACCTTAAATAATTACAATGGAAAACGGAACATTAAGTAATTCTAATCGCAATTTCGGCCAAAGTGGTAATTTTTCAAAAGGAAGCGCCGGTGTTGATGGTGAGGGTAAGACAGAGCCGGTGATGAGAGTGGCACCAGAAGGGCCTTCAGTTGAAAATAAACCCGTCGCCGAACCATTACTTCCGTTTGAAGCAACGCAAATGGTTCAAAAGATTGGATCTATAGTATATAACATTAATTCTGTTGCAGGGGATTTAAACAAAAGCTTATCTAATCCTAGCATTGATGATGAACAAAGAAAAAAAATTATTGCTGTCATTAATGATCTGTCTCCGATTGCAAAGAAAGTTTTTGGATGCGGTATGAAACTCAATCAAGCGTTTCTTCCAAAACGTATAAGAGGTTGATATTCAAATATTATATGTTAAATTATAATATGTTAAAATTAATAACACCACTTATTATTGCAATAATAGTAAGCGCTATATTGGCCTTTATTTTGAATGATTACATAGAATTTTGGAAAGGATTCTGTGGTACGCTTGCAATACAATTTATTATTGGTGCAATTATAAACAATAGACAAAAATTTATTGCTTCAATTGAAATGGAGAAGCAATTAACACAAAGAATCGCAGATGCCGCGAAACAAACACTTAGACTGAGGTGTCCGTGTACTGAAGTGTCAGAGCAAACAGTTCCTATTAGATTAGATACTCCTAATTTCTACAAATGCATTAAGTGTGATAAAACAATTAGTGTAAATTTACAAGCAACAACCGCACAGGCAACAGATATAATTGATATAGATGCTACGCACAGTAAAGTCGCTGCACAATTAGCAGAAAAGGAGCAGATATGAATGATTATCTAGACAATAGTGAGTTTTTTGAAGCGATGGATATTAAGCCCGCTTCTGTAACAGACAGCCTACCACCTGCACTTATAAGTGAAAAGGATGTTAAGCGATTGTTTGATAACATCGTAAATAAACTATCTACAATTGAAACACAAAATGATAACAATAGGCTGTATACTTCGAGCCAGTTGTTTGGAAAAAATGTTAACGTGGAGAGTTTGATTAGAGGGCTACACGATGCTGTTCGCAGTACAATAAAAGATAGTGATGCAGATAAGCAGCAATTAATAAACACAGTATTACAATCTCAAATTAATACATACAAGGAGCTTTTTAAAATTCTAAAAGTAGATCAGTCAAAACTTATTATTTTTCTACTCGGTTTTACTTATTCTGTTTTTTATGAAAATAATGGTTGATTTTTTCTGGAAAAAACATTAAAATGGCATATGAATAGTGGTATTAGGTTGTCAGCCGATATGTCAATTGATGAGATCGCCCGTTGGTGTTGTTTAATTGAGTCAATAGAAGTAGCAGATAAACAGATGAAATCAGTAGGTGTAGATCCAGAAGAGTTTGATTGGGTTAGACCTGTAGCGATAGAACATTATATTACAGAGCGCTTTCATTCAATGAAAAGTGACATCGAATATGAGGTAAAAAATGGAGTGAAGGTTGAAATAGATGATGAGTTTTTTAACCATTAACTATTGCTGTGAAAGATTTGTTTGATTATTATAAAGAAAACGGAAGCATTCCCTTAATATATAACTGTGGTAGTAAATTTAACAATTTTTCAAACTTTGGTGATATATTGTCTATTCAATTATTGGAAAAGTTAAATCCTAGAGTTGTTTTTAGATTGGCAAATGGCATAGAAGCTGTAGACATAAAAATACCAAAATTATTATCTATAGGAACTATTTTAAATAGAAATCGAAAAGGATATTGTTGTGTTTGGGGCACAGGTTTAGATAAAACATTGTATAAACACGATGATGATTTAATGTTGGATGTAAGAGCGGTTAGAGGACGTTTTACTGCGGAATTTCTTCGCAAAAAAGGATATCATGTCCCAGAAGTATATGGAGATCCTGCAATTCTTATAGATAGAAATTCTGTTTTTTCAGAGAAAAAATATGAGTTGGGGATAATACCACACTTGTCGAATTATTCTTTAAAAGAAAAGACTAAACCAAATTATAATTGTTTTATGGATTATGACGATGAAAGAGTGAAGATAATATCTCCAAAAATACCATACGGCAGCGATTCATATCTAAAAATAAAAGAAATAAATTCATGTAGAAGAATATTATCACAGTCCTTACATGGCTGCATAATAGCTGACACACTAGGAATACCTAATTTATTTTTTCAAGAAAGCTTTGATCTCCCATCAGGAGTAAACAAGTTGAATATTTTGAGTAAACAATTAGAACACAGATATCAAGATTATATTTCTTCATTTAACAAAAAGAGAGCAATTATATATAATATTGATAGAAGCGGACGATTTGACATCGATAAATTAATTTTAGATATTGATACATATTATGAAGTGAAAGGCGTTGATTCTTTAATTGACGGATTAATGGAAAGTTTTCCTATAAATTTTGAGTAATATAAAAAAATAAAAAGTATCTAATTGGTTAGTTATCTCGTCTATATATACGTTCTTTCATTTTTTCTGCTATAGTTATTATGCTATTGTTATTAATTATATACTCATTGTTCTGCAATAATGTTTCTGTATCATCATTATTATATAGATATTCTAACAGAGAAATAGCATGATCATAATCAGGCTCAGCCCATTGCCCTTTAAATCTTTTATCATCAATATACACAAGCTTATAATCAACAAGATACTTGTGATTGGTTTGCATAAAATCTACATTACCTGAATATCCAGTAGCTACAACATGTGTTTTGCAAGCCATCGCCTCCGCTAATACCATTCCAAACCCCTCACTGCGGTGCAGAGATAAAAATACATGACATTTTGATATTAAGCGAAACATCTCTTCACTTGTCATATATCTATCTATTATTGTTATTTTGCTGCTGTCTAATTGCGATATTAGCCGTCTTTCCTCATTGCTTGCAGTAAGAGTCTTAAAAATTATGTTTACTTTCTTACCCTCAGCAAATCTAAGTGCTGTTTTTAAATTATTGAGAATATTTTTTCTTTCTATGTGTGAGCTTATATTACCTGAGCAAAGTATAGTAAATGTATCAAATTTTTTATCTGTATCAAAAATTTCGATCGGGTGCGGAATTACGTGAATGTTTTCTGCATTATAGTATTGTGAAAAAATATCCCTACAATAATTAGACGCGGTCCATATTTCATCAAAATCATACAAACAATCTTGTTGCATTTTGCTTAACTCGGTAGATTCCCACACAAAATATCCTATTTTTTTATTTGGTAATCGCTTTACATGCGCAGTTTCTTTTTTTATTTTATTCCATATATCGAATGTAAGGTGAAAATATTTTACATCATACTTGCCTGATGCATTTGATTTATAATACTCGTGATACAGCTCTCGATTGGTAATAAATTCATTAAAATCATATATATCATATGAGGTAAATGTTTCAAAACATTTAATGTTTCTTCTTACCGCTTCTCCTAAACTTGTCTTACTGTTTATAAGTCCTGATACAAGTAACCGCATAACTATATCCAGACAATTTGCTGTTTAGTATAATTTTCCCATTTTACTATTTTACCTGGTTCCAATTTCATGATTTTGATCTATTTAAATGTGGAATAGGTACATCTGGTATGTTTGTATCTATAAAATTGCAAAAAGGCTCCCACCCGTCCGCAAAATTATAACTCAACATTTCTATACCATAAATATTTGATATCTTAGTCATAATATTATAATGATCTTGTAAATTTTGTCTTACATTTTTTAAAAAAATAAAATCATGTATTAACAATTTATCATACATATAACTGAAAACCTTCTCTCCACTAAGATAGTTATATACACCGCTTTTAATCATAGATTGTTTTATTTCTTCTGGAGATCTGGTTATATAAATAAACTTTACATTTTTATATGTTTGTAACAAACCTATTAAAAATTCAGGTGAATAAAAAGGTGTATCTGCGAAAAAATTATACTGATGTATAGCCTCGGAAAATGAAATATTACTCAAAACATGCATAGGATTGAGACCACAAATTTCCGCCATTTTACAAATACTAGTCGTACCAGATCGTGGCGGAGAAACAACAATATATATAAAAGGTTTATACTCATTAACTATTTCTGACTTACCTAGAAACATGCAATAATCTCTTATAGTAGTAATATCCAATTTTTCAATTTTAATATCTGTATATTTGTCATTGTAATATTTAAATTTTGAAAAATCTTTATTTGTGTGCCAGCAATGTATATGTGGATGGTTATGACACTTATTTGTAGAAGTTGATGGGTGATCCAATTTATCAGATACAACAAAACGTTGCACTTTACAATTTATTGCTATTTCACTAGCATACATTGTTGAAACACCCCTATACCAACCCGGCCACTTACCATTTGTATCCTCTTGACTGAACATGTCTAATATAATTCTAGTTATGTTAGTAGCCAATCTTGCACATTCTAAAACTAGATTACTAGCACCATACCATGTACTTCCAATATTTAATTGATAATTTTCTCGCTTTTTAAGCTGCAATTTCTCATGAATATAATTAATTTTTTCTTGAATAATTGCATCATTTTTATTATTATAACTACCTTGCCCGGTTGTAAACAAATTTACATAAAAAGAATTCCAACTTTCAGTAAAAAAAACATCTACATCTGTTTTAAGCAAAAGATTGTATTTTAGTAAAAAATTTTGATCAACTAGACACTCGAGGGAGTTAAGATATTTATAATTATTGTTTTGCTCATTATAAAATATTTTATATATAATTTTATGCTTGTATATTTTTTTTGGCAATGTAGATATGTCTATTGATGGGTTATAAAATACTACTAAATCAGTATTTAAAACTTTAATATAGTTTAGCGATTTCACCATTAGATGAAAACTTTTTAGCTGATCTAAATTATCGTCCAAATAACAGACTACTGCTCTTGCGTTCATAACTGCTTTGCCTTTTCAAAAAGTTGTTTTATCACAGGCTCTGGTATCTTATTTTTAAAGGTATCAAAAATAGTTTGAAAGAAGGGATCGTCAGGATTTTTTAGTAGCTCTAGCCAGCCTACAAAATAATTCCAAACTCTATCCTCTAAAATATTAGGATAAGGTACACCATTTGGTCGACCAAATCGGTGATTCCATCTCAAATTAGGCAAGCAAATACATCGCCCACCCGCTTGTCTAAATTTTTCATGTATATATCCCTCCTCACCACCAAATCCTTTAAAATTCGCATTTATACCCGGCCACTTTGATGTTTTACAAGAAAACATCCCCATACCCATCATGGGGATTTCAAATGGCTCACCACTATCATAAGATTCTTTGTTCGTAGCCCATATACCATACATTATATCCCTCCAAATAGTATCAAAGTGAGTAGATATATTATTTAGATCATCATACCACAGCGGACCCTGTATTAAATTATTTGTATTAGGATTCTTGTCATAATAGTTTAAAAGGTTCTTTATTGCATTTTGTTCAAAAAGAACATGAGAATCTAAGCACAAAGTATATTCACTTTCTGCATATTTAAAAATTTCATATTTTGTAAAAGTGCTTGTTTGATCAGTATAGGGAATATATTTTCCACCAGCCCAGTCCTGGACAAACTTTTTTGTTTCTTTTCCGTGAATAGAATTAGGATTGTTATCGACAACAATAATTTCATAATCTTTATTTAAAAAATCAAGCTGATATATTTTTAGTGCCTGTATAGAAAAATAAACACCGTCATAATCATCATATGTAGACATTCCAATTGTGAGTTTTTTCATTCAATATAATTAG
>Ga0136656_1000031_pt1 | contig 36842 bp, 68 predicted proteins | sample CPBDNA_9_FD_94862 | JGI IMG/M metagenome (GOLD analysis project Ga0136656, IMG submission 94862) | Freshwater to marine salinity gradient microbial communities from Chesapeake Bay, USA - CPBay_Sum_15_0.8_DNA (version 2) | ecosystem: Environmental > Aquatic > Marine > Coastal | place: USA...
GGGCTATATGATCCACCCCCGCCACCACCAAATGAACCAACATATATAGCAAATTTACGGTATATGTCGTGTTGAATTTGAGTTAATTGATTTTTAATTTCATTAGTAATTTGTCCTTTGTACGTTTTTAGCGCTTGCTGAACAATATTCTTACTCTTCTCTTCAACTACATCAATTTTCGAATCTGTGTCGTCGCTTATATGTAAAAGTTTCGCTACATTTTCCTCAACAAGACCGAGCTGTTTATTATGATTGTCTTCAGCTTGCTTGGTAATTGTTTGAAGTGCACTATCAACCCTCTCCTCAACTATTTTTTCGAGTGCTGTTGCTTTTGAAGATAATATGTCTTCCACCTTTACAGTGTGATATTCAATTGATTCATCTATCTTTTTACTCGCCTCACCTAAACGAGTTTCTATAGTTTCCTCAAACCACTGTTGTTGTTTTTTTGCTATCTCTACTGTATGTTTATCAAAGGACTGCTTTTGTTCGCTAATAATTTTTTGTTTGAGATCTTTAAAGATTTCGTTCGATTGTTTTTTTACTACATCGTTTATACTTCCCGCCTTTTTCGTTAAAGCTGTCCATTTCTCATCAATCGCTTTTTCAAGTTTTTCATTGAGAAATTCAGTTATTTTTAATCCGTGATTATCTGTAATAATAGAAACAGATTCATTAATTTCTTTAAATTTGTCAGTAATAGCTTCATCCTGATTTTTGATGAGAATATTCTGTGCATCTATTACCAATTTATCTATTTTATTGGATACTTCTAACGATAGTGATTTTTGCCACTCGTTGAGTGTTGTGTTAATTTCTTGTTTGAACGCTTCCCTCTCATTATTACTACTTTTAATAAGATTGTCATGTATACGTAGTGTTTCACTAACTAGAGATTGAATTTTTTCTTCGAGCTGTTGTTTGTGCCTATCCTCTAATTGCTCTTTTACTTCATTTAACGCTTTTTTAATTATATTTTCACGATATAAAATTGATTCTTTGCGTGTCTTTTCAAGAAGCTCATTGTCCACTAACACTTCTTGTTCAACAGGGGGATCCCGTAGCGCTTCTTCAAGAAACAGTGTTTGCTCGTCTTCACTGTCTCCTTCTTCTTCAACAAGCTTGCCACTATAGAGTGTGTTTTGATTAACAAATACAGCACCTTTTTTGCCCTTTACTAATTTAAACTCTACACCTTCATATAATTTATTGCCGATGCGAATATCTGTTGTTATAATTGGCCTGTTACTGCTATAGCGCTCCGCTTTTTTAACAAGCTGTACGCTGTCATTGACTTGTATATTGAAGAGATCGAAAAATATCTCTTCAATATATTCACATTCAATTATATTTTCACCCTTATTAGTTAGCGAGCAATTAATGTCGTAGCCATCTAGTATCATTCATAGTATTTATTCTATAACGACTAGTTGCAATATTCATCTCTAACTTTATACCAAATTATAACGACGAGCATTATAAAATTTAGCACGTAGTTGGCGAGAAGGGGTATTTGTAATATTGGCTGAAATGCAACATAAGTAAAGCAAAGCACTTCACCTAAAAACCACATAACCAAAAAGCCCCAGCTTAGTCCTCGTGCGTGATTATTTTTAATCGTCATTACCATCTGCGGCAACGCACAAAAAGCAAATAGCATAGACCCGATCCACCCAATTATTTCAAGTATCATTTAGTTCAATTTCAAATGTATCATCATCTTTCCAAATTACAATGTATTTTTTTTGAAATTTTTCTATTATCTCTCTATTGATACGCTTGCATTTAAACGTAGTAGTCATGTGCTTTTCACACATTTCTTTTGCTTTAATAAATTTTTCGTTATTACTCGTCACATCTGACCACATTTCTATATCATCATATGTAACCTTACATTTTTTTTCCATATTAAAATCCTTCAAATAACCTCACATTGCTACGCTCTTCAATTGATCTTACAACGTTAGCACAATCAAGCAAACCACTTGGTGTTCCTGCATCAAACCAAAAACCATCCAAAGAAGCTACTTTGACACGCTCTATTTTATCTACCACCTTTATCAAATCCACTATTTCAACTTCTCCACGAGCAGATGGCTTAATGTGTTTTGCAAGATTACATGCATAATTTTTAAAAATATATAAACCTACTACTGCTGCATCACTAACAAAATCGGTAGGCTTTTCTATAATCTGATCTATATTACCATTTTTATCAACAGTACAGACACCGTACTGCTCGGGTGTGCGCACTTTAAATGTAAAAATTGTGTTTGGATCCGATTTAATAGGCATACTATTAATGATAACATTATCACCTAATATCATTGTCACATCATCTCCGTCTAACCACTTTTCTGCTATTATAAACGCTTCAGCGAGACCTTTCGGCTCATTTTGTATTTCAAATGTAATGTTAATGTTTGAGAAATACTTTAATATTGTTTTTTTATATAGCTGTAATTGCTCCTCCTTTACAATGATGAGAATATCCTTAATGCCCATACTAATCAATGTATGGATTGGATAAAATATCATTGGATATTTATATACAGGTAATAACTGCTTGCTTATCGCAAGCGTAAGTGGGTATAATCGTGTTCCATTACCACCCGATAAAATTATACCTTTCATAGATAAGATTTCACAGTATGTTTAAGAGCTTTACGAAGGCCGTTAACAGGCGTCCATTTGTACTCACTTATAATCTTATCATAATTAATGCTATAGCGAAAATCATGACCTAGTCTATCATCTACATAATCAATAACATCAGAAGTATTATAACCACACTCACCCATAATCTCACACACACACTCAACAAGATCTAAATTAGAAAGCTCTACACCTGATCCAATATTATAGTGCTCACCAAAATTATAGCAATTAAATAATAAAGCTTCAACTGCGCTGCAGTGATCTTCTACAAATATCCACTCACGAATATTGGTTCCGTTTCCATAAACTGGAACCTTTTCACCGTTTTTAATTTTACGTATAATCGTTGGAATAAATTTTTCTTCATGTTGACCGGGGCCATAATTATTACAGCAATGCGTAATAATAGCCGGTGTTTTAAAAGTATTGACAAATGAAGAGACTAGCATATCTGCACCCGCCTTGCTAGCAGAATATGGATTACGGGGATTATAAGGAGATCTTTCAGTAAATGAATACTCGTAAGGTTTTAAAGATCCATATACTTCATCGGTAGATATTTGAATAAAAATATTCTCATCACTATTATTCCACAATTTATTGACAACATTAAGAAGAGCATTAACGCCAATTATATTGGTATTGATAAAACTGTTTTGTGATACAATGCTATTATCTACATGTGTCTCTGCTGCAAAATTAACTACAGCATCTATTTTAAAGTGCTCGAAAAGTAATTTAATAAAGAGTTCGTTTGTGATACACCCTCTAAAATAATGCACATTATCGATAATACATCTATCATCTATCTGCATTTGTTTTGGTGCATTAATTGCAGCATAAGTTTGCGAGTCAACAACAACAACTGTGTCGACTTTGTTTTTAATCATATTCACAAAGTGTGATCCGATAAAACCGAATCCACCTGTAACGAGAAGTGCTTTAATTTTTCTTTGCATTTTTTATTTGTTGAATTGCTTGTTCAAATGATTGTTGAATGGGTGTTAGTTTACATCCAGCTCTTAATGCTTTTACGGGTGATAATACGCAATTTGATCTAGGAGCTTTAACTGTTTTATTAAATTCATCGATATTATTAAAAAATTTTGGACTTTTATTGAAATTTTCTCGATTAATCAAATGAATTATCTGTTTTGTAGACATATATCCTGGCTGTACAATATTAAAAATGCCGGTATGCTCTTTTGAAAGATAATATACTGCTTGTGCAAACTCCTCAATGTTTGAGAATGAATTTGTTGCGTTTAGTAAAGTATCATACTTTAAAATTTTATTAATGTAATTTTTCTCGCTGAGATCAGAACCAAACGGAATTCTGAGACGGGCGACGAGGATCTGATCAAAGTGTGGTTTTAAGATATCTTCGCATAATTTTTTAGTGCCACTATACCACGACGCTTTTTTACCAAAACAAAAATTAGGTTCATCCTCTTCAGTAAACTCCATCATTGGATCAACACCTAACTCACAACCTAAATCTCTATATAAGCAGCCAGACGAAATTTGTACAAATTTTACACCATACTTTATGCAGACGTTACAGAGTTGCTGCACCAAGAGTACATTTCCTTGAAGAACATTTAATTTGCTATTTTCTTCTTCACAAGCATCAACATTAGGCTTGCCTGTGACACCTAAACAATTAATTACACGAGTAATATTATTTTCAAGAAGATATGTAGCAAATTTCTTTTCGTCGATAGGAAATCTCAGTGTTTCACCGTCGTAGCATTTTATTAAAGGATATTGTGGATGGTTTTGTAATTTTTTAAAATACGAACCACAATATCCATTACTACCTAAAATTAAAACCATACAAATATGTATTATATGGTTCTAAAAATTCAATCATCATTTTTAAATTTTTCCACGTATAGGCAGTATTTGTTAAATGCATTACGTGTATTGACGTTATCAAATAAATTATTATTTTCGAGCACGCTTGTATTGATGTCGTAATTAAGCAAAAATGAATTTACAGTTGGAAACGTACGATAGTAAGTATCTCTATATTGTCTAATAGGTTCATCACTAAACATGCTTATCCATATCGTTGAATCATTTTTTATTTTGCCAACTATAAGAGATTCTTTTATACTTCGTCCATCATTGCTTAGCTGCACTAGTGCATACGCGGGCTTAAATTCTAATTCATTTATAATTTTATTATAAAGCTCTATAAATTTAATTTTAGCACCATAATCTACATCAGTGGCTAATATTAAATTTTCCACCGATATATTTGTTTTGGATATTGTACTTAAAAGTGCACTTTTAAGCTTAATTTTTAAGTCAGGCGTAAATCCAATTCTGTGTTGCTCACTTTCACCTGTATATCCATCTATTGTCGATACAAGATTATCAGATGTTTCGGTAGTATCTGATGAATTTTTTATATGTCTAATAACATTAGTTAATCTGTTATCACTAGCAGCTACAAAGTTTAGCAATTCAGGATAAACTCTACGAGCTGGACTTTTTACATTTGCAGTAGCATCATAATATACTGCTTCGGGAGATATATTGTTTATTTTACGTATATTTTGAATATACTCTTCCTCTACAAACAACGCCTTTTTTATCACGGTAAATCCTTTTCGCTTCGCAATTGAATATGGGCGAGTATGCTCGAGAATTCCTTTTGCACAAATACCTAAAATTTTTGCCTTTACTTCAACCTCATGTGCACCTGCCCACGAGCTAATAGTATAAGAAATGTTAAAACCTCTAACATCTTTTTCATTTAAAATCATCCACTTCAAGCGTTCCGCAATATATTTGGTAATATTATTTCTTGCATTTGCTGATATTTGTGAATCGATTAACTTTTGTATAAAGAGACTTTCAACTACGTGTAACATCGTGTTATATTGTGAGATAGCATCTATATGAATCAGCACATCATTTGCTATTTGCGAGTCAATATCTCTTTCAATTGCTTCTGTGCGAATATAAAAATCTCTTGATTTTTTTAATTCTTTCTGTGTCTTCTTTAACACTGCCGTTTCATTTGTTAGAGTATGCTCTATGAACACATATTTCAAATCTCCACCAAAACGCAATGTATCGTCAGCAATTTTTTTGCTTAGCTGTGTATCAAGACTTTCAATTAAAGCAGGATTATTTCTTTGTATTTCTGAAATACCGTGATTGCCTAATATACATTCCACTATGTATTTGTAATCGCCAGGTCTTCTATTAAAAGATTCAATGGTGTTGGCTTTAAAATTATTAATTACACTAGCAAGGTTTCTACTTACTGCTTTTACTTGAGACCTTGCCGCATATTTAAGGTCAAGAGGCGTATCGCGCAATAAATCTACTGTAATAGTTGGACTGTTGATATTTCTTAAAAAATTAAAAAGAGGAAAGCCTCGCGGATTAACACTAACAAATGATTTAAGAGTGTGTGCAGCTCCTAATATTTTCGTTATATATGTATTAGGGGATCCATTTAAGAATCTGTAAATAACATCAAAAAGTGTCTCTTCATTAGTTCCTAACAATGTATTCATTGCATCAACCGTAGGTGCTCTCGCAAGAAATTTACTCACATCATAATACGGCTCGTCTGTAAATTGAAAGCAGTGTTTAAATTGTTCGAGAACATCTGATACTGTGTCGCTTACAAAAAAATCATACAGAGCGTCATAATCACTGTTATTCATGGTCAGACATGTTGCTTTCGAATTGAATCTATTTTTTATTTCACCTCTCCACCCACCTCGAGACTTAGGTACGATAGCGTATGAACAAAATCCATACACATCAACAGCAATGTAAGTAGGAAAGTAATCATACATATCCGCTACGCACCAATATCCAGCATTATATTGTTGTGTTTGAATCCATTCATCAAATCTGCGACGGTTTGGAATTACTTTAGCGGCCACTGCTCTATTTGGTATCTTATAAAATTGAAACTTTACATTTTGATAAATAGGCTCGCCTAGTTCGGGTAGAAATTTTTGCTGCGTTTGAACGAAATTTGGACACTTATTATTATCGAAATTAAAATTAGGCAGATACTGCTTCATTTCTCTATCTAAATCTGGAAATATTTTTTTATATCTAAAAATATCAATATACTTAATATCTTTATTATTATTCTCTACCTGTGTTAAATGCGCGTTAAGAAGCAATTTTACATACTCAGCATCTTGCAATGTAATAACTGCGGGCCTATCTGCTTTATCAACAAGTTGATCAACAATATACCCCATGTATCTTCCATCCGATGTTGGATCAAAATTATTTTTAATTTCGTTGTAGAAGAAATCAATTGATACATTATCTCTTCCTTGCATAGACTCAAGCATTTTACTATATAGAGCTCTAAAATGCGCGGACCCTTTTAACAGAATACTATTCTCTTTATATATCTTTTTTAGTTCAACAGACAAATCAGTAATATTGCGAAATCTATTAATAAATTCACTAGTGAGTTTATTCTTAGTAACCAATTCTCTATAATGCCTTAAAATACGCTGACAAAAAAGAGCGGTAGCATCATTATAATTAATAATGCCGTTTTGTAAGTTGTCTATAATATAGTCAATAAAATCAGATCCCTGATTAGAATTAGCTCCAAGAAATGTTGGATCATACTTTTCAGCTATCTCGTCTACAAACGCTTCAGGTGTTTCAGTTTCAGTTAAACCGCGAAGAGAAACAGCATTAAAAAATGAAATAAATTGTTCATCTCTTACTAATCTAGCGCGTTTTCTAGTATGACTCTCTAACAGTATAGACATATTACCTACTTATTTATTATGTAGGTGTGTGCGCTCTACCTATATATCGGTTGTTTGTTTTAATTCAATACAAACATCGAGAAGTGCGCGCCACTGATTGATTGTAATTCCTTCTCTAGCGTCATTAACGCCATAATAACTCAAGTAAATTGAACCGTCATTTCGTTGATCGAAGCGTAAAATACACTCACCTGGCCAGTTATGTGGAATTCCCTTTGCAATTTTTATAAACGGCTCGAGCGGCATATGTGTTGTGGTGGGTGCTTCTCTTTTTTGTTTTAAATAATTATAAAGACAATTAATACCATCCTCGTCTAGAATAAGCTGATCTCCATATACATTACCTGTAAGGAGTGTACGTATGCAAAACTTTATTCTTTTCCAGAAATTTAACTTTCCCGTCTCGCCGTAGTACGTATGAATTGATACATCAACTAAGTTTAATTCATCGTCATAAGAAAAACACATTCTCTCCGATCCACATGAACATTTTATTGTAATACTATTATCTGGATTTGATTCGTTCATACATTGATATCATTAAATCGTTAGGCACCACTGACATTGTGTCAGGCACTCTAAGAGTGCTTACTTTTTTTGTTGCACTCCATATACTCTCTCCGTTTAATTCACACATAGCAATAATTGCTGCAGCAGGTGATCTGCTATATCCTGCAAAACAGTGTATGAGCAATCTTTCACCTCTATTAATGCCCTTAACAAAATTAATTATTTCGTGTATGTGAGATAGTTCTGGACCACCGATATGAGTACCAACTGGATTATTGGTAATATCAATTGTAGTTATATCTTCAAAATCGACTAACTTATATTTTACATTTCGACTAAGGCAGACCGAGTTTAATTTATGTCCAAGAGATAATACAGCATCATATTGATTAGCTAATTTCTCTGCATTTGCAAAATCTGTAAAATGTATTATTATACCCTGCATATATATATTGTGCCGCTGTTGTATGTATCAAATTCCTTTTCAATTATTTTTTTTACAATATTCCAATCACCGCCACCGAGTCCACACCCGCAGTTAAATGGCAAATATATATGCATACCGCATGCATAACTACGAAGCGCACGTAAAGCAAACTTTACAGATCCATATTCAGTTTTTCGTTCATTTGTGCCATAATCATACTGCGTATACATGTTACATACATAAAGCGAAGATTTATCTACACGTGTTATGTCGATAGTGCCAAGTAAGCTCACTCTTAAATCGACGCTATCGATCGTGTTTTTATACTGCTCAAAAACAGCAGGCCACTTTTTCTTTATTTTTCCTGCAAGACCGCCAAAACCACCCACACAGTTACAAAAGTGTCCAACGACACCACTCTCAACCGTCAGTATGTCTTTGTTGATAATTTCAATCATATTATTATAATAATATGATTGAAGAGTTTTTAATATCAACTTTTTATTCGTTTAATAATTCTGAATAATTGAGGATATAAGCAAAATTTTCATTTATAGTTTGAATACTATCCATTACTCGTTTAATTGCTTTTTGCTGAGCGGGTAGAACTTCATCTCTATATAGCTTCTTAAATTCGTCCGTATCTCTGAAGTAAAATTTGCCATTCCAATATGCCATTCCAATATTTTTACCTTCTTTCACTACATTAAATTTTACAGACTTAATAAAATCAACAATAAAAGGCCGATATTTTGGTACAGGAGCAGCATTTTGTTTGCCTTTAATTTGATGTACATCTTTGCCATCTCTTACTTCAAGAGTAGCGTGTGGCATATCTTTTTCATCATATAAGCTGTATAGTCTATTCGGGCTATAACTTTTTGCACAATGCCCCACAGCCTGTCCTTCAAATTTACATGCTTTTTTTGTCTTGTAGTGCACCATTTTAAATCCATTATTCCACCTTTTCACAACATCGTAATCAACACCTTCATCCAAGGGATTCTTTTTATGCTTTCCTACATTCGCTCTTAACTGTCTTTCCCATTCTGGAATTTCAACATTATACACTTGGTCATATGTTTTTTTATACAATTTATCAAGAAAGCCAGGATCGTCACTTTTTGCATTAAAATAATCAATTACATGATTAAGAAACTCAACACGTTCACTTGGAATGCTAACAGCGTCAAATGTATTTTGTGCCCACGCAGGCTCTCCCGGCGCAGCTTCATGCTTTTTAATATACCCTGAACGTATATTGTTTTGATCGTTTGATGGGTTTTGAATAAAACGCTTTTCAGCTTTTATAAGCCAATCTATAATGCGATTATCATTGACCATCTTCACTTCTGCGAGTGATCTAATTTGCTCTTCAAGTGATGTAGGGGAATAGATATTTGCCTCGGTATATAAGAACGTATGATCGTTGATCATTTTCATAACATTATTTATTGGTAATATATTAAAAAGTGAAATTTTTAATATAAAAAAGATGGGCAGAAGCCCCTCCTCTTTTTATCTCTTTTTTACTCTACTTATTGAACTACGGCAGACTCAAGCTCAACTTCAGGCGCCGTCACTACGATCGGCTCTGGTGTTACAGGTTTTGGATTGTATCTCATTCCTGTAGTAAAACTACCGTATGGCTCAAGGCCGAAGATATTGGTTGATGCGTGACCACCCACCTCATACCCTCCATCAACACGGCCCATGTGATAGCCGATATCGATATTAGATTTAGCCTGCTCGACAGCTTCGTTAGTGGTCTGCTTAGTTGTAGTACAGCTTGCAAGAGCTGCAATGCTGATGATTGTGGTTAGTAGTGTTGTATGTTTCATGTTAGAAAAAAAAGGATGAAGGAATAAGCGTCTACAGAGATTTTTGTTCCAATACGAAGTATCTGTAAACTTCACCATTCAAATTTGTTATAGAGGAATCAGCGAAAACAGCTTTTTTTGTTTGCATTTCAAGTACGAAGTAACTGTTCTCTTCACCATCTAAAATCAATTTAACACCTTTTTTGTTTAATTCAACTGTTTTCTACAAAATTATTTTCAAGACCTTCAAACCCGCGAATATATGTGAGAAGATTTTCACTCCATCCTGAGATTTCTGCGGTCCATACACCTTTGTAGTTAACACCGTGCGTGTGAGAGCTGACATCGACAATATAGTTGTTTTTGCCGAATGTGTCGGGTGTTTTTCTATTATTTGTGTCACAGTCCTGTGAGTCAGAAAATACGATAATTCTGTCAGGCACTTCTCCATTCATGTCTTTCTTAATATAATCAAGACACTGGCGAGTAAAGATACCACCACCACCAAGACGTTGTTTGCTTTCCAGAATTTTATCTGCCATTCCGAATCCACGCACATTTGCAACACGAGCAGTTTTATGTTCGCTCCATGATCCAGCAGTTGCATAAATAGTGATTCTTTCAGCGGTCTCTGCTGCAAGTACAGCGAGACTTGCTGCTGCCTCCATTCTATTTACTCGACTCTTCTGTGAAATAGGCGCCTGCATTGAGCCTGACACATCAACAACAAACACGGTGTGCCCAGGAAGCTTAGGAAGATTGCTGTATGCTTTAAGCATAGCATCTTCAATTTCACGAGCATATGTAGGATTAGTCTTGTATGCTGTGTAGAAATTAAGCGGTAAAAGCACATTTCTGGAAAGACTATCAAAACCCTTCTTGAGAGTGCTGTACTCAACACCACTATCGTGCATGTTGCGAATGTTGCGAATAAATGCAAGGCCGCCGAGCTTCTTCTCGTTGATAAGAGTAGTAAATGTTTCCTTCTTATCGGCACCAGAAGACAGCATAGTCTCCCATGTTTTAGGAGTTGTAAGCGTTCTAGAAGCGACACGCTTAAACATTTCTTCCTGCTCCTTGCTTTGCGGTTTAGGATGTGTTAGAAACATCACATCACGCAAAAGCACTGGAGCATCTCTGTCATATTTTGCAAGTTGATATTCATCAAACTTTGTAAAAGCGCTTGCTAATCCTCTCTTGATTGAGTTTGCGAGTGGCACACGCCCATTGCGCCAGTAAATAGAAAGAAGGTCGGTAAGCTGGTCAGCTCGTGTACAGACACTATTAATCAATTGCTCAACATGTTTGCGGTGGCTAGGGTATTTAGCCATTTCAGAAATCATGAATAAAGGGACGTGACGAAGCTTTTGTTCATGGCGAGCCTCTTCAACAATTCGTGCACAAGCAGCTGGATCTACTTTTGGAATAAGCATAGCGATATTATCACTAATTTCATTTCCAGACTGGTAGGCTGTATTCTCCCAAAGAAGACACGCCAACACAGAACGACGAAGCTGTGCTTCATCACTCTGAACTGCAGCCATTTGTCCGCCACCACCAGCAAGGCGCACATTCTCATCAAAACGAGAATCCTTGCGTAAAGACTTTTTGTTAATTTTGCTCATAAACGAATATATTGTAGTATCTTAAAGTAGCCACTTTTATTTTTAGAAAAATCAATCTTCTTCATCATACTTCTTTAATGCTTCGACTAAATGCTTTTTTTTTTCATTTTTGGTGTAGGATGCAAGGACCACCACGTATAATGTATACTTTATTACCTACCTCAAGAAAAACAGGATCACCACAGCCCTCGAATTATGTCCCATGACACACCAAACTTGAAACCCTTGTCGATGTGCAGTATCCACGTCACAGAACAATTTGAATGCAGGCAACGCCTCTCGAATATCTGTCGTGAAGTCATGGCTTTCCTTTCAGCGTGACCTGAGTTAGTCTTAGCTCTTTTGCTTTTTCGTAATCACTCATGGTCGTCAACTCAGCGTTATCTTCAGCCTTATCTTTTCTGAAAATTGCATCATAGTTATTCCAGTACTTTTTTAGATTAGCACCAGGTCGCAATTTATCTCCTTTTCCGGCCATAAAATTAAAATATGCCAATACGTTCAGCGTTGTAATCTACAACATGTTTAAACCCTTCAGACCAAATAGTGTCTTTTGATGTATATTCCTGTACAACACTATCATAAAGCTCATCAACATCGCCGCGTCCTTGTGCCCATATTTTAACAAGTGTGGTGAACATTTTGTTTGATTCAAAGACATTGTGCTCTGTCACAGTACTTGATTTGTTTGAATTTAGCACAATACGAGCCTCTGGTACCTCAGAAATAAACATTCCTGTTGAAAAACCTTTGAGCTTATGTCGCTTTACAAAATCAGATGCATGACACCAAATATAAACACACTCTGAATGCTCTTGAAGCGCATCAACATTATGTTCGCCAATAATAAATTGCCCCTCATCTCCAAATAGTCCATTAGGAGATCCGTGCCCCATCATAATAACTTGATCGTGTGTTTTGATCAGACTGTTCATTATGTATGGCGGAAGCTCTGTACGTACAATAGTTGTATGTTGAAGATCGTTATATATATCTTCAAGGAAATCAGTTGTTTTATCTTTTATGTGTATAAAAAGGCGCTTCATATAGTACAATTAAATACAGTTTCCACCTTTTATCAACTTATTATATCTTCGATCCATCCTTTTATTTCTTCTTCGATGATACCCTCTATTTCCTGTCCAATTTCTTCATTTTCCACATCACATAATTCGTACTCAACTACGTAATCATCGTTTTCAATAATATCTTCAGCTGATCTGTGTTTGCTTCCATATATTTCAACAGAAACGCACAGATTACTACCATTGCTTAATTCAATTTCAAAGTCACTTTTATTCATGTTACTATTTACGTTGACTGCTATTTACTCAATAGTCAACCAAAAAGCAGAATCACCCCTTCCGTGCTTTTCAAGCTTCTTTGATTTTACCAGCAACCACAGCAAATACATTGCACGTTGGGCGTCGATATCAAGACTGTCCATTACTTCAGTAATAGTAATATCACCTTCAATATTGAGAATTGCTTCAAGCTGAGCATTGCGGTTTTCTGACCTTGTAGATGTTTTCTCTTTTTTATCATCATCCGCTACATTTTCTCGTATAGTAGAAAAATCATATCCTTTACTTCCGTATGTGAACGAATATAAGCCGCAACAGCCTGTCCTATTTTTTACCACTTCAATATCTCGCACAAGAAAATCATCCGCATTTTTCGAAATAGTGACATTGACATCTACAGCATGTTGAATTGTACTATCTCCCTTGTACGTTCCCGTTTTAGTAACATGAAGTACAATACAGACAGCGGTTTCATTCTTTTGTGCTGCGCTAACAATAGTTTCTAGCTTAATTTTTTCTTTTTCGCTCTTGCTTTTTTCGTCCGCGTCATCTCCATCATATACAACACTAGGAAAGCTGTCAATAACAACTAGATCGTTATTTTTAATTGTATCAATAAGTCGAGAGAGCCTGGACTCGGTTGCAATTAAAACATCGTTTGCTTCCAACCTACGCGCATTGAGTGCTACCATGTAGATATTCTCTTCCCCACTTAAAAAAGCAGTTTTGTGTCCCTTTACACTAAGCATTTGACAAAGCTGTAAAAGCAAGGAGCTCTTTCCAGTGCCAGCAGTCGCATCTACAGTAATTGTACATCCTGGAAGAATTCCATCACCAAAGATACTGTCAACGTGTTCGTTGCCAGTTTTTAGTCGCCTATAGTAAATATCAGGAATTTTTACATCTCCTGCACGCACCAATTCTGTAGAGTTGTGGTTTAAGTCCATGTGAGTAAAATGCTTCTTTTTCCAAAACAATCAACATATAAAAATAGTTGATACAATTATAAAACGAGTCTTTTATTATTGCATTCTTTAATTAAATATGAGTATGAAGTCGCTCATATTAGACAATACAAATATATTTAACCTGTACTTAGAAATGCCGTTTGGAATTGCAGACAGAGCTGAAGATCAGAACTTTATCACACAATCTGATTTAGTAGATCTTATATTAAATATTGAGCAAAATCACAGAGGAACAAATTTCTTCGGTGTGTCACAAGTTACAAAAGAAAATACCAGAAAGGCACCGTTTCCTGTATTTACTTTGTCTGGACTAAAGCACGGTAAAACATATTTTGCTAAGGTTTCTCAAGTCAATGGTGAGATTGGATTTAATTATCCAAATGCTGTTAACAAACAACGTGAAGCTGAAGGAAAACCTGCTGATTTTATTGCAAAGCGAAGCATTTACGACAAAATTGAAGGTAGTAACGCTCTACTACAAAAAGATGGTCAAATATATTTAAGATACATGCCTATTGGTGTATCGCGTCGATTTTCTCCGACTACTGTGGTAGCGACTAATTCTCAAGCAACACAGTTTGAAAAGGTGAGTAGTGATGTTGTTGCGCCGTACAAATACGCGAACAAAACAGGACACTATCAAGGGCTTACAAAGGGTGTGGAAATCAGAATAATAGTGATTTCAAGTATTGCTGCAATAAAAATCGGAGGTAAGGAGTATGTTATATCAGATCTCGATTCAATGCGCAAAGCAATATATACAGCTGCAGACGCACCTAAGCCGTTAGTTGAGGGACCCGATCAATAAATTACACGCCATAGCATAAATAAATATGTTATGGAAGACGTAATTTTATATATTGCAAATACATTTGGCGAAAATCCTTATGTTCAATTAGTCTTTGCAGTTATATCTGTTGCTTCAGCAGTATGCGCTGTTACTCCAACTCCAAAGCCGGGCTCTACTTGGAGCAAGGTATATAAGGTTATTGAAGTGTTAGCTATTAATGTTGGTAAAGCAAAGGATAAGGCTGAGTGACTTGGGCGCTGCTAGTAAAGAGCTTACTCGATGCAATTACGCAGTATCTTGCATTGCGTAAAGAAAGCATTTATTATGATGTCTTGCAGAAATCGCGTAAAAAACAGAAAGAATTAAAAAATGAAATTGAAAAGTTACGCAATGCTGGTACAAATACTAGCGCTGATAATGCTGACGTCTTGCGAAACGAGCTCATTGAAGAACAAAAATTCTTTAAACATTTATCAACCGTCTATTCTAAACCCTCTAAAGGGGCAGAAAATACTGACTAAAGAAGGCGCATATATTGTCCAAACAGAAAACGAAATCTGGCACTCAGATAAGCGATTTCGAGAATTAGAGCGTCAAATATATTCAAAATAGATGATAATGCATAAATATATGCATGTCATTCAAAAACGTAGGCAAAGTTTGGACAGCTTCAACATTTGAAGATTATTTAAAAGGCCTCAAAAAACCAACGTGGTGCAATAAAATCACTCTTCACCACACCGCTGCTCCTTCATTAGCTCAACGTCCAAAAGGATTCACAATACAGCATATTGTGAATATTCGTGATTTCTACAAAACACTCGGCAGAAGTGGGTGGTCTTCTGGTCCACATCTTTTTATAGATGACGATCAGATTTTTGGCATGACTCCTCTTAATGAAAAAGGAATACACGCAGTTTCTTTTAACTCAACCTCAATCGGAATTGAGGTGCTAGGAGATTATGATACAGAGGATCCATTAAGCGGTAGGGGGCTTGAGTGTTGGAAGACAGCATGTGATGCAGTGCGTATTTTATGTAAGTGGCTCAACATAACGCCTTCAGAGAGCACAATTAAATTTCACCGTGATGATCCGCGTACTAGCAAAACGTGCCCCGGCACAAAAGTTAGCAAAGAGTGGGTACTCGATATGATATCTAACGGAGAACAATCCACAACCAGTACAAATATTCATAAATGTGAGTGTGTATGTGATGAGTATGGTGTAGTTGATTATGTGGTTGAATTTAAAGGCTACACTGAACAAGCCGCGGTTAAACAACTTAAGCGTAAAAACGGTTTGTTTTATTTTGGCGATATATGGCTAGAGAGTGCTCGATATAATAAAGACGAGAAAAAAACTGTTGCTCTAAAAAGCGATTTATCTGAAATTAAGCACATTTGAAATATCGGTAATGTAATATAAATTCATATATGACAAATGAAGAGTTTATAGGTAAAGTCGCGGCCGAGGCAGTGTCTAATAATATTACTCTACGAATTCTTCAAAGACGCTCTATTGATAAATACGCGGGCTGGTTTGACTCAAACAAAAAAGAGCTTGTATGTGCTATAAAACATAAATTAGGTTTTGAAGTTCTCATACACGAATATAACCACATGCGTCAGTTTTTAGATAGACATGACTTTTGGGTTGAGTGTGATGGATATGGTGCTAATTTTGTAAGATGGGTTGGCGATGATACAAAAGTACCACAAAAAAAAGTTAATAAGTTTTATATAGACGCTATTAAAATAGAGTGCGACTGTGAACGAAATTCAATCAAAACAATCGAGGCAAATAATCTAAACGTTAGTGTGCAGCAATATGCAAAAAATGCAAATGCCTACCTTTTTTCATATAATTATGCTTTAAAACATAGAAAATGGCCAAATGGATCAATATATGCACAGGAGATAATAAAAGAAATGCCTGATAATATTGTAACAGTGAGTGATATAGAATCAAATAAAGACATATATAAACTTTACGAAAAATATTGTTGATTTTTGTAGTGCTGCAGTATATTATTATAAATGAGTGTATATAAGAACAGGTCAGGAGGTGCTATAATAGTTGATATTGATGGTACTGTTGCTGAGCGTGGTGATCGCGACATCTTTGATATGAGCCGTGTAGGTTGTGATATACCGATTATACCCGTAATTAATATTGTAAAAGCATTCAAAGCACTTAACTACACTATTATTTTCATAACAGGACGTGAGGATAGAGATAATTGCGCGGCAGAGACTTGCAAGTGGTTTGAAAAGAATAATATACCATATGATATTCTTCACATGCGTGGAAAAGGAGATTACCGCAAGGACTATATTGTAAAAGAAGAAATTTATAGAGATCAAATTGAAAATAAATTTGATGTTGAATTTGTTCTTGATGATCGAAACGGTCCGGTGAATATGTGGAGAGATATCGGGCTTTTATGTCTTCAAGTTCAGCCTGAAAAAGAATAATATTTAAAAAAATCCCACTTGAAAAACAATCATTACACTCATATAATATTGTGTGAATAAAAGACCTATCCTCAAACTCAATAGTGGATATTTTCCTGTTGGCATTGGTAACTGGACTGATATCATCGTTAATATTTTTTCTGGCGCAGCGCATCCGCTAGATATACAATATGCACAAGATGATAATGGTGGGTTTGATCTCAGGACAGTTGAATATCTCAATCTAGTACGTGATTGGAAGGATTGGTCGAAATTGCCAATACGCGACTGCGATGATTATGTTCACACTACGAGTGGCCCGGTTAGGTTGCCATCTGTGGTTGTGTGTTCACGCTTTCATAAAGTTGTTTTTAGGCAGGTCCAATTTCCTACTAAGAATAACATTTTTAAGCGTGATAAATTCACATGTGGTTATACTGGTAAGAAGCTACAAAAGCACGAGTTATCCATCGATCACATTCTGCCTGTTAGCAGAGGTGGTAAAGATACGTGGGAGAATTTGATTACATGTGATAGAACGCTTAACACCGAAAAGGGTGATAGAACGCCGAGTGAGTTTGGCCTTAAATTACTATGGACACCGGAAAAGCCTAAGAATGGGCTTATTTTTGATGCCCTTAGAGAGGACTGGAATACATTCTTAGGAGGATAATATTGTGGGTATAAACGATGTCAACCTTACAGAACATATTGTAGGTAATTTATATGATTGCTTGACCCGTAGAGTTGGAGTTGCGGTTTTAATAGAAATAAGCAGATCTTCTTTTTCACTATCAAATACTCGCCTTTATGTTGTGATACAAAATACAATCCACCACACATGGAAGCAATAAATTCACTAGATAAAACGCTTGATGGTCTTTTTAATAAAATTCAGCGACTATGCACAAAAACACTCTCTTTACTTAACCTACCCTCAATAAATGAAAACAATCGAGTTAAAAAAAGCTGAATTAAATCAGTTACCTACTATTGATGCTACAGTGAAATATCTTGATTTTTCTGTTGAGCATTTTTTTATAAGTAATTTTAATGTAAAGCAGTTCTTTATTGATTTATTAAAAGCACGCGGTATAAAAAAGCCGAAAATTTACGACTGCAATACATATGTGTTTCATGATGTAGGAATGCACGTTGATTCTCTATCGCCTATATCAGCAAGTTCAATAATTATTATGATATATGGTAGTGGTACTCTTTGTATTACTTCTAAAACAGAGGATAAAAAGAGTCCATATAGATGTGATGATATATTTCTTGAGCGAAGCAGTTGCGCAAATTTTGACTTTCATATGCCACACAGCTTTAAAAAGGATGAAAAGCAAAAATATGCGTGTGTAGCAATAGTAGCGGATGTTTCAAGAAAGCAGTTAGAAAAAATATTTTAGTATATGAAAATATCCAACATTATTCAAATGCGATATCCAGGGCTAAGTGAGACGTGGAACAGTAGAGGTAGGTGGCACGATTGTCCTGAAGCTCCAACTGACCTATCACAAAATGCTGCAATTGCTGAATGCAAGCAGCTTCAAAGAGAGGGGTTGTCATCTGAATATAGAGTAATCGAAAGAGTTGAGCGTGTAGTGTTTGAAGAGACAAAGAAGAAAACTAGTTGATTTTTTTGTTTTTATGTGTTATAGTTTATCTCTTAAGAAATGCTCTATACATTTAAAAATACATACATGATAGCAACTCGCCGCATACGATCTTTATACGTAAGATATAAAAAGAGTAGTAACCCCAGTGAGTGGCTTGAGAGGTGGAATAAAGCATGTGCAAAATCGTGGGATACACTTAAATGCGGAACACCTTCTCTAACTAAACTCGAGCGCTGGAAGCGTAATCATAGAAAACTTATTAATTTAGCAAAAAATAAAAATAAATCTTTATGAACTATTACTTTGTAGCTGATTCCCATTTTTTCCATGAAAATATTATCAAGTATTGCCTGCGTCCGTTTTCGAATGCAGAGGAGATGAATGAGAGGCTTATTGAAAACTGGAACGAGGTAGTTACTCCTGACGATGTTGTTTATCATCTTGGTGACTTTGCGTTTGGCAACGCTCTTGGTGTCGATAGGGTGATGCGCCGCCTTAATTTCGCTCATATGCATTTTATTAAAGGCAATCATGATAAGACATTTCTTGATTGGTATCACAATTTTGGCAACGATAAGCTTGCACGCAAAGTGACGGTTTATCCTCACTTCCTTGAGACAAAAATTAGCGGACACAAATTCACTCTCTGCCACTACGCAATGAGAGTATGGAATGAAAGTCACAGGGGAACATACCACCTGTACGGTCATTCGCACGGCACTCTTTCAGATGATCCGAAATCGCTTAGCTTTGATTGTGGTGTTGATTGTCATGATTATAAGCCCATTTCTCTCGATCGAGTTAAAGAACTCATGAGCAAAAAAACACCAGAGACAAATTTCGAAAATTTGCCTGGCATAAAAGCAGGAATTATTCGAGAATAATAGTTGTTCAAATTAGAAAAACACATACCTTTATAACAAATGAAAACACAAAAACCAAAGGATATCGGAATTACAGCGAAGCAGTTTCGCAATATTGCAAAACTTAGTGTTGGTGTAAGATCTGGTGTATCACCATCTACTTTTAATATTAAGGAGTTCTATTTATCAGCAGATGAAGAGGCAAAAAATCCGTGTGATGTTAGTTATGAATGTGGAGCATCAGCATGTTTTTTAGGTTATGGTCCTAAGCTCGGTATTAAAGAGAACATCGATGGAACGTGGTGGGATTATGCTCGGCATAATTTTACCAATACAGATACATGGGCGAGTAATATCCTTACAACAGAGGTAGATAATCTATTTAATATGTTGTTTGAAGTAACTCATAAAAACTGTCCTATTGCTGCTGCGCGTCGAGGAGCGTACCTGCTATTACACGGCACTCCTAAAGGTGATAGGCTGGAGCACTGGGAGACGCCCAGTAGCTTTAGGCCACACTGGAATGTGATTCGGCAGATTGCAAATAGTACTTGCCGACAAATTGAAAAAGGTATTGAATATTGACAATGTGTGGTGCGAGTGGTGCTGGACGACTCCAAACAGCAAATTCAATTTATCGCAGAACGCAAGAGATCGAAACCGTGACAGAAGCCTTATGAGCCGTTCCTCTCCATCCAATCGTTCGTCTTTCGCTCCGTGGTGGGCGTGGCTGTTCATTGCGCCCGCTGCCGTCCTGCTCTCACCAATCGGCACCTGCATACTGACAGCATGGCTGCACCTAGACTTCGCTGGATGCTGCAAGCTCATCGCTGGGCAGGTCATCGTGTTTCTTAATTTAGCGATCTTCGCAGGGGTTGAAGATTGAAGACGAACGCCAAGAATGACTCGCCGCCGATAGGCGGTTGAGTCCATCCGCTTGTTCTCCATTTTTATCGTGTGTGAGATGCTAGCCCATGAAATAGAACACGATGAATAAGCAGAATATTCAGTACATCAATATAAATTCCACCGGGTGATGAACAAATTATGTTTTGTCTGTAGTGAATTTGAGGCTAACTAAACAATAACATGAACAAAGAAAATTTATTAAACAAGTTTTCGCGTTTGGTACTGCTTTTAACGTGTGGAGCAATATTATTTTATAGCATTTTACCGCAGTACCTTACTGGTTACCTCATCCGATCGTCAGAGAGTAATTTTGAAATAATCAAGCGCAACACTGAAGAACTACCGAGCAGTGCGCTTCAAAATAATTTTCGTATTGTTATTGGTATAGAGTTACTTGGTGATTCAGATGAGTTACTTATCATTCTTCAAGAATATGCTCGTCTAAAGCTTAATAAGTTTAAAGGTGAGGAAGGTGCTTGAGAGCTCACTTAAAAAATACAGTAGGCTGCTGCGATGTCTTGCGTGTAAAAAGACGATTCGTTGCATCTTGTAATAGTAGGTGGAGAAAACTGAGAATCTCTCTTTACATAAAAACAATCCCTTCCAAAAAAATAGTTGAACAGTTTACGAGAATCAGTTATAGTGTAGAAAGTTGCTTTTGTTGCAACTAACCTTAACTTACCAAAATAAACCAAAAATGATTACTTCTTTAACAGAAGAGCAAAAAGCGGCGATGCCACGATATGTCGAAAAGTGGATTAACGTCGGTATTAATACCGACCGACTCGACTATGACCGAACCGTGGATATCATTCACGCAGTACAGGAGAAGCTCCTGAAGCGAGCCAAAACACCAGTTATCATCGTTGATGATCCTTTCGAGGCCTGGGTTGGTTGTAACTTCGCAATTCAGGGCACTTCTGTCGCCGACCTTCCCAAGGCAATCGACTCTTACTTCGACGGATCTAATAAGATTCACCTCGAAATGTTCTCGATGCCTTGGCTCTGCGGCTCGTTCGATGCGTCCATGTTCTCGTTCTATGATTACATGCAAACCGAACTCAAGATCGACTTTGAAGACTCTACTGAAGAGTATGAGATCTGGAAAAGCACGAGTGAGCTGGGATGCATCTTCCCGCTGGATAATGTGTGTTTCGTGAGTCAGAAGCCTACTACTATCAAGATCAACGAAGATCGCGTCATTCACTGCGACGGCGGGCCTGCGATGGAATACGCCGGGCGTGGCAATATTCGCATCTTTATGCTGAATGCGGTACGCGTACCGGAGTGGCTTGCGGTTGAAAAGTCGACAGAAATCGACATTTCTAAGCTCAAAACACTCACTAACGCTGACCAAAAAGCTGAATTTATTCGCAAGGTTGGTGTTGAGCGTCTGCTTAGTGAGGGTAAGAAGATCGATACATATGAAAAGTATGACATCGATTGGTGGACTCGCTCTGAGTATGAGCTGTGGGATATGGCGAATCTGTTCGAGGGTGTTGAATATGCACCGCACCTCAAAATGCTCAACCAAACTACTGGTGTGTGGCACGTTGAAGGCGTTAGTCCTACCTGCCGAACTCTGAAAGACGCAATTACCGACCGCCTTGGTGTTGATAATATCAATATTAAAGGCATCGCGTAAGCAATCCTACAGAGACAAAAAAAAGAAAAAAAATAGTTGAAAACTAAATACAATAGACCATATTGAAAAGATGAAAGACAAAAAGACCATTACAGGGTTTCTCCATGGAGAATGCCTCATTAAGGAAGCAAAGATTCCTGCGGACGCTGTTCTCGAAGAGCACAATGAGCTGCGTGTGATCATTGCAGAATCGGAAGTGACTGGTAACCACCACGTCATCGACCGCAAGGCAGGTGTTGAGTTCCTCAAGACCGAGGGTAAGCGTTTTATGCGCAACAGTGTGCCAACTCAAGTGAGCTGTGTCATCTCTGAGCGTCATACCGCGATCGACATTCCTCCTGGTGAGTGGGAGATCGGTGCTCAGCAAGAGTACGACTACATCACTCAGATGAAGCAGAACGTGGCCGACTGATTCCAAAAAAAAGACAAAAAAGTGGGGAAAGAAATTTCCCCACTTTTTTTTGCTTTTTTAGGAACCGACATTAAACTATAACAACGAATATGAGAGAGTGGCAAGCGTGTAAAGTGCAAATTTATTCTTGAAGAATAACATGCAACAAATTAGACAAGCTTTTTATTATTTGCCGAAAGCAAAAGAAGAGTTTTTGCGAAAAGCAATAAATGTTGCATATAGTGTAAAAGTAGATAAGCTTGATTGTTCGGAGTCCTTTGCACGACAACCAACAAGTAAAACAGTCGAGGAAGTTTTACAAATTTGCCTTGCATCAAGAAACACACATTATACATGTATTTTGCGAGATGAAACAGAATATGGTGGTAAGAAATATTATGACATCGGTGCATCAACTATAGGTGCGGCGCCAAATTATTTTTTATGGATCTATGTTGATGTTGAATCTGCAGAGAAGCTTATCAGAGAATACAATTTACAACCGCACGAATAAATGAAACCACCCATAACACATCCTAATACCATATACGCTATCCATTATAAAGGACAACTCCTTGGGAGCTTCAAATGGGAGGGTGTTGTTTTCTTGTGAATGTAATTTTAACTGCTTTGTAGAAGAGGAATAAGGGACTACATGTTTAACGTCGAAAATTAAGTTTAGCTATTATGATAATTCAAGAGATAGTCAATAAAGACAAAATAACCAAAAAATATAAGTCGGGTGATGCTCATATAAAAGAGTATTGCAAACATATTGGATACGGGTCAAGTGGAGTGTTTAATGACAAAACAAACATTGGTACTATTTGGAGTCACCGACGAGTATGTAAAGCATTAGAAAAAAAAGGCTACAAAAATCTGCATTTTTGCAATGGAGGAGATGATGACGTTCTAATTATTGATCACGACAAAAAACAATTCGGTTTCTTGGAGTATGGCGATCTGATGGAAATAGGCATGGAGGTTTTCCCTTAGTATATCAAGAAACATGTATCAAAAAATAACACAACAAAACCTTGCTAAAACAGCAAACAAATGTATAGCTCGCTATTAATGACCGAACTCATTCAAGACCTAAAATACCTTCAACAGTACTTCCAAAAAGAATCAGTGGGATATGCCAAATTGGCCAATATTCCCGATTGTAGCAAGCCAGAAGAGTCAACACCAGAAATGCGCGGGTGTGCATATTCTTCGGCGACATATAGGTTGTGCGCGAAAATGTTGGGCGACGTAATTGAAAAATTTGAAAAATAATGAACACATCTAATAAACTGACAATGAAGACAGAAAGTTTAAAACAAGATCAATGGTACATTCTCATTGACAGATCAAACAAAATCCGAAAAATTAAATATTCTGGAACTTCGAGAACGGTTAAAGGTTTGAATTGTTGGTTTTTCTATACCGAAGAGAATGCTTGTATATTTTTATGTGAAAGTGAAGTCAATACATTAAGAGAATATCATGAAAAATGACATTAAACAGATTGCTATGGGGTGGAAACTAGCACGTATTTGTGCAAAAAAAATCAAATAAACATGAAAACACCTTCTTTAGAGCAAATTAAACTTTGTGCTGAGCTGATTGAGTCAGGTGAACCCTGGGAGTTTCAAACCCAACATGCTCTATCTCAAACATGGATCAATGGCGCTAATAATTACTCCCCCTTTAGAGTAATTGCATCTGGGTTCATTATCAGAAAAAAAGTAGTTGATTTATTAAAAAAATAACCGATGTTGCCTATATGTCCTTTCAGAAAAAACGTGATTTGGCAGTAATCTGTGATATGATTGGCTGCCAGGAACATGCAACAGGTGAAGTGCAAATTGGTGAAGAATATATACCACTGTGCGAGCTACATCGCGCGTCGGAAATCGAACGCCTCACTCCAAAGTGGAGACCGTTGCCACCGCATTCGTCAAACGAAACAACTAACTCGAAATAAATCAAAATGAGAAAATACAAAACAGAAGAAGAGCGCCGTCAAGCAAAACGAGAATCGGACCGACGTTATCGTGCACGTAAGCGTGCTGAAAAAAATAAACAGAAAGAAGTAAGTACATCGGTGCCTCGCTTGAAAATTCCTGGCGTTGAAACAGCAGTGAAAAAGCCATATGTTACACACGTTGGTATTGTAACAGATCACAGTGCATCAATGCATGGAATTCACAATGCTGCAAAAAACGATTTTAATCAACTCATTCGCAGTATCGGTGATCAAAGTAACTCTGAGCTTGAAAATTACATCACACACGTTATGTGTGGTGCGAATGATATGTGGTATGCGTCAAATGTCGTGCGCCTTGCCAATATACCAGCTACGCGCCTCAATAACATCATTATTGATAACTATAATGCACGTGGTGGATCAACACCGCTTTATGATTCTATCAAAATGGTTATCGAAAACCTTGAAGCACTTTCGGATGCTAAAGATTCAAACGTCTCGTTTCTCGTTCAAGTGATTACCGATGGGCATGAAAATTCTTCTCGTCAGTGGTCAGGTGAACACCTCCGTAGCAAAATTGAACAATTGCAACGAACAGATAAATGGACGTTTACCTTTCGTGTTCCGAAAGGACACGCTAGCACGTTCACTCGCCTCGGCATTCCTGTGGGCAACATTTACGAGTGGGATGGTCGATCTGAACAAAGTCTGCACCAATCAACAGTGTACACTGAAGCGGGCATTAATACATACTTTACTGCACGCTCTCACGGTCAAACATATACACAGAAATTCTATGCCGATTTAGCAACAGTATCATCTGATACTGTTGCTGCAAAGTGTGTTGATATTTCTGCTGATATTTGCATTTGGCCCATTTCAAAAGCTGAAGATGGAATTCAAATTCGTGATTTTGTCGATAAGCGCACAAAGGGCAATTTCAAGCCCGGCAATGCGTTTTATCAGCTCGTAAAATTAGAGCGTAGAGTGCAACCATACAAGAAAATTATTATTCGTGATAAGAATACCAAGGCTGTGTATGGTGGAGATGCTGCACGCCAACTTCTTAAGCTACCCACCAATCAAGATATTAGACTTGCACCAGGCGATCACGGAGATTATGATATCTTCATTCAATCCACATCCGTTAATCGCAAGCTGTCAAAAGGTACGGAGGTAATTTTCTGTGAAAGCGCTAGCTAACATTTAATAAAAACAAATTAGGTGAGTGGCGTGGAATTTAATTATTTCGCGCCACTCACATTTATGCACAAATGACTGATCCATATACAAGCATTGCAACAGCGGTTTCAAGACTATATAATGAGTGGAAGAAACATCCTAAGCTTTTTATTGCTGTAGATTTTGATGATACTGTTTTTGATTTTCATTCTAAAGGACAAGAACATACCCGTGTTTTAAACACATTGCGAGAGTGTTGCAACCTAGGATTCTACATTATTTTATGGACAGCTGGTCTCCCTTCACGATACGATGCAATGGTGGATTTTTTGAAGAAAGAAGGCATTTACGTTTCTAGCATTAATTCAAACCCTATTGATTTTCCCTATGGCAATAATGGTAAAATATATTATAATATTCTTCTCGATGATAGGGCAGGATTAGGAGCTGCTCTTGATACATTAAATCTAACAATTCACCTTATCAAAAATACAAATGAGTACAAAGTGTAACTGTGGAGGGTATGTTGAGCCAGAGCGCGTCGCTTTGCTTAATAGTTGTATGTGTTCAAAGTGTGCAGCAAGAGTTCAGAAGAACTGGCAAAAGCCTAAAGGCGTTATGGTGTGGGATGGAAAAACTGCACCACAAATTCAAATATTATCAAACGAGCAATTTGCTAACCATCGCAAATACAATCCATACGGCAGAAACACAGGAAGAGGCTCAGGGCTACACCGCATAACTAAAATAAGAGAGTGAGGAGATAAATGGATAGAATTAAGTTTAATAAAATGGTAAAACAATTTAAAGTGCGCAAGGCATACTGCACACATGATAATATTGGTCAGTGTGAAATTACTGATATATGCTTACACATGAATGAGCACAAAAAACTTAGTCAAAATATGTGGATATGGAAAACTGGAAAACTGTTAGAAGTTCCAAAAGAAAGTGTAAGCTTAAAATAAAACATGTTGAGTGTATAGGGAAAACAATTATATTAAGAGATGAATGAAAATCAATTAACTGCGGCAAAATTAGCTCATAACGATACAGTTAGGCGTACGTTTATTCCATCTGACGTGCTGGATGAATATCAGCCTACATCTGCGGAAGTAAATAGTGCTTTTGCGTATCTTTCAAGCTGTAACGCAAGTCTTCGTGGCAACATTGTTTGCATTGGTGATCGCAAAAATCCCTTATTCACACGAATTCGAGAAGGAATTGAGCGTATTGATCTTCCTGATCTGCCTCTTCTCAAATCAAATAAAAAACTTCGCAATAGAAAAGCTAAAAAGAGTCAATATTGCCCTAGCCTTCTTCGCACATTAATAAATAAACGAGGTGTAAATCTTGCTTTTATGGCTTCTTTTCCTACACAAATTACAATTGAACAAGATGGATAGTGAGCAACAATTAGAAGCAGACAACCTTCAACGCTTTGATCCTGAACTTCATGCACGATTAATAGCGGATATGGATTATGCTGAAATTCGCGGATCAGAGCGTGTGTGTCTTCTTGATTGGTTAGCGAGCGCACTAGTGAATGAAACTATTCTTAGTCTTTACAGAAAGGGTATGATTCGTGTTGATGGTATTCGTGCTGTAAAATATAGTACACACGTCGATATTGAGCCACTCTTCCATAAAATTACCACCGATGAAAATTCAGAATAAAGAAACCTTAGCATTTCTAGGCGACATACATGGCCAGTTTAGAAGGATAGGATATTTGGCCAGACAAAAAAATATTACCGATGCTGTTATTGTACAGGTCGGTGATTTTGGTATTGGATATTACAAGCCCAATTACTATAAGACTGAACTGTCAAGGGTTAATGATGTGCTGAAAGAGCGTAATATTGTGCTTGTTGCTATTAGAGGCAATCACGATAATCCTGAGTACTTTAAAGAAACACATAAACCCTTTGATCTTGAGAACATCTGGCTTCTAAAAGACTATGAAGAGCTCACTGTATGTAACAAGCAAATATTGCTCGTAGGTGGTGCTCAATCTATTGATAGAGTTGATAACGTGGAAGGAGAGACATATTGGCGTGATGAAGTGATTAATGTCAAGACACCTGATGAATTTGATTATAAAAAATATGATATTGTAGTAACCCATACTGCACTGGGAATGCCATATGAGGAATACAAGAGCAGTGTTTTAAAATATTTTCTTGAAAAGGATAAAGATCTTGCTAATGATATTAAGCGTGAACAAGAACAGATTACTAACCTATACAAATACACCACTCCACGGTTTTGGTATCACGGACACTTTCATCACTCCTACAGCCGTGTGCACGAACAAACACACTTTAAGGGTCTAGAAATTGATGAAATTAGTGAACACTTTCAATACAACTAAACAAAAAATAAAACACAATATGAATAAGCCACGAAAACAAGAACTAGGAATTGATCATAAATTTGAACCTTGGACACGCAAGTGGTCTGGTGTCAGTGGATACCACCCATATAAAAATCAGGTAGGTGGTGCTATGTCGCGTACAAAGCGCGAATTGACACTTGAAATAGAAGAAAGAAATAGAAAAAATAAAGCACTTCGTAAAAAGCGTTGATGAATACTATACGCGAAAGCACGGGTAAAATTCCTGATAATTTATTCAAACTTATACGTAACGCTCAAGTAAGCGCTTCTTCAGAAGCTTTTACCCTAGCCGGCGCAAAATTAGCGGTGTGTCTATCATGTATGGTAAAAGCAAGAACATCATTGACGGATTCGTGCAAAATTCGCACATTGATTCGCGCTGTGTGGCAGAGGTAAAAACATTAAATGAGCTTTAAAGGAAATAGCATTGAAGGACTCGTGCAGAGTTCGCGCGTTGAAATGTTGAAAAAAGGTATCGAAAGCTTGATTTATAAACAATGTGATGTTCCAGGTGTATATTTTTTTTTCATGAAAGCCATTCTCCGTTTAACAGTTTTGTTTTAAGGGGAGAAACTGAATATGCAACAATGATGTTATATGACGGATGATTCTGAAAGGCCAATATACGACTCTGTTGTAATGCAACTTTACCACTTTACTGATGCACTTGATGACAGAATTAGAAAAAAGTCGCCTCTTACAAATATTGCGTGGGCACATTTCTATTATGAAATATCGCTCGACGCAGTAACTGTTGCTGATAATATTATGAATTGTATATGTGAGAGTAATGACTAATATAGAAGACTGTATCAAGTGTGTCGACATAGCTGTATATCAACTACAGATACAATTAGAACACTATTACACACAAACAATTAGCGCACACATCGTTGCAACTGAAATTCTTAATGATGAATCTTTTTTGACAAGCAAGATTACTGCATTTCCTATATATGATTTTATTATTGATACACATCAAAAAATTATGTATGAATAAATAAAAAAGTGAATGTAACGAGTGCCAATATTCAACGCGTATCAACTAAATTTAAAATTGATACGAACAGAGCCGAACAAATTATTGTTCGGTTTAATGCTGTTGAGCAAAAACTAAAAAACGAAGGCATAAATGATATTTTTAGCTTTAGTAATTTAGAACAATTAACAAGTGCGCTGGAATCAGCAGAACAAAAAAAATCTTCTAAGCAAGTACGTGCAGAAAATAAACAAGGCGCTACGCTTGTTTATGATAATAGCGAAGGTAAAAAGATATACCTTATTAGAACACAAGCTGCAGCTATTCAAATGGGAAAGGGAACTAAGTGGTGTATTTCGGCTTTGAATGATAACGCATGGGCTACCTATATACCATCAACGATATATTATGTTTTTATTGAGCACGAAAATGAAATAAAAAAATTTGCTGTTGTAATAGAAAAGGAAAATTATGCTTCTGAAATACGAGACAGCGCTAATAATGATATCAGTGAGGATAAATTTATTAAACAGACTGGCATAAGAATAACAGGCAGTCTCATATTTCAATATGTACCTTATACTGAAGCACAAGTTATTGAAGCACATGATAAAATAATAAAACGATATGGTGTGAGTTACTTATATATGTCTCTTGGCCCGCTTGCGCAAAAGTATCTAAAGGAAGATCTGCCGGAATATTATAATAAGCTTCAAATGCGTGTACTTGATGAAGGCAGCGTAAATTTAATGTATGAAATATGTTCGTCGGGAAGGGCATTTTTCTCTCGTGCAAACAATGAATTAAAACAAAAAGCATACAATAAGATTCTAGAGGGAATTAAAGAGGGCACTAATGCACTTTGGGGAGCCGTTCTTATAATGTATGTTACATTCGTTGACAATAAAGTCATTCCTAAACCAGTTGAACAAACAGCTGTCAGGGGTATTAATGTTGTTATGAAGAAAATAGGAAAGGAAGGTAGGGGATATAACATCGTGCGCGCACTGCTTGATTACTCATTATATATTAGCAATAGTAATGTTCCAGGTGTTGTTGATGTTTTAGAAACATGTTTAGGTGTGTTTCCAAAGCTGCTCCTTAATCATAAATTCTTTACACGTGCTCTCAAATACCTCATTCGTCAAGAAATACCTAATGACAAAATATATGATGCGGCACTTAAATTTGCGTCCCTATCCAACAGAGAAAATATTAGGAGCACATTAACGATGTTGGCTCTATACAGAACAAAATTTCTTTCAGCATAAGTAAAATGTATTGATGAATATCGTGGTATATATAAAAGTTTTCGATGATTCTATGCCTGCATGTGTTAATAGAATACGTGGTAATTTAAGTAGAAAGGTTGACTATAAATTACAAATGCACATAAAAGCAAGATTAAAGACTGCAATACTAGATCCAGGAGGTACACTTTACTATGATGGCATCTATTGAGGAATCAATTTTTAAATATATTAATAGGTGTGTAAAGGCTACTGTGATAACGTCTGTATTTAGGGGAGTTGAAGATGTAATAGAAAATACACAACTACGACCAAGAGCTGTGTCTGATACAATACAACAAAAAAATGACCATTAAACGAAAAGCTTGTATTTCTGTCTTTATGCGGGAGACACACTACAGAGGGCTAATACATGAAAAGTATTAATGATCAGGTAGGTATGTACACAGGCAGGATCGCTTTTTATCCTATCTTTAGATATATTAATAGGAGTGTACAGGCTACTGTGATAATGTCTGTATTTAGGGGAGTTGAAGATGTAATAGAAAATACACAACTACGACCAAGAGCTGTGTCTGATACAATACAACAAAAAAATGACCATTAAACGAAAAGTTCGTATTTCTGTCTTTATGCGGGAGACACACTACAGAGGGCCAATACATGCGCGTATTAAACAGCACGCTAATTCTTTCATTACGTCAATCTGCTATGACACAATTGTGCGTAACAGCATCAATTTAAATGGTATAGAAGATACTGTGCAGCAGCTAACCAAATAATAAATTTTATGAAAAGAATACGCGATTATACAGTATTTTTACTCTCACAACAAGGACCTACCATTGACGATAAATTCTACAAACTTGCTTTAACACAAGTACCGTTCAATGTACTGCATTTTATCGCCGAAGAGATAGAATATAAAACATATGTATATAGGTATACTCTTATTAGAGATGTACTAGTTGAACGAATGGAACAAAATGCACACGAAATATAAAGTACAGATAATTAAAAAGCTGGTAAGGAGTCAAGTTTTCCATAAAGTAAAACCTATCGAGGATAATTTTTTTAAGACACTTTATAGGTGTGTGTCTACCACTATATTGGATAATATCTATGAAGATGTAGAAGAGCGTATTAGTAATGCAATTAATCCTGAACAATTGTGGTTGCGATAGGCAGAAAAACGATTAAAATGAAAATACAAAAATTGGTATATAGAGATGTACGAAAAAAACACGACAACTATACACATTCTTTTTACAGCTATATCGAACAGTCCACAATTACTCATGTACGTATACATGTATTTTATAACATTGAGCATAAGCTTAGAGATGTAGCGCTCAAAAACTCATTCTTTCGAAAATAAATGAATATTAAAAATCAAATACGCTATCGTGTACACCTTCACAATATTAAAAATAAATTAATTGCACATATATGTGAAAAAACGTATGTAGACATGTAGCGGGAAGAACTAATATATTAAGATTTTATAATGACATAACAGCTATAACAAATAATCTAATCAAAAAAATGATGATATATGATGATAATGGTTCTGAATTATACGATTTAATAACAAATATGTCGTCACCTAATATTGATGATGTGCTGTGGGATAGATATGTTAAAACGCTTCCATCAAAATATGTTATGGAACTCTCAGAGGATGATGATATCTATCCTGTCTTGTTTCATTTTATTAAACAAGACCTGCCACATATAATAATGAGTATAAATTCGATTTAATTATGTCGCTTTTCGATCAAATACATCGCACCGTACAAGAAGCAGAAACTACAATTACTTGTGGTTTATATGAAGCCATTATGTTAAAGGCAGATTTTTGGGTACGTCTATCGGTATCTGTTGGAGTAGATGGAAATGTGAGGCTAGTAACAAACGCACCGGTAAGTAAAGTTATAGAAGAGTTAGAGTATGAGCATTAAGACGCAAGCACATACGGCGTGTAGGCGAAACTTTCTTAATCTATGCAATAATTTAATCGCCTTAAGTCTCAAGAGAAAAATCTATATGCCTTTTATTGTACATCAGAATATAATTTTCTCTTTAAGAAATCAAACCAACAGCACATAATAATACATCGATAATATCTGTTTATTTTTATTAAAAAAAACAATAAAAAGTAATAAAAAAACATAAAGAAACTTGAAAAAATATATTTTTATAATCATTAATTTTTTATGCGTAATTTATTAAGCATCAATGATTTATTACATCAAGTTTATTTAGAAAAGAAGCAGAAATGTGGAAATGTAAGAGTATAAGGAGAGTGGTCTATTTTTTATAATTTTCAGAAAAGTAGTTGACAATGGTTTTTTGGTGATATATTACTATGTATGAAATTAACCAAACTAAAAAAAGCAAAACATCTACAAATTAACAACAAGTGGTATAAAAAAGATAGTGTTCGTCCAAAAGTGTTCAACGTGGTAATGAAACGCACATCAAAAGGTGAATATGAGATTGTATCAGGACATGTTGCAGTTGAGGTCAATCAATATGAAGCTGGTCTTCAACGTGTAGATTGTCGTGATTTAGGTAGAGATATTCGCAAATCGAAAATTATTGTGAAGTAATAATCAAACAAAAAGCTGAAAAGAGAGATGAATAAAATTTATTCCTCTTTTTATTGTTTTTTTTGGAAATGATCTTATATTTTAATATAAGATCATTTCCTTTTTTATAATCGACTAACAATATGACACTATTTAAAAGACTTCTACGCGCATCAAAAAGAACACCGAAAATAATACCTCAAATGCAAATTGATGTTGGTATTATCGATGTATACATTTCACTTGTCAATGGACAATCTATTCATGGTAGGTTTAAAGGGTGGTACGAATATTCATATAGAAGGCTTGATGGTGAATGGAGGGATGTATATGTCACTGCACGAGAAAGATTTAATGAATGGATCTCAAATCACGAAGGGTTTATTGACATAGAGTTGCAACAAAGACTTGTCTCAAAAAGTCAAGTCAAAGAAATTCACTATCAAAAAAAACCACTCATTATAACAACTAATAGAAAGGATCTGTAATATGTGTAACGACGGTTTATATCAGTTTACTTCAAGTGAAAACTTTTTTCACTCATCGTATAGTGTCCTTTTTTTTAACGTACAAAAAAAAACAACAGCGCTTTGCATAAAAAGTGCAATAAGTTAATTAATCAATTGCTTAATAATTGTACTATTACTATTTTATGATCGATAATCTTCTACTTGACAATATCGGAAACTATTTTGACATTAATGTGGTTGTATCACATTGTGGAACAGCAGTATATGATCACCACCATTTCGATTTACAAGGTGTAAATTTTGCAGCACAAAAAAATAAATTTGCAATATTAGAAAATATATATCGAAAGAATTCAATAATTGCAATGGAACTTTATAATAAATGTGTGTGTGATGTGGACGTGGTGTGAAATTGTACAAATTGTGTATGTGGCAAATTTAAACTGCACACCACTAACAATAATATATGGAATGTAATTACTGAGGTGAGAAGCAAAATAGAGTGTAAAATTAAAGAGAGGGTATATATATGATAACTTTATTTGATACATTGAAAACTAGCTTACCAAACATAACTAACGATTTTACATCACACTTATACGGGCGATTTGCTAGTGCGGTGTGTTGGAATATATTTAATACGCGATCTTATTTTATAGCTAACAAACCTGAACATGTAATAGAACGCATAGCACACACAAAGGTACACTTAAGTGTTTATGATTTGCGTGCGTGTCTCTCTAAAATTATTGACAAGAATGTCCAGCTATGACGACCGAGTTACAACATATAAAGAATCACATGCCATACACAACGAGGCGATGCAAACCTCTTATACACAATTATATAAGAGGTGACTGGCATCACGCCGAACGTTCAAACAACACTCATAAAGTATATTCAACAGTAATCAAAGATTGCTCTGTACACATCTTTCATTTGAAATATAAACTAGAGACCACAATTCATAGAAAAGCAGCAAATATATTCACAAATTAAAACAGTGTACGAAAAACAAATACATTTATCTAGTATAAGTAAATCCTTTGTGTCACATCTTCACGAATGTGTGTGTTATAAAGTATACCAAGAAAATGTACTAGAATTATCAAATGATCTAGTCAAGCATAATAAAAGAATAAATGATGCGGTAACTGCATTAAAGTACAGGTTAACAGCTACTACTATTGACCATGAATAATATAAAAATGCCCAACATAACAATAATGCACGGTAATGCATTGATTGAATTTTTACGTAGCTATTATTCCATACATCACCAGTTACAACCGACATGTAAAATTAGCGGCTTCACAACTACACGTATAATGCGAGACACCAGCAAATTGACGATTAAATTACGCAATGTCATAAATGACGCCCAGCAGAGGCACGGTATAAGCTGCCAACGTACATGGACACTCTAACGACTATTAAGGAAAGCAACTCACACGCTGCTTCCAGCAACTTATTTGGCGCATGGTGGGAAATTCCCCATCCAGGCACTCTTGAAAAAATCACATGCACAACCTTTAGCGAGGCGATGGACAAATGGTTTGAGGGATTCAACATTCCTGTGCTTGTAGTGGATGGAGTGTATGAGGACTTTTCGAAAGCATGCAGCCGAGTAGACCGATATACTACATTTAACCAACGAGACTAATGAATGAAACACTGATAAACTATGTATACAAAGAGATATCAGATGGTCGTCCAATATTTAAGATGGTGTTATATGTAGAGGATCATCTAATTTGTAGTGATAGTGAAGAAATAGAAAGAGCAAAAACTACAGATCTACAAACAATAGTATTTTTTAACATTGTTAAATGTTTTAAAGAGCAGTGGAATAAAATGGATGGCTGTATTAAAAAGTAATTATGAATGCATTAAAAAAAATAATTGGCTACATGGGTGCAAAATTACCCGAATATACAGTAGATTGGGCGTCACCAATTCAAGAACATATACGAGAAGTTATCCCCTCATATATCCTCACACGCCGAATTTATAAAAGGGCTGAAGAAAGTGTCTATATAGACACAGCTCGCTTAGGTGTTAAATTGGGCAAATGTTTTGAAAAAAAAGTTCGATGAATGTAATAGAATATGTCCTCGATAAAACGCCACAGCACACTCAAAGCTATATGTTTGCAGTGGGTGAGTATGTGCAAGAAAATCAGTTTGAATTGCTTAGATATTTAACAGTAACCAAAAAATGCTCTGTACACATCTTTCATTTGAAAAATAAACTAGACACCACAATTCATAGAAAAGCAGCAAATATATTCACAAATTAAAACAAGAAATATACTATGGATGTGAAATTCATACTGAATAGAATGTGCTGGCATTCTTTTGAGTTAGATTAACAAGCTCTGGATTAAAAGGGAAACCACAGCATATTATTCTATACAGAAATGAACACACTACACAGCATACTGATACAGTTTCAGACTCAATCAACACATCACGTTCTTCAACTGATTGAGGACAGTATAATAAGTATGTGTGGTGAGAGACACAGTTTTATAAAAAAAAGCTCAATATGCTATATAGTGAATTTAGATTTAGTTGATACGACAGGTGTTATAGAAATGAACGTGAGCGATATAATCGAGAGACACTTTATACCGAATTAATATGATAGCACTGCCTGATATAACCGAGCAATTTGAGCAATGTTTAGATTTATATATACATGAACATGTCGATGTCGAGTTTGGTGATGATTGTACATTCAAAATACACACATTAATACGTTCGAATATTAATGATTGTGTTGGAAAGTTGCTGTGCAATATATTTGAAAAAATCAACCTCAAAAGCGATTAAAATAATGAACCGTATTGCTTTTGAAGAAGGTCAAAAAATATTAAATCAACTGCCTCCGCTGACGCTTAGATGTGTGTTTGTGTTGAGGGAATTTTTGTCAGAGGAAAGAAAAATGTTTCCTGATATATGCGGTGTATTTGATGTACACAATGCTGTAATTACAACCACTCGCAGTGCCGTTTTACGATTGAACAAGAAAATATGCGATAAAATTTATGGATTATATAATTGAAAAACTACCCCACCACACAGGACCTATATGCGTGTTTCTTTATAGATATGTACATGAGTGTGCACGATCATCTGATAATTTACACACGCAATTTATATATAAAAAGGTGAACAGTGAGGTGTATTCGAAAGTAAATGCACTCGATAGTAAAATATTGTATAATAATATCTTTAAAC
>Ga0136656_1000033_pt1 | contig 35982 bp, 45 predicted proteins | sample CPBDNA_9_FD_94862 | JGI IMG/M metagenome (GOLD analysis project Ga0136656, IMG submission 94862) | Freshwater to marine salinity gradient microbial communities from Chesapeake Bay, USA - CPBay_Sum_15_0.8_DNA (version 2) | ecosystem: Environmental > Aquatic > Marine > Coastal | place: USA...
AATAATTAACAGAATTATTTAAAAATCTTATAACATCAAAATAATCTTTTTTACCCACTATTTCTTTTGCAGAATCTATCACAGGATGATTATGAACTTCTAGTTCTTTTACTTTTTCAGGATCTATCTCTTGGCTCTTGCGAATTAACCTAAACAAAGCATTTATATAATCTGTTCTAAACGCATCTTTATCATAACCTGCCTTCATAATGGTTGCATATCTTACAACTGTTTTAACAACTTTTTCATACATTGTGTTGTAGTCAGCACCACCCATTATTCTAAATTCTATTAATTCATTTTCACTATCATTATCTTTTTGGTTTTTAAAATGAATACTTGAAAATTTTTCTCTGCTAATGCCTTTTTTTAATTCATTTTGTAACATTAAGAAACTGTCTTTATTACCACGTTTCATATCTTCTGCATGTTTTAATAAATTTTGATATTGGCTTTTTGTATAACTGTTTCTAAGTCTACCCCATTGTGCTAATAAGTATTCGTCACCTAATAACAATGCCATTTTTAATTTGTTTGGTTCTAGTCCTCCTAATTCTGCATCTCCATCTCTAGGCCCGTTCCAGCTCATTGTGACATGCAAACCTGTGGTATTGTTAGTGCCAAAGTTTTCTTCGCTCCAGTTAAAAAGACTTCTCATTTCTTCCAGCATTTTTCTAGGAGTACTATATACTGGTGATATCAATTCAGCACCAGCGCCTTCATCGGGATCAATACTGCTGTCAGTTTCTACTGCCCATGAGGTTGTTGTATAAGTGTCTCCGTAATCTCCTGATTCTGGATACTCATCAAAACTACTATATTTTTTTATCCAGCCGTTATACAATTCATCAGCAACATCTGACACACCACCTCCGCCACTACTATAGTCATACCCATAGTCATCAAGGAAACTGCTCATATAACTGTATGTGTCATATACCCAGTCTTCCATACTGTAGTTGCTTTCAGCGGCTTCTCTGGCTTCATCATCTAAATCGTATTCTTCACGAACTGCTGAGTCTAACCAAGCCAAATACTCATCTTCGTATTCTTCTTCTACATATTCTCTGACCCAGTTTATATATTCCCAACCATCTTCCTCACGGTTTTCGTATTCTTTTGGATCGTTTTCTTCAAAATCTGCTTTGTATCTTTCTATTGCTTCTGAACTTGGGCCACTACTGCTGTCTATAAAGTCGTTCAACCATTCTTCATCTTCTTTGACTTCTTGGACTTTATCACTCACTAAGTCATCTAAATATTCGTCTTGTCCTTTATCATATAACCAATCTTGATAATCTTGGTATGCTTGGTCTGGTAAGTCACCATATTCGTATTCAATGTCACCGATGCTCATATCATCAACATCAGAAGAACTTGAACCATCTACACTATAAAAAAATGTTTCTGCTTCAAAGCCACACTTTACTGGCATGTCTAAGCCTTCTGATGCAATTTCTTTTCTGTTAAAATTTATTTCAAAAAGTTTTGGATCTGCTTCTTTTAATCGTTTTCTTGTTAATTTTTTAAGTTTACTTCCTATTTTTTTAATTTGAAGTTTTTTATTTTTACGTTTTGCTATTTTAGATAATTTAGATTCTTCTACATCTGAAACATCTACTTGAGTATTTTTATCTAAAACTTGTAATTTTTTATTTTTATCTTGTACTACTACACCGTCTTTTGCCGGTAAGTTGCCTACAGTAGAAACTACTTTTCCTAACTCATTTCCTTGTACATCTTTAACCGTAGTGTTTTTCTTTATGGTTTTAATAGGTATAGGTTGACTTTGTGGAGTAATAGAATCTTTATTATCTGCTTTTGCATTTTGGCCAATGGATTGTTGGCCAGAGGGTGTAGGATTTCCAGAGCTTTTATAAGAATACTCTTTTAATAAATGTTCTAATGTTTTTACATCTTTGAACTTCATTTTAACGCCTATTTAATTTAGCGACTCTTTTACTTATTGTATTAAATCTTTTTGTTCGTCTTGCCTTTTTGGCCATTCTTGCGCCAAATCTAGATTTGGTTCTTTTTAAAGAAATTCTTTTTTTATAATCTATAGGTGCATTACATTGGCTGGGTTTAGAAACGACACGACCTTCTCGCCTACCAGCAGTACATCTGACAGCACGTTTAATTTTATTACCTACTTTACGCCAAACCATTCTGGCTTCATAGATAGGCTCTTCTGTAAATTCGTCTATTCTCATAGTAAATTAATAATAATTCCAACTATAATACTGATTAATGTTGTGAATGTTATACCCACAATGGCAATAATCCAACTTTCTAATTTGTCTAATCTTCCTTTTGTAGTTTCTTTAAATTCACGTAATTCTGCCGTAATACTTTCTATTCTAAGCATATCAGCAATTATATGTGCCTCTATATTACCGCTTTCAACATAAGGTTTAGGTGTTAATTCAGGCTGATTTTTTTTGGGCATTGTTTAACTCTTATAATAAATCTTGTTTAGTAAATTCCATATTGACTGAACTTTTAGTATCTATTGTTCCTCCGTTCAGTACTATTCCATCTAATTCATCTTTAAGTGTGTCAATTGAGTGTACTCCTTCTCTTTCAAAAGCAAATTTAAAAATCCAACCTGCTCCTGTTAAACTTGGTGCTCCATAATTTTCTAATAGATTACCACCAACACCGTTTAAAGCAACTGGATTATTCATAACAACTGGTTGTGCTCTTAATCCTATTACTTGTACAACACTTTCAAAATCTTTCTGTGTATTGTCTTTATAGTCACCTGTTCTTGTAATATCTATAGTAGTAAACAATGTGTAAAATTCTATGTTGCCTGATACAACTTCTGAACTACCCATCGCTCCTGATCTTTCTATACTCATGTGTGTCTCCGTCTTTGTACTATTTATCAGTATTTCAGATTTCCAGATCAAAAAAAATCCCCAACTAGTGAGGATTTTTTAATAAGTTTGTTTAACTTAGAATGAGACGTCTGCAATAACGTGTCCTGCTAGGTCACCGTTTGCTAAGTTGTCTGCACCTTCTAGTATAAAGTTTACAGTTGTTTGGCTGTCTGCTGTAAAACTACCAACTTTAAGTACTGAAAGGTTTAAGTTTTGTACTGAGCTAACTAATGCTGTTAATTGTGCCGCACTAATGTTTCCTGATTGTTGTTGGAAACTTTTTAAAAATACGTCCTTACCAATAAACTCACCAGCCGCCGCCGCTCTTCGATCTGTTTGTGCCATTTTATTCTCCTAATTTATATGCGAATGTATCGCTGTTACTTTTATTTATCATTTTTCCATAAAAAAAGGGCATATAAAATGCCCTTTAAATTGTTAATTACGGATTAACCAAAAGTAACTACTAATGTTGTACCAGTAATTGAAGGTGTTGCTTGTGCACCTTGTAGTGCAATGTGACATCCGTCACTTGCTACGTCATCTTCAACTGCTACAACTACAAAACCTTCGTTTTGTGCTTCTAAACATGCCGCTTCAACTGAAACAACTGAAACATCATCAACTGAAAGAATGTGAGTTTGTCCTACGAATCCGTTTGCCGCTCTTACTGCCGCGTTTGGGTTTGCTTGTGCCATTATATTCTCCTAATATGTTTTAGAGCAAATTGCTCCGTTACATTTATTTATCAGAAAACGGTGGATTTATCTTCTTTTAATTCTAGTGTTTTTAAATTTTTGGAATGCATCTGGATCTCTGAAAAAGTCGTAACCTTTACGACCTGTATCCAATGCCTTTGTAATAGGTTCTACACCTTTTGCCAGAGCCTTACCTGCACGTGATAACGTTTTACCTCCCGGTAAGTCTTGTATAAATTTACCTACAGCATCCATACCCTGTTGAAATTTTCCTGAACCGGCTCTAGCAGAACCATCTTTGTATTGGGTATATTTACCTCTACCTACTCCTGACCCGCCCCCTGGAACTGAAATAGGTGGTCTACTAGTTGGTTCTGGACCACTTCTTTTTGCACTAACATACATAGAACTTCTTTTTTTACCTTTTAGTTCAGCATCTTTTTCTTGTCTGGCTTTTGATTTGGCCTCTCTTTCTTTAGACATTGCAACTGCCTGCTGATATGCACTATCAACAGTACCGTATAATCCAAAGGCTTTCATAAAATCGGTTGCAAACTGTTTGGCATCAGGTATTTTCAATTGCATAATTCTATTATACTCAGCATTGGCCATTTTTTGCTGTTGAGCCTTTTCATCAGGACTTAAAGTTGCCTCTAGTATTATATCATTTATTTTCATTTGGTCTAACCCATTTACCGTTTCTAAAAACAGCAAGTTCTCCTCTATTACAAAGTGTAAACTCTCCTTCAGTAGGATATTGTGGTTCTCTTACTTTTATTTTATATTTTCTTTCTTCCACTTGCCCAGTATCCTGCTATTGCACCAATTCCTGTGCCGTACTTCTTATATTTATCTATATCTTTACCTAATTTTTGTGCTATCTTCTTACCTGCGACTCTACCTGCGGCCGCACCTGCAACTGTACCTAAGGCTCTTTTCGCTAAACTTGTTTTGGGTTCTTGATATTTAGATGTATTGTAGCCTCTATATTTTGTCATAGTACTTAAAGGACTTACCATTTCACTGCCTCTTCCTAATCTACGATACTCCTGTAATAATTTTGCTACAACTAATTGTTTAGAAGTATATTTTAAATTACTCCAATCTGAAATCAATCTTCTCCACTGTTTATACTTTCCATCTTTTATATTAAGTTGACTTTCTAATCTTAAAAAATAAGAATTAAATTCAGTACCTTTTACAGAAGAATCTTTTAGTCTCATGTAAAACATGTAATGTTTTCTAGCATCAAAGTTTAGTTTTTTTAAATACTGTTTGCTTGATATAGGATTTTTTAATGAAATACTTCTTGTATCTGGGTCTCTTAAAACGTGACCTAGCAAATACAAATCTGTTGCATGACTTCTAAATAAAGTATAAGGGCCGTATTGTACTGTTTGTTTTATATATTCTTTAGCATATTCATATTGCTTATCGTCATTTAGCATCATATATGTACTTAACGATGTCAAGTAAAATAGATTTGCAACATCTTTACCTGTAAGAGCATTAAAATTTCGGCTTGTTCTGTATAGTCTTGCTTCTGATATTTCTTTATCTATTAATTTAAATTCCATTTTACTTACCTGGTGCTCCAGTTCCGAAGTTAAGTCTGCTAAACTCTAATCTATCTACTAGTTTTAAGGCATTACCCATTCTGTCTACAGCAACAAATCCTTCTTCACCTGTTACTTCATATCCGTTTTCTGTTTCTTTAAATGTAGGTAACTGTCTAATTGTTTCTAATTTTTTTACTATTAAAACTTTTGAATGTATAATTTTTAAATATAAATCATATACACTTACAATACTTGGTACATGTTCTTTTATAAACTTAACACCTTGTACTAACTTGTTATTCATTTCGTCTTGCTTTGCTTGAGTTTTATATCCGTCTATTTTCTTTTGCATAAAAGTAATATACTTTTGTACAAATCCCTGTGCAAATTTTGTTGGTTCATCAAATGCACCTGCTCTAATATTATTATTTACATGTGCCTTAAGTTGTTGTAGAAAGTCTTTACCAATAACATCGTTCCCTTTTTCTAACCAACTAAAAGTATCTGAATCTATGTTTTTTAAATAAGCATCTGCCTCTCTAATAGCACCCATAACTTCTTCGCTTTCATTATTAGTTAAAGTAACTACACCTGATAAATCCTTAATTAATGCGTCTCTGTGCCAAACTTTAGAACTTTGTCCTAATACTTTACTATCAAAACCGTATTTGGCCCTTGTATCGGCTAGTGTAGGGCCTCCTACATACTCTGTATGCCAAACAATACCTATATCAGCATTTGCAATTTGTTTTGCTAAATCACTATTAGTTGGTACTGCATATACAATAGTATTTGGTTTAAATACTAATACTTCTTCTCCGTCTATATTAGTTTGCTGTAAATCTTCTTTGGAAAATAACATGTCGCCCTGTGCTACAGTATTCCAATTTAAATTCTTTAATGTTCTTAATGCTAGTTTTAATTTTTCCTGTAAGCCTTCTGCAGGATGATTTTCTTCTATGTCTTTATCTGTAAAATTTATTTTAGGCTTTTGTGCAAATACACCCTTGGTACCCACAAAAAATTTACCTGTTGCAGGATCTCTACCTGCTATAATGGCAGGTGCTCCGTCCCATTTTGTTGTCATGCTTACAGGACTTTCTGAATTGCCTTCTAGCATTTCATGTAAACTGTATAGATAGTTTATTGCTTCTTTGGCGCCTTGATAACCTCTGTTAAAAATATTATCTTCTAAATGCTCTAGATGAGTATTTTTATTTTCTGCTTCTAGTATTATTTCCTTTAAGAAATTACCTGAAATATCATGAAATTTCATTTCACTTAGCGAAGCCTGTAATTAATTTAGCAGGACTTATTCCAAATGTTCTATTACCTTGTTTAGTTTTAACTTGTACCAGTTCGCCTTTTTTAACCATATCTTTTAAATCTTTTGAATTAAATTCCTGTTGTAAAAGTACATTTATAGGTTCGCCCTTTTTAGATATGAAATGCATTTGTAGATTTAATGGGAATTTTTCGTTGGGACCACCAAACATTTTGTCTAATCCTCTGCCAACGATTGAACCAATCATTGCTCCTGCTTTCTTGCTTATACCGTCTTGGCTATCCATATCCTGTTTGGTTCTTCCCAATACTCCAGGTGTTTTTGATTTAAATAAATTTTTGAATCTTGCTTTTACTGTTGGTTGCAATTGGCCGCCTGACTTCACAATTCCTGCTGATTTTAATATTTCATATTCCAGTCTTGAACCTTGTTCTACTGGAGTATCAATATCATTAACTTTTACTGAAAATTGCTGATTTGCTTCGTCCCAAGTATATGTATTTCCTTTATAGGCAACTTTTTGCTTGTCATTTAAAAGATCCTGTTCTAATAAAGGAAAGGTATTGGTATTTTCTATGACTTCCTTAATCAGCATTGTTTTCTCTCTGAGATTCTTTTATTATTTTCTTAATACCTCTGGAGAATTTATTAACGTCTTTGCCTCTTATACTATTGATAAGTCTATTAGTTAAATCTTTTGCTGTTTTATCATCATAGTGTAATTCTATCTGTTCAATTAAATTAATTGCACTGGTAATTACATGTTCGCCTCTATTAGATGTCACATGATTTCTATCACGATCAACAGAAATTTGATTTAATTCTTCTAATATACTTCTAGCCTTAGGCATGATGTCTCCAAAAATATTGTATAATGCTATTTATCATTATAAGTCATTCTTTTTGAGGAACTCACGCATGTTCATGGCTTGTCCTATAGTGTCCTTTTGTTCCGGCTCTTTTGCTTTTATGGAATTGCCTCTTTTTAGTTGATCAACTAAACTTGTTGTTGTGATTGTGTCGGCATCTTCATCGCCTTCCTGTAAATCTTCTATTCTTAGTGTATCAGGATCAAATCTTAAATCCACTTTTGTGCCTACACCACTACTACTTCTTGTTTTCATAAACTGTATTTGATATCTACCCTTCTCTCGCATAGCATTACTTGTAAAAATACCTACAACATTATCTGCTGTTTGTATTTTACTAATACCACCTGCTATGTGATGATGATCAAATTCTATTTCTTCTACTGCACCTCTGTTTAACTGTGAAGCAGTAACGAACAATAAGTCTCTTTCCACTGCTAAATTACGCAACTCCTCAGATACATATTTGTCCTTAATAAACAAATCACTACCACTTACTTTTGCACTAATAGGCATCATCAAATCCAAATAATCCACAAGTAAACAATCTACTTTTTCACCACAGGATATTTCATATTCTCGCAAAAATACTCTGATATCATTTGCATTAACACCGTTAGGCATTTGTTTAACTCTTAATTTACCAGCACCTTTGGCTTTCATACGAACTTTTAAGTCTACATCATCCATATTACGCATAACTTCTTTTGTGCCATAACCAGATACCATACTATCTAATCTCATACTAATTAATTGCTCACTTAACTCTAAACTAATATAAACTACGTTCATACCTGCTAGAGACCAATTTACTGCAAAGTTTTGTAAAAACAAACTTTTACCTGCACCAGAACCACCAGCAAAGATTGTCATCTCACCTCTGTTTAGTCCGCCATAAAGTTTATGATCTATGCCTTTCCAGCCTGTGCTTACAGCACCTGCTTGATCTTTAATCCATTGTAACCTTTCCTTAGGATTTTCAAAATATTCTAAACCCAAGTCTTTAACTAGGCCTACTTGGCTTGCTTCTTTAATTTTGTTTTCCACAGTACCATAGTCTTGATTTTCCAGCAAGTCAGTACTTTCTATAATTGCTTTTTCCAATGCTTTATGTCTACAAAATGTTTCAAACTCATTCATAAACCATTCATGATGATCAGGAGTTACGTTTGGAATAGGCTCTAAGGTTACTCCTGCGACCGCACTTACTTGTTCTGGAGTAGGTATTGCATTAAAGTCTGTACTGTGAGAAACAAATAATTCAACTGCTTTTCTGTATTTCATATTGAAATATACAGGATTTACAATATTTTGACACCTTGCGAATAAATCGGGATCACTAAGTAAGAATCTTAAAAATAATTCTTGTGTTTCTTCATTATATTGTTTTATATCTGCCATCTTTTCTTTATCTCATTGTATATATATCTAAAAATTATGTCATGACCTGCTTCGTTTGGATGGCCATCGTCAGCACTTTCTTCATTGCCTTTTGCTATATCTGTTAAAAATCTATCACAAATTATAGATTCGTCTATCATTTTATATAATTCCTTACAAAATATATTATTTGATATTCTTTGCCTGGAACCTTTAAAATAAAATCTAGGTAAACATCTTGCTGATAGTCCTACCTGTAAAAGTTTAATTCCTTTTTGTTTACAATAATTTTGTAATAAAATTATATTTTTAAAATATTTTATAGTTTCTGTTAAATCTGATTCAACAAAAGATTTATACTGATTAAATACTTTTCTTTCTGTTTCAGTATCTGTTGTAATTTTATCTAAATCATCTATAGTATAATTTGTCAAACTTATATCATAAAGTACATTTTCTACATTATTAATATATCCTACCCATAATTTATTTGTTGTATTAAACCATTCTCCTCTATTAGGTGTAGGGTGCTGTACTACTAGTATTGTACTGTTTAAATGTATTCCTTTATTTTTTTCAAAATATTCAATAGAAGTCCTAACAACTCTATCGTTAGATGCTCCTTCAACGGCTAAATTAACAACATTTGTAAATTCTTTTGTGTGGTTAAAACGACTAGGCCATACCCAATCTGGAGCCATACTATTTTCGGAGTCTTTATGTCCAAAAGTAAAACTACAACCGTTTGCTACTAATTTCATTTAATGTCCTACATGTGCTCCAAACAAATATCCCAAAAAGAAAACTATTGGTCCTAATATTAATAAGTCTACTGCCCAATGTAGTGCAATAGATAATGTAACTATTTCTTTCCAATGTACCTTACATACATTTGCCCAATGCCTAATTTTTTCTCTCATAACATTTTTGCCTTTACTTCTATTTTAAGTTTATTGTTTGTTGCATGTTTAATTATACTACTAACTGTTGCCAATCTTCCATACATATTAACCGCATCTGCGGCATCTTTACAATCCACATGCCAAGGTGGGAAACTTACTTCCCACCCTAGTTCAGCGGCCTGCATAATTAAATCTTTGCCTGCTTCGTCCCTGTCAGGACATACTATAATTCTTTTGCCTAATTTTTCTATTAGATGTGCCTGCTCAGGGCCAATACTATTGCCTTGTATTGCTATTCCATCTATCATTATAGCATCAAATACGCCTTCTGTCACTATAACAATTTCTCTTTCTGTGTCTGCAAACTTATCTACATTAAAAACATATCCTGATTGCATATTATGTAAATATTTAGGAGTTGTTTTATCTGGAGGAGCAATATGTCTTGCTGTCCAGCCAACTAACTCGCCGTTATAGGTAAAGGGGACCACTAATCTCTGCTTGTATAACTTTTCATTAAAGTATAGCAGTGGATATAGACCAAGTAGTCCTCTTTGTTCTGCATATTGTTTAATAGCATGATCGTCATCTAAATCATCTACTGTAACAACATTGTCTGGTAAATCTATTGTATTAAATTTTGCTATGGAATACACATAATCAGAAGTATTTTCTGTTTCTAATTCTTCTGTGTATTTTAAGAGTTCAATTGTGACTTTATGTACATCTTCTTCAGTTGCACCTAGTCTGGTTGCTAAGTCTTTATACTTTTTACCTAAGGTAGGGTTAGGTTCCCAACCAGTAGTAAAGCCACAATTAAAACAATTATAGGATATTTTTGCTCCTGTAGTTATAAGTCCGCCACGTTTTCTTTTATCACTACACATTGGACAATCCATTGTGTTCCAGCCACTAGGAGTTTTACCTGTTCTAACTGGCAAATTATCTAAAAGGAGGCGATGTACACTCTCAACTAAAAAGTCTATATCCATAGTATTATTATACAGGATATAATGTTAAAAGTCAACTAGTTTCTTATTAAGACTTGGCTTATATTACCTGATGTTGGCGTATGTAAAATTCTGATCCAGTTTGCATTGATATTATAATTTTTAGTAATAATATTAGATGCAGGTTTTTTATATGTGCCTGCAGAAATACCAACGTTTGCTATGCTTTGACCACTTAAGGTATAGTCCATTCCTGCTAATCTTAATTGATATGTTTTAGTATTTGCATCAGTATCTTCTGTTGAAACAACACTTGCTACTACATTTGCATTTGTATTTCCTGCTAAATTTATAAGAGATACAACATTTGCTAATGTGGTTGCTGATGATAAATTTATATTTGAAGAATTAATTTCAGTATTACTATTTTCATTATCTGTAATTATTATAGACTGTAATCCTAAACTAGTAACATTTCCTGTACTTGTCTGTATATTACTATCAGTAATAATAATATTACCTGTTGTTAAAAATTTATGATATACCTGTATATTACTTTCTAAAGTTACCCAATCAGTACTTAAATTATTAGTACTTGGTACACTTTCAACTAGACTAGCCTGTACATCTATATTACCTGTATATGCATCAGGGTAGATTGCTATAGAATGTAATGCATTTGGAAAGTTTCTATCTTGATTACCTGAAAAAGCACTTGTTGTAAAAACATTTGCTGGATCACCATCTGTTGTTGATGCTACTTGTAAAAATGTGTTTGCACTTTGAGTTGGTGTTGGAGATTGATCTATTTGTTCTGTAATCTGTATGTCAAAAACTAATCCATTATTTTGGTCTGAATATACAGGCTTGTCTATACCTGAAACATCTTGTTTTGCTATGTAAATTCTGTATAATCCTGCTGTAACGTTTCTTAAGTCACCTTCATCTAAAACTAACTTTACTTGTCCTACGTTACTGGTATGTTCTAAAAGTTTATAAAATAATCTTCTTTTAGTTGTAGGATTTATGAGATACGCACTTAAGGTATCACTAAAAACATTTTGTAATTTTCTATCTCTGTTCCTAATACTGAACAGTAATTCGTTTGTTAACCCTTTATGGGCAATTAATTTTCTATTATTCATAGGTCTGTTATCCACGTATAGGCCATCAGTACCAATAACTAAGTCAATATTGTTATCATATAAGTATAATTTGTGGTCGTTTTGGCTCATAATAAACTCTTTATATTGTACTATTTATCAATATTTATTATAAATAGTTTTGTGGAGAAAGAAGAACTTATCAAACAAACAGAAGAACGATATCCGTTCCTAACCGGCATCAAATACGGTGAGAATGAATACATAGGTATCGTCATCAATCACGATAATAGTATTTTAACATTTTACGATTTAGATAAAATCCCAAACAACGAAATAAGAAAACAGTTTTTAGAATTAGGTGAAACTTGGTGGTGGGAATCAAATAGGCAGTTACCGATAGATATATTTTTATTTCATGAAATGAAACCTTATAAAAATCTTTTAAGAACTTTTGTAATGAAAGATATAGAAATTATATTTGGTCCAATGACCTCTTTACAGAATTTAATTAAGAAAAGAATAAAAAGACGTGGGATTCAACTAGTTAGAAAACTAGACTAACTTTCACATAATAGATTTAATTGTACGATAATAGCCAAAGCATAACCATAACTATGTGACTTCTTAAAGAAGTATGTACCATCATTTGGTTTTATCCATACATCTTCCTCTATTACCTTCCAATCCTTTCCCACCAAATGTCTTTTACCGGGTCTAATCATTGCAAGTATCATTGCTAATTCCTCAAGACTTGTAGGAGGATGTTGTTTTACTATATCCCAATGATTACTTATATGAAATAATTGTTCTACAATTTCCTTATGCTTGAATAGTTCCCACATAGGTTGTGTGTTAATTAGTTTATCCAGATGTGTTTCGTCTTTTATCCCTTCATAGATGTGATTGTTAAGAAAGTCTACCTTAAACCAACCTTCTTCTTCTGCTTCTTTGTGATCTATTGTACTGTAACCTTCTAAAGGAAACTTAGGAATGTTTTGAAAGTAGACACCAGTATTGTGTTTGGTAAACTTACCATCCTTTTCAATACTTGCAGAAGTGTGATTAACTAACTTGAGAAAGTCATCTCTGTTAGCCATATCAATATCTACATCAAAATCAATCTTCACTAAACAATAAACTCCACTTCATTAGTTTTTCTTTTTTAATTTTTTTACGTTCTTCAATTTGTTCTTCGCTGACAAGACCACTATGTTTCATAATATCAATCATACACATAACATCACCAATCTCATCTTGCAAATTACTTATATCTTCTGGGCAACTATCCTTTTCAAATCTAATAAGTTTACTACATGCCTGACTAAGTTCAGCACATTCTTCCATTGTTATTACTAACATTTCTTGTCTTTTATTCATTATTCTTCCTTAACAAATATTCCATCTACCATACGACCTTTTCTGTCTTTTATATCGTTGTATGCTACTGCTAAACATTCTTCTAATGTTGTGCCTTCCCTTTTAGCAATATTAATTAAAATAACTAAGCAGTCTCCTATATCATCTTTAACATCTGTACCTTTACAAACACTATCAGATAATTCTCCAACCTCTTGTATTAATTTTAACACTTGATCTTTACTTGTTGCGCCATCTATAAGATTTCTATCAACGTGCCATTTTTCTGTTAATTCTATTAATTCGGGCATATTCCAAAATTCCATTCTATTCTCCTTCATATTCCTGCAACCTCACATGCATTTTTTACTTCTACTACTTCTTCTTTATTGTTTGCAAACTGTTTCATCCAAAACGTTGCATCAATTATGTGTTCTATCATTTTAACCTGTTCATCGCTAAACTTTACTAATAACTCATCTCCTGATTTGCAAAGATAAATCATCCAGGGAGATATTTTTGCACTTCTAATATCGTGTACTGCTCTAGAAGATGAAACTTCTTTAAAATAATCTTGCCAAGGTTTATTATTTTCTTTAGCCCAACTGTCAAGATAAATGATTGTTCTTTCTAATGCCTTCATTCCGGGTTCTTTTTTTACATATACTAATAAAAATTCGTCATAAAGACTATCCTTGTGCCAATCTGCTAATTTTTTACCTTCCTTTATAAGCCATTCTGCAAATTGTTCTGGATTTAAATATTCGTTTGTTACACAACTTCTACCAAACTTTACAAACCCTTCATAGTATTGGCTTTTTACAAAATCTTCATAAGTTTTTGGTTTAGTGGCCGCTGTGTTCATTTCATAAAACATTTGAAAAACTCTATAACCTAATCTTGTATGTGTTAAATCTTTATCTGCCATACGTCTTTTCTTAACACACATATGAACACTAAGAGTTCGTTCACCCTTAAAACTTTTTCCACACCATTTACATGTGAAATTATTTTCCAAAAATGTCTCTGATTGATTTGTCATCGTATCCGTGTGCTTCTGCTAATTCTTTTAACTCTTCTTTACTGTTTATTTCTATTAAATTATTAATATCCTCTGCTTTCATATGTGGATATATACTGTATATAAAATCAAATACTTTATTATTTTTCTTTTTTGCGTTAGGCGGTTTTAAAAAAGGATGAAATTGTATTTTACCTACACCACATGCTGTAAATAATAACCATTGCAATTCTGGGTGCTGTGGTATTTTGTATTCAACTTTATGATATCTATTAAGTAATTCATTTGTCATATAGATATAATTTGCGGCATCTCTACCTTGTACACTACTGCAATATCTCATCATCATCCAGGCACTAAATGCCTTCTTTTGTTCAGCACTAAGATTAATATAGAAATTTCTATCCTTTTTATCTATTGCCGCCATTACATCTTTTAAAGGCAAGGCTGGATTCTTTTTAGGGGACATTATTCTCCTTTAAACTCAATAAGTGTATTAACATTATAACCTTCGTTCTCTATTATAGCACTTCCTCCTAAATCGGGCAAGTCTATTACGGCCAAAATTAAAATATTTTCTTTAGGTATATTCCAACATTGACAAATTAAACTTGCTAATGCTTTTGCTGTACCACCTGTAGCAATTAAATCATCTATAATTACAATTTTATCACTAGGTTTCAAATCAGAGTTTTGTTGTATATGAATTGTTGATTTTCCATACTCTAAACTATAATCTCTTTGGTAAGTTGGATTAGGTAATTTACCTGGCTTACGAGCAAGTATTAGAGGAAGTTCCATATCTCTAGCAATAGGACTAGCAAATAAAAAGCCTCTGCTTTCTATTGCTACAATTTTTGTAGCATTAAACATCATACATACAGCAGTCATATCAATAAGTGCTTTATTGAAGGCTTCTGGGCTTTCTAGCATACTTGTTATATCTCTAAATTGTATACCTTCTTTAGGAAAGTTAGGTACTGTTCTTATAGTGTCTTTTATATTCATAATGTAAAATCTTCCCAAGTTATTAAACTATTTCCTGTATTTGAATCTCCAAAATGGCCGTAATTAGTTGTATCAGGTAATATAACATTTTCTAATTCTAAAGCATTTATAATACCCTTAGGTGTTAGGTCAACTTCTTTCTTTATCATATTAATAAAATCTAATCTTAATTCTCCATTAGTATATATTAATAATGATGACGGTTGTTCTATTCCTATAACATAACTTAGTTGCACAAAACACTCTTCTAATTCATACTTATGAACAATATTTTTTGCTAACCATCTAGCCATATAGGCCGCACTTCTATCTACTTTTGTAAAGTCCTTACCTGAAAAAGCACCTCCTCCATGTGGAGCATACCCACCATAAGTATCTACAACAATTTTTCGTCCAGTGATTCCTGTATCTCCATCAGGCCCACCTATAACAAATCTGCCTGTAGGATTTATTTGATATTTTGTTTTTTCTGTTAAAAAATCTTTAGGAATAACATCTTTAACAACTTCTCTAACTAAATCTTGTACTTGCTGTTGTGTAGCATCTGCATGATGTTGTGTACTTACTACAATATTATTAATATCTATAGGTGTATTTGGTGCTCCATAATTTACCGTCAACTGGCACTTACTATCAGGTAAAATTATATTTTTATATTTAGAATGTGTTTTTCTTCTATTAGATAATTCTTGTAATATTTTATGTGCATATGATATTGCAAAGGGCATATATTCTTTTGTTTCTCTATTTGCATAGCCAAACATAATACCCTGATCACCTGCTCCAAAACTATCTGTACCTAATGCTATATCAGAACTTTGGCCATGTAAATAATATTCTATATTTAATTTGTCCCAATGAAATCCTTCTTGCTCATAACCTAGTTGCTTTACAGTATCAATAATAATACCTCTCACTGATTCTTCAACATCTTCTTCTCTATCTGTTCTATATTCTCCTGCTACTATTACGGTATTTGTAGTCACTAGGGTTTCTATAGCCGCTCTATTATTAATATTATGATTTATAAGCCAAGTTGCAATATGATCTGAAATTAAATCTGCAACCTTATCTGGATGTCCTTCACTGACACTTTCACTTGTAAATTGATACATTTTTTGTTTTCCTATTTAAATTTGTTTTCCATTATGTCTTCCCAAGTAGAATATTCAATACGATCAAACGATCCTTCAGGGAAAGCAGGAGGCACCCATTTTACCGTCCTTTCTCTTTTATATATTTTTTGTAACCATACTGTCTTGCCTGACAATAGTTTTACAGGTTTCCATGCAAACCACTTTTTCCAATCTGTATATTCAGCATCAGTAGGCTGTGGTTTCAAATGTGGATACCTAGTATAAGCAGGATGGTTATAGTTCTCCATCCTTTCTCATTTGTTCTCTGATTTTGGTTGCACTTATTTTTTGTGTTTCCTCATCAAGAACTTCCTCTTCAATTTTATATCCTACACCTCTGCCGTAAGTAATATTCATAATATTTGGTACAGGATAACATCTAAATTTACCTGCATATTCATAAAGTTCTTGTTCTATATTTTCGCAAATATCTTCAGGAGTCCAAGGATTATTTTCACTCAAAGGCATATCTCGAACTAATATTGCTACCTGTCCGTGTTTTGCTAGTGCCCTTTTAAATAACTTTTTGTGTCCTTCATGGAATGGTTGAAATCTTCCCAGCATCTGTGTAGTAGGTTCCTTAGATTGAAACAATGGGTCTTTAATATCCACTGCAATTAACCTAGCCCATTTTTCTATTGCTTCTTCAGTCCACCAATCTTCTTCGTTAATTTCTATATCAACATTTACAGTATCATCTGGTCTTTCAAATACTTTATTGGTATCTTCATATCGACCTTTAGATATAGTGTTCATCCAAATTACATATTCAGGTTTAAATTTTCTTCTTAATTCATTAGTAGGACAAACAAAATCTGCTATAGCATAATTACCATTGCCTACTGTTTTTAAACAATAGTCGTTCATTCTTTTCATTTGTCTTTCTCTGCCTTCTGGAGAGAAGTCCCAATCATTAAAAAGTTCTCTTATTTCATCTGCATTATGCCATTTAGCATTTCCTAATGTTTCAACTAGGCGTTTTGCTAACGTAGATTTACCTGAGCCTGGTAGGCCACATAGTAAAATTCTTCTATTCATTTAATCTCCAATAGTTTATCTATTTTCCCTTTCCCATTCTGCATTTTCTTCAAACTCTGCAAGATATTCTTCTAAGTTTTCTTGTATGTTTTCCTGACTATCATGCCACTTAGTATTTAACCAGCCTACCTGTGCGTCATAACTTTTACCGGTTGTATCATTATAATCATAGTCACAATCTAATTCTACTTTATCATAAAATACAGCATCAACAAATTCTGCTAAATTTGTTTCAACTACACCCATACCAAGTTTGAATTCATCAAAAGGCTCGTCTGTATCCACAAACCAAGCACCAAAAGAACCTTTCTCACAACTGTGGAACATCAACACAGGTACATATTTGTTGCCGTCTTCATCCTCTTCGTTAATTACTTCTGGTTCTTCATCAGTATTAAAGTATCCGCCTTCTCTTCCATATACATGGATTGCTTCGCCTTCATATACTTCTTTATCATAGTCCCAATCATCTGATCCATCTGCTGGAACTTCATATACTGTGAATCCACCATCAGCATAGGCACTATTAATGTGTTCAAACTCATCATTCTCCCACATGTTAAAGTAGTCATCTGCATCTGCGGCAGGACTAGGTGGAGTTTCAGGATCTAAAAGAGCATCGTCTGGTTCTTCATCATCTCCATATCCCATTTGATCTGCTTCTAATACAGCATCAATTAATTCACTAGTATCGTCTAGTTCTGCGTAATAACTGGCAAATGCTGGATTTACTGAACCAAAAACAAGTTCACCTCCATATCTACCGCCTTCTATTCTATATCTATATTTTGCCATAATGTCCTCCTAACTAACTAAATCAGCAACTTCAATATCTTTTACTTTATTTGCATCTTTTACAAAAAAAGCACACTTTGGATTTTCTCCAGACTCTAAAGGAACTGCTAATAAATGTCCATTTTTAAGTTTAGGAAAAAACCATTTTACATCTTGATAAACATTTGTAATTTCTATAGGTTCACTATTAGGAAGTCTACTTGTAAGAGGATTCATTACTAATGCTCTAAATTCTCTATTATTAAGACTTGCTAAAGGAAGTGTCTCTACACTATCAAAATCTTCATCACATAATAACACACTCCAGTCCATTGGCAATTGAATATTAAATTCTCCAATTTGCAAACAAATAGCAGGAGCATGAAAACTCTCTAAAAAAATTAAAGGTAAGAAATAAAAGTCAACCCATTCTGGATCGGCTCCATCTAAAATACAATACCTAATATCATCTATTTCATCAGGTACGCAATCTATATCGTATGTATTATTTTCTATTGTTAGTATTTTCATTTATATTCCACCTTAGTTACTGTATGTCTAAAATTCTGCTCTCGGTAAAAAGCCTTTCTTTTTGTTAAATGCCTTTTACTATATTTTAAATTACTGGTAATGTCTACAACATTAACGTAATCTTTATCTTGTGCCTTTCTAATACCTCTTCCAATACTTTGTATTACTCTCACAAAACTTTTTCCTGGTTCTATTAATATTAAATTAAAGATCCTAGGAATGTTTATTCCTACCGCCGCTACTCCATATGTAGCAACAATAACCTTATTGTCCATTTCTGAAACGTCATCATAATTATCTTGCCTATCTTTTTGTTTCATAGAGCCTGATACGAATACCCAATCTGGATTATCTTCTGCTAACATTTCGCCTGTTTTAATTCTATCTATAAGAACTAGTGTATTACCATTTTCAGCAAAACCATTAATAATTTTAGACAGTTGTTCTATTCTTTTAGAATCTGTTACGAGCCATTTAAGTTCTTGTGCATAGCCTCCAAACTCAATCATACCATCTTGTAGTTGTAATATACTGATATCTAAGTCTGCTAACACTCCCATATCCTGTAATTCTTTACTGCTCATTTTTCCTATAACAGGACCTAAACTACAAGTACAACCTACTGCTTCATATTCATCTTTAGGGATAGTTCCTGTTAATCCCCATCTGATAGGCACATGAGCAAACACACCACTCAATAAGTTTCTTAATACATCTGCTTTGGCTTTGTGTACCTCGTCCACCATAATACAAGCAACATCTTCTAAAAACTCATCTATTGGAAAATCTGCTTCGTAGTTTTTGCTTTTCTTTTCTAATATACTTAAACTTTGCCATGTACAAATAGTATGAGTTTTATCATATTCCTTTCTATCTCCATACAATACACCCACATCAAGGCCTAAGTTTTTATAGTCTTTTTCTGTTTGTACCACTAAATCCTTATTTGGTACTATAACTATTGTTCTGCCATATGGTTCACATTTATGACTTAGTACGGCAGTAATAAGTGTCTTACCAGCACCTGTGGCAATCTCTTGCAAACATTGTGTATTTTCTAAAAATCTATTTACAATATCTACTTGATAGTCCCTTAATATAATAGGTTGTCCTTCTGCAGGATGTTTCTTAGGCCAAGCCACATGTTCATAACTTGTTTGAGATACTTGATCAAACTTGAATTCCCATGGTTTACGCAAATCCTTTATTTCTATTTCGTAACCTTCCTCGGTAACGATAGGAACAAGTTTGTCTAATAAATGGAAATATGTTCTGCCACCTATGTCGCAATACCTCACACAGCCGTCCCATCTACCTAATTTATAAGCAGGCATATGATATGCATAGGGAAGAAAGTATTTACAAGCATCAGAAATTTTACGCCTTGCTTTTACATCAAGTCCTGTGAAACGAACATTAACTTCGTCTCTAATTTCTAGAACACATTTTGCCATACTGTATTATACTACCAAGTGTACCCTAATGTCAAGTAATATTCTGTACCTTGTGTATTATAAAAAGGAACAACTTCTACTACTTCGTCTGTTATGTTTTCTGCTTTAAAGGAAATTGTTAAACCATTTGTAAACTCTTTGGTTACATATAAGTTTAACTTATTCAAGTCTTCTAAATACTCCTGTCCTTCTTCTAATACATCATAAGGTCCAGGTGCTCTATCTAAATTAAATGCATATTTTAATCTAAAGTTTACATCAAAAAAGTTTTCGCTATATTGTAATACACCAGCAAATTTAGGTACTCTGGTTTGATCTGTATCTGTATATTTTAACATTACAAAAAGAGGACCAAAGTTATTTGCATATCTCATACCTGCTGTGGTATATTCCCCTGTGTTAGCATAGGTAGGCATAGTATAAACTGGATTATTGTCTTCTACTAATGTATAAACACACCCTAATGGCATTCCTTCTGATGCTGTATAATTAGGATCTAATACACAACCACCATATGTGCCGTCTGTATTTACGGATAGATCAGGATTTAGTTCCAATGTTGTTGTAATAACATCTGTGTAAAATCCTGGAACATATTCTATTGCTTCTTCAAAATCATACATGAATACACTTAATACACCATATCCTAATTCAACACCTACACCTTTTTCAGGCTCTAGTTCCTCATTGCCTTGTACAACTCCATCACCAAACTTTTCATATAAGTTAGGTTTTCTAAAACTGTTACCAATGTTAAAAAAGAAGTCTCCTTTTTCTATACCCAGTCTAAGAGCATTCTGATCATCATTACCTAATCTAATACCAAAGTTATAATTTAAAATAAAGTTAGCATTGGCCTGAAAATATATGCCACCATTTTCATCTGAGTACTTTAGATCAGTTTGTGTTAAGGTGTAAATACCATTTCCATCAAGTACTTCAAAAGGATTATTTAAATCTGGTTTTAAGAAGCCGTCCCATAAAGGCAACAAAGTACCATCATTATAACTTAAATTGTCATCTGTATAGGAACCTGGTATTGTATTGTAACGTTCGACAAGTTCTGTGCCTTCAACATTTTGCCAACTGCTGGTGTTATAATATTGTTTTTCTACATCTATACCAAATGCAACATTTAAACTATTACTAAGTTCTACTTGATTACCAATTCTAAAATAATCTCTATAACTTTCATTTGTATATGTCGGGTCTAGTTCTGTAAAGTATTCAGCAGTATTATAGTTTCTACCTATTGTGATATAATCATTTCTAATAGCAACATTGTATCTTTGTCCTTCTTGAACACAATCATTGTTTTGAGTAAAATCATAATCAAAACAGTTGTCATAATCATATTCGTATTCTGTAAATTTACCTACAATACTGAAGTCACCTGCATCTACATTAAACCTTGCTGTTTTGTTTTCGTAATTGTCTTCTTCGTCATTGTCATTACGAACACTACCCATACTATCTTTAACCATACTAAACTCTAACTGATCAACAGGAGCAATTCTAAAATAGTTTATTTCATCTTCTGCTCTAAGTGTTAGTCCACGTTCTATAGTGTCTTGTATTAGTACTGTTCCAGCCATACTACCTGAGCCGTATAAAACACCGTTAGCACCAGATATAACTTTTACTGTTTGACCACTAGCAAAGTCATGTCCAAAGTCATACCAACTTGCTCCAGGGTCGTTTGCTGGAATACCATTTACATAAACTGATGTATGTGATGTTTGAGCACCTCGCTCATTGTATCCTACAAAGCCACCATAGCCACCTGCATTCCAGGTAAAGGCTGGCGTAATAGCACTCATTAAACTACTGCTAGTAATTGGATTTGCTTTAATTGTTTTTTCTTGTTGTGCTGTCACAACAATTTCTTCTATTTCATCTGCAAATGCCCATGCAGTAAGAAGCGGTAAACATATTATAAATGTAATCTTTAATATGTGTTTGTGAAAAAATTCTTCAAAATTCATTTTATCTCCGTGACCATTAAGTCATAATAGTTTTAGTATTAATTATACACGAACAATATATTTTGTCAAGCATAAAAAAGAAGAAACCCCCAACTAATTGAGGGTTTCTAAAAGTGTTCAAAGTGGGAGGGTTTTGAACACTAGGGGGAACATGAGAGACCTACTTATCGATCAGTCTCCTCATGCAAGTTGACTCTGCCAATTGTTTCCAATTATCGAAATCCATCTTGGCCAAGTCAGCAATTTTAAGTACCATTCTTAAACTAAGTTCCCTAAGTCTAGCACTTTTCAAAACCATAAAGTCTACTATTTCTTTTTCAAATTCTTTACTAAAGCCATACTCTTTAAGCATACCGTCTCTAATAATTTGATTAATTCTAATAAACTTATCACTAGTAGTGTCCATTCCAAGATCTATATAATGACATCTACTCATTAATGCTTCTAAATGATCTTTAATCTTTTTACTTCTAACATTTTCAAAATTAACATTAGTAATAAAAATACAACCACCTTGGAATTCAAACCTATCAGGTATACCTTCTCTTCTTAAAGCCTGGGATTCTGCTTTCCAACTAATTGTTCTCTTTTTACCAGAGTCCAATACAGCCTTCAACATGTTCAAACAAACTTCGTCAAACAAAATACTGTCACAGTCATCAAATACTAGGATATCACCTTTGTTTGAATTGTTAAACAATGTTTGATACAATCCAATTGGAGTCATCGAACCTTTAACTACTTCAGTTCTTGGAGGTTGTCCAGCAAGTTTAGTCATTGAGTCATACTCATCAAGTATAGTTTCTACACCAAAACTTTTACCAACTCCTGGAGGGCCACTTACAATTAGTCCTCTTACAGTACCATTTGCTACTGCATCAGTCATTTGATCTAAAACAGCAAACCTACCTGCAATTCTATCCATTGCCTGTTGTTGCGTTTCTTTTTTCTTTTTAGTCTTCTTGACTGGCATTACAGAAATGTAATCTTCTTTACTAGCAGGTTCAACACTAAGTGGTGAGTCAACTAAAATTCTAACTCTTTTAGCATTTGGTCCCATTAAAGAACTACCATCTACAGTAACAAAAGCACCTTTCTTACCAAAGGTTAAGGGTTTTACTACTGGGAATACCGCATCTTTAATAGGTGCATTACGGTAAGTACCTTTTTTTATTTTTACAAAGTTTTCCATTTTTCCTCCCACGGATTAATTTAACTTATAAAACTATTATAACAAATTTTAAGTATTTGTCAACCTTCTATTAAGAAAAAATTGAGATTAAAATTAAAATTCCTAATACAACACCAAAGAATTCTCCAATACCTTGCGATGCTAGATCAAATATTTCACTAAAAGTCCAAACTATAGAACCTATTATTCCTAGTGTTGCTAAAAATGTTATCATATATTACTCCTATTTCCTAACTAACTATATATAGTATAGCATTTTTTGGAGTATTGTCAACCTTTTTATTGATTTATTAGGAGGGATTGATTGTGTTTTAAAATGGGCATCATGTCCCAATACATTTCATGTAGTTCTTCTATAGGTTTGTCATTAAGTTCTTTAATAACATCAGTAAACATATCTACTTTCTTTTTGGGGTCTGTTTCATTATCGTAATCTTCGTTCCAATAATTACTAAATGTTTTATAACCCATACCTTTAAGATGGTCTAAGGTGCCCGTACAACAATAAATTAGTTGTGGGTGTAAGTTTAGCATAGGACGAGTTGTTTTTTCTGTTATAAACATTTCTGTATGAAAAGGTTTCAAATAATTATTTAATTTTTCATCATTAAATTGATCTGCTAATGTATAACATTCTGAACTTTCAGTTGTAACAGTAAAATAAGAGTTCTCATATACATACCTGTAATCACCTACTTTATTCCAATCTCCACCGTCATCACCTGTCCAATCTATTACTTCAAATAAAGTATCAAATGCTGTTTGCCAATCACCTTTAATATCGCATTGTATAGGTAAAAGATCTAAAAGTTCTTGTGGTATAGAAAATTGTTCCATAGTATCTACATCTTTATAGTAATGAAAACTTGTTAATTTATCTGTTTCTATTAATCCTTTTTCCCACATTGACAACATAAACCTTTGCCTATGAGGTAACATATTTCTGTTGAAACAATTAAATTTATGCTTTCTTATTTCTGTAGGTGGCTCAATAGTAAATTTTAAATTATCATAATATCTTTTGTTTTTACCATATAATTCAAAACCAAAATGCTCATAACCACATTTAAACTTGCTATCATTAGGAGCATGTAAAGAATGCCATTTATTATATGAACTTTCTACTGTAGAACTTCCTGATAGGAATGTAATGTTTTCTAATGGTATATCATATTTTTTTGCAAATTTATGTATTGTACCTGCCCAATACTCACCATTAACTAACCATAAGGTACCTTCACTGGTGTACCTAAAGATAATATCTATTTCTTTAGATTGTTTTGGATTTGCTTTTAATTTATCTGTAAGATCTTTTGTTAAGGTAACTGTGAAGTCTTCAAAACTTTCTTTTGATCTTTCTTCACAATTCTGTAAATTGAATTCGTAGACTAGTCTATCACTATGTCTTCCATTCCTGCTGTTCTCAATCTCGTTATGTGTCCTATCTGCCATTGCTTTGTGTCCAATCCTTTCATTATGCCTAAGTATTTATTTCGTAAAAGGCTGAATTGGTTTACAAGGTGAGTTAGATCTATAACTGATTGTTCACCATCTACAAACTTATCTGCATCTCTACTGCTCAAAGTTCTATTATAGTTTTCTAAATATTTACGGAATGTTTTAGAACGTTCTCTGCGAAGTTCTATATTTAAATGTTCGAGTATTGCTTCAATCTCTTGTAGTTGATTGAAGCGAAACTCTGTCAGACCGGGTAGGGAGGCGGAGGCTTTCTCCAGACTCCCTTTGATCTTGACTTCCCATCTGGCTTCGTTCAATTCCTTTTCGTAATACTCGATTGCCGGAACTATATTACCTAAGTCTTGAACAATTTTATTATAATGGGTAGCCATTAATTATTCCCAATCCTCTTCGTCATCATCTTTTAAACCGAATTCAAAATGACTAATTAGTGCTGTCTTCATTACTGAATCAAACTGGTTAAGTGCATCTTCTACTTCTGATATATCTAACATATCATCAAATGTTCTTACAATTTCTTCAGCAACATGAAGTCTTTCTTTTACTGAAATGTATGGTTTAATACTATCCCATACATTATAAAGTAATTCAGTTTCAGGATTCATCTGAATATTCCTCCATTTCTGGCTCTAATACTTCTGGTTCAATATCTTCTGGCACACCTTCTTGTGCTATAGGATTTTGACCCCATTCATCTAAAATTACTTGAAGTTTATCATCAGTCCAACCTTTTCTGAACTCTTTGATTTCCTCACCAGTAACTGGTGATACATAAGAAAGTTTGTTACCCGCTTTAACCACAATGCCTTTTGCTTCTAACATTTCTAACATACCACTATAAGGGTCCATTCCTGTTTCATATGGAATCTTGATTTGCACACCTTCAAAAGGTTTGCTATATCTGGACTTCATAACTTTACAGGCGGCTCTTATACCTTGTACTGTAGATGTTTTGTTTCCATCCTCGTCTTCTTTTAATTTTAGTTTCTTAATTGCTACAACAATACTACTTGCATATATAAAACCCTGCCCGCCTGATATTTTATCATCAGGGTCAAACATGTCTTGTGATGCATAAGTATGGTTTGTTGCGACAATACCTATTGGAAAGGGTGCTATTTGGTTAACTGTGTTTCTAACTAAAGACGCCAATGCCTTTGGTTTTCTACCCATATCTCCTTTCATATCACCTTTCTCAAATTGTGTTACGTCTGTAGGCGTTAATAACATACCTAAACTATCAATCACAAATAATAACTTAGGCATTTCTTCGTAAGGAAGATCTCCATAGTTATTTTTATAATCTTTCATAAATTCACTTATTGCTTTAGCAACATCGTCAATCATTGAAACACTAATTTTTAATAGTTTTTCTGGTGACGTATCTACATCTAATGCCTGTAGCCATTGTTCATCCAATGCATTTTCAGAGTCAAATAATACTACTTGGCATCCTTTATCTTGTGCATTTTTTACAATGTTTCCAGAACATATAAACGATTTACCAGAACCTGATTCACCTGCAAATACACTAACTTTACCTAGTGGGATACCTCCATTGAAGTCCCCACTTATTAGGTAGTCTAATGTTTTGTTACCAGTGCTGATCCAATCCTTTGGGTCATGGAAACCAGCACTAATACCTGAAATGCTTTTAGTTAAACCGGTTCTGAACTTTGTTAAGTCAAATGGTTTTTGCATAATTTCTCCTTAAGACTGACGGTTACGAATCATTGCAAGAATGTCATCTGCTGATTTTTTACCAGTATCTGCTTCTGCTGTTGCAGGTGCAGGTGCAGGTGTTGTTTCAGCAACAGGTTCAGTTACAGTTGCTTCTGCTTGTGCAGGAGCAGTTACAGGAGCCACACTCTCTGTTGCAGGCTGTTGTACTGCTGGAGCAGGTTGAGCCGATGCCACTGTTGATTGTGTGCTTGTTCCTGTATCAAGTCCATAGGGTTTGAAAAAGTTACCCCACCTTGCAGGGTCATATAATTCACCATCTACACTTGCCTGGAACATTTCTGCTATTGCTTGAACACCTTCTGCAGTTGGTTTAGCAGGAAGAAATTCATTTAAATTAAATAATCCAAAATTATCAATTGCCGCAAGTTGTTCTTCAGTAAGAGCACTTTCTTTTCTTGCCCACTTACTTGTGGAATAGTCTGCGTATTGACCTTTTGTAGTTTTTGCTAAACGGAAATCAGTACCTGCAACATAGTCTGTTGGGAGGTTTTCCATTTCTGGGTCCATAAGTGCTGATTTGATTATGTTAAATATTTGAGGACCAATTACAAATCTTCTAATTGGATTCTCTGGTGCAGTTTCATCTAAAGGATTTTCATTTACAAACCCTTGGAAGATGTAACTTCTTTTTTTCCAATACTTTCTGCCCATGTCTTCTAAACTTGGATCTTTAAACCAAGGACGTACCTCAGTTAATACTGGACAATTTTCACCAAACATTTCCATACAAGGAACTTGTACAGTAGTTGGTTTTTGATCGCCGCCTACAACTCCAGGGAATGTAAGTCTGATCATTTGTCGTTCAACCCAAAAGAACGTGTTGTTTGGATCTGAGTCAGGTAAGAACCTTAGTAAAGTACTACTACCTTCGTCTATGTTCCAAAATGGGTATATTGCGTTATCGCTTTGAGCTTGGGAATTACCTTTGGAATTGCTTTCCATTGATTGTAATTTTGCTCTTATTTCTGCTAATGAGGCCATGATATTTTCTCCTATATTTGCCATGTTCGTAATACCTTCTGTGTTTAGGGTATTACTATTTTTCTATTATAATGCCAAGATGTAAAAAAGTCAACACCTTTTTACAACTATTGGTAAATTATTTTACCAACAAATTTATTTATCTATAAAGTACTATATTACTCTACAAATTGGTCAATAAATGCTTCATATGACTCTTCAACGTCAACAGGAGCAGTTTTTACATTGTGCTGACCTGCACTTAGTAAACAACTTTTAATAGTACCATATTCGAATTGGTTAAGTTGCCCACCAGCACTAATTTTACTACTAATGCTATGTAAATAATTTGACAATGTATTGTCTTCTGCTGAGTAACCTAATTGGCTAACTTGATACCCAAGTTTACCATGTGGTGTATCAAAATCAACAATATCATTTTCACTCAATAAATCTTTGATATTTGCAAAAGTTTCTGATTCTACTGCCTTAACAATTTTATTTTCAAAACTTTGTTTTCTACTCGTCATTGCTTTTAGGCTATCCATAACGTTTGCAACTTTTTCATCAAAATGTGTTTCTGTAAATTTGCTTTCTAAATCTATATCATCTTGTAGTATTTCTACATTATTATAATTTAATACTGATTCTACTGCGTTTGAATAACTCTTGACGCCGCTTAATCTTTTTAAATTTGTTTTAATATCATTAATGTTTTCTATTGCCATAGTTACAAATTCTTCATTTGTTTCATTTACTAGATTTGCTTTTCTAACATAATTTACAAATTCTTTTAATTTTTTAAACTCTCTTGACATTTCTGTAATTGCTTCACCTATTTCGTCAAAAGTTTCTCCGCCATTGTGCAAATGCCTTGCCATTGCTCTTGCGGCTGACAAATTGTTTTCTGCCATCTTGAATTTCTCTTCTCCACGTTGTATTAATATACTGTGGATGTTTCTGCCTCTAGCACCACGTACTTCTTCGTTTACTTCTTTATTATGTCTAACAATTATTTTTACATTGTCTGCTAGTGGTTGATAACTGGACTTTCTGCTACCAGTCATTTTACCTAAACTTGCTTCAGTAACACTTTCTTTATTCTGTTGTTTTTTAATTGCCTTCATATGTCTCATGTATTTGTCATAAGGTGTTTCATCCTTAGATATTTTTTCTATATCTTTTTGTTGTGAAGGGCCTTTGCTTTTTAGCATTCTGTCTGCCAAATCTTTTTCAGTAGATTTGCTGTAAGGTACTGCTGGTGCTTTACCGTCTTTGCCTAATTCTTCAGATACATACCTTTTAAAATCACTTACATATATTTCATGTCTTTGACTTGCAATGTTTGATTTTGGTTTGTCTCTTGAAGTTTTCATTTCCCAATCATAATAATCTTGGAAACTTAACGGAGTGTGATCACTATAGCCAGGCATCATGCCAACACTCGTTTGGAAAGATACTATTTTCTTTTCTTCTAAATCTACACTAGCATTTACAGTTTGATTGTTTTGCGATCCCGATAAACCTTGATCTCTTTTACCTGCAACATAATCTGCTAGTATTTTACCACCATATATAGCGGCGGCTACACCTGCCGCTGGTATACCATATTTTGCTATAATAGGGCCTGCTTTTTTAATTGTTTCTGGAGTAAAAGCATTTCCAACTGCTTTACCTAACCAACTTATTGCACCTTGTGTGGTATCTAATTCACCATCGATTGCGTCAGCGGCAATAGTTGTTGTTATAGGTCTTTTTGCACCTTGTTTTAAAATTTGTCCTAAAAGTCTTACGCCGGCGTAAATAGGATTTTCATTTAGATTTTGTTCTTCAGTTACAATTTTACCATCATCACAATGCTCACAACCTTTTGCATCACAGTCTTTACAAAGTTCACATTTGCAATCTGACATATCTTTGTCACATGCTGTACATTTATCTTTAGTATTTTCTTCTAAGCCTGATAGGCGTCTTAATATATTTAATTCTTCATTCATATCAATCTCTTGTCTACGAGCAACGTCTATTTCTTCTCCTTTAGGTTTTAACTGTTTGTCAAATACTCTAAAGTCAAAAGACAATAAACTATCTTGTGCTAATTCTTTTAATAGATTTCTTAAATTATGATTTGCAAAATCTTCACTGGTTTGCATTGATATTTCTTTTTCCATGTCATCTACTCTAACTAAAACATTAGGTTCATCACAGACAAATCTTGTACCCTCTTGTGGGTCAATTACAATTTTACCTTCTTTATTAAAAGACCTTATATTCAATCCATGTCCTTTTAATAAATTAAATATTTTTTCTGAAATATCTTTATAATTTGTTGCCATACAAGTATTTATCAGATTATGCCAATTGGCATAGGATCATCATAGTCATCATCGCCACCAGTAGAATAAAGCGAATCTACACCCAAACTGTTATTGACTGCATCATATACTTCGTCTTCAAACGTACTTACATAATCTATTACTCTAACAGCAATCATCATACTCATTACCAAGTCATCTGAGTCACCTGGTCTGGCCGCAAAACTATTACCCTTTGCAACAAAATTTTTAAATTCTGATAAACAAGCCTTACTATTAATAATAAGTTTATCGTTTTCTATAAGTCTTTTCATGTTTATACATGATTCCACTTTAACTTTATGTGTTGTGTGGAAGCCACGTCTACCTGTTTTACCTTGTATTCTTTTAGGTTCGTGTAGAAAGTCACCAGGAAAAGCATCTTCTCCAGTGTCTCTGATTACCACAAGTGCGGCCTCTCCAATTGCATTGTTTTCAACTGTCCAATATATAGTATGAGCACCTTGTTCCTTTATAAAATGCATTACTTCTAACATGACCTTTATCTGCCCTTCTATAGGCGTTTTGTTATGGCACCATTCGCCTACCTGTATCATAGAGGGAAGTTCCACAATCTGTATAGCGGCATTATCGCCGCCTGTTCCTGTACTTGGATCTAGTGTTACCACATAGATGTGTTCTGGACTAGGATACTTGAACCAACGTACATGACCCATTTTCATAATTGGATCTTTACCTGTAAGTTCTAATAGTTTTAATTGATTGATGAGTGTTTCATCATAGATAACAAATTCACATTCGTGTTCACGTTTAAAACGTTCTGTACCTATTCTACCTCTTTCTTCTATTGCCCAGTTGGCATCTCTATCAGGATGTTCGTCCCATTTTGCTAATAAAGGTTTAAATCCATTTACACCTACATCTTGCTCATTACCATGTTCATCAAACATTTTATTTGCAGAATTCCATATACTAGCAAATGTGTCTTCATCTGAGTTTGGTGTACTTGTAATTATACATTTACCACCTGTTGCTAGTGTTGGAGACAATGCAGTCCAAAACTCAGCCGCAATACGTGGTGGTACAAAGGCAAACTCGTCTAAGTAAACTAAGGTTAATGACATACCCCTACCAGTATTTTCAGTGGTAGTTGCACTAACTATTCTACTTCCATTATCAAATGTCATAGAACCTTTATTGTATTCTGTTACACCTGCTCTAATATGATCAGGAACACTTTCGTATGCATATCTAATACGTTGCATAATTTCAAAAGCACCAGCCGCCTTATGAGCCGCAACTAATATTGTGCTGTCTGGTTTAAACATGGCATACCACAATAAGTATCCTGCCGCCACAGTGGTTTTACCCATCTGTCTGCCCAGCATATTAATACTGTATCTGTAATTATTGTAGTTTTCTATTAGATCTAACTGATATGCAAAAGGATCAAAATCTATACCGCCTTTTGTAGGATGCTGTATTTTTACATGATTAGTCATAAAATACAGAGGACCATTCACAGGATCTGCACAATTCTTAAAATCTTGTAGAGAATCTGGTGTATATGCGGTTTTACTATAGCCTTGTTTGACCAGACTGGTATCTGCTGTTCCTCTTGCCATAATAGTATTTATGTGGTATTGAAGTTAAGAAATGCTTTTTTTAAGTTTATCTTTTATATAATTAATTAAAACTTCTTTATCTGTTGAATATTTTGCATCTTGTGGGGATATCACAGTAACTTCTTTATCTTGCGGATGATCATGATCGCTACATTCACAATCGTCGATACATGCATTACATACATCGCATTTATCATCATCATCTTTGTCATAAGGATCAGCATGTTTTTCTTTATGATCAGGGGACAGTAAAACATCTTCCTGTTCTGGCTCTTCATCATGTGCTGATGCTTTTTGATCATTATACATATCTTTTGGTAAAGTTAGTCCTGCAAGTTTAAGTACATCTGCTAAATCTTGCATTGTATCACCTGCCGCTTCAATACTTACTGAGCCTTTATCTGTATTTTTATGCTGTTTAAACTCTACTGAACCTTCTACTTCAGGTTCTGCACTTACAATACCGTATGCATCACTCATTGCTTCTTTAACTACAGAATTATCTTCTTCTACAGATTCATATCTTACCATTCTATCATATTCTTCTTGAGTCATTCGTAGAGCCGCATTTACGTTAGCAGTTTTTCGCCACATTCTCCAAAATGCTTCAGCATACATCTCACCAACCTGTCTTTTTAACATGTTGTATTGATCGACAGCCTTACTGTCCTCTGCTGGATCGTACTCGTATTCTTTTAAAATATGATTTATTTTCATTATCTACTTCTTGAACCGTGTTGTGCAATATTATCTACTTGTTTGGCCTGTTCTGCACCTCTACCCATATTAGGCATTCCTGTAATTGCATCATACATAGGTCTTAAATTATCACCCATTAATTCGTCTTTACTAGGATAGTTGCGGAAATAATCTGCACCTTTTTCTGCTTTAATTTTTTCTAGTTCTTTTAAAAATGCTTCGTTAAATTCTTCACCAAATCCAAAATCTTTTGCATCTATTCCATCTTGTTGAGCTTCGTAGTGTTCCATACTTTCATCATTTAGTAAAGCATCTTCTTCACTTACTTGTCTGTCTTGATCATTAGCAAGTCTTTCTGCTTGAATATCTGCTTCTACACGTCTTGGTTCTTTAACACCATAACATAGAACTCTTTCGTGATCTATACCTAAATTTACTGCTAACCAAACTTCTAAAATTCTTTCGTTAACTGGGTATTTTAAAACTACATCTGTGCTACACACTTCTGATGTAAAATTGGCATTTTTTGCTCTTTGGAATTCCACTGGATTTTCTTGAATTGGAGCTCTTTGAAATGGAGATGCACTGACAAAATTATATTTTGCTAAACATTTTTCTAACATATCCATTTGATCTGCACCACAGTCGTGTGCAAGTTTAACTCTATAAGCATATTCTTTTTTAAATGATTCTGCTATATAATTCTTTAATTCCATATTATAACTCCAGTTAGTATACTTATTTATCATTTTAGTTTAAAAATACCCATCAAAAATTATTATGCTTAATTTGAAAAAATGTTGCTGGACTAAATTACTCTGGGGATGAATCTTTAGTATTAATAATTTTTAATAGTTCGTTTCTATCAAATACTGTTGCTTGAACTGACTCTGCTTCGTTGCCTTTATTATCAAACTTATCTATTCTTGCCTTTTTCAGCATTAAATCTATCTGCTGTAACTTTGCTTTTGTTTTAGCATCACTGGCATCTAAGGCTATTTTTAACATATTACTTGCTTCTGCAAATACTTTGCCGGCCGCCATATCACTGACATTCATTCCTAAATTCATAAGTTGCTCGTAACTGTCTATGGCCTTTTTGGCTATATCGTTCATTTCAACTTCGTGATCTTCTAGACCTTTTATTTCTTTAAATGCTAAATTTATCTTTTCACTTACACTTAAGGCACCTTTAACTTCTTCTATGGTTTCCTGAGTTTCTTCTACAGTAGGTAATGTTTCCTGTTGAGTAACTTCTTCAATAGGAGGCAGATTAAATTCTTCTTCTAGTTTCTTAGTCATACTTCTATTTATTTGATTCTAGGCTTAGAAATTCTTTTTTTCGCCTTACGAGGTTTCTTATTAGAAAATATTTGATCTTCGTTGATTACTTTAAATCGTATGCCTTTACGTTTGCACCACTCTTGTGCCGCTGTCCACTTAGCCGCATTTATTACTGTTTGAAGTTTTTGTCCCTGTGATCTAGCACTTTCCATTGTGGTCTGATTACGAGGTTTAATCTCTATTAATTCTACATGTGGATTTTCATTTTTATCTACATATTGTATCATAAAATCAGGCACATAATTTGTATAGTTTCCTGATACCGGATGTCTATATGGAATCTTTACATTTTCACTAGCCCATTTTGTAATATTAGGATGATTATCACACATACGCATAAATGCTAATTCCCAACTACTTCTATAGGTAGGATTTCTATTACCAACAAATTTTTGTTTGTTGACTACTTCATATTTTCCTGTAGCGAATTTGCCCATATTAGGCCTTGATTAATTTAGCAACTTTACTTCTTGAATTATCTATTGTAGTTTTTAGGTCAACTTTATTACCTGCTGGACGTACAGCATTCATGGCTTCAAATGCATCTACACTTAATTTTAAAACATCTGCATTCATATCAAAATAACTAGTTGGATCTACATTTTGTACATTTGATATTTGTATGAGAACTTTTGCCATTGCATTAGCATTGGATTTACCAAAACCTATAGCAACTAATTTTGTTTTTATAACATCTAATTTTTGAGGATCTATAGCAACTTCCTTTACTTTAGCCAAATCTGCAAGAATTTCAGAACTTGCCTCCGGAAGAGGAAATTTAACACTGGCGTTCTCTAGATATGCTTCTAATTTTCCTGCTGTGAATTTGTAATTTATTTCACTGCCAAATGTTTCGTATAAAGATGTACTCATTAACTGTCTCCATTATCTTTTGAGGGTCTAGTTACTGCATTTGCTATTCCACTAACTACACTATCAATGAGATCATTTTCTACTTTTTGTTTCCAATCACCATATGTTGGTTTGACTCCAACAGCACTTTCTAAAGCATCACCTAAAAATCCGCCCACAGTATCACCTAAATTATCTTCTAACCAATCACCTATAGGATCACTTGGACTTTGTAGAGGTTGTGCAGATCTAGGTCTTGTACCAACACCCGGTAAACTGTTGCCTGATTTATTACCAAGAAACGCAAAGTCTGTTTCAGTTTCAAGTGATATAGGTTTGAGATTTTCTTCGCCTGGTAAAGTAAAGTCGCCTATATCTTCAAATCTATCTAAATCCACAGTTGCTAAATCAAAATTTACAATATCGAATGTAGTAAAGTTTTCATATACCAATTGAAGTTGGAATTCCATAAAGTCACTGGAAGCATAATCTATATTTTTTGGAGCAAATGATTTAATCATGGGTTTCATTATACTATACTGAACACCTTTACCGCCGGCATACAAAATATAATCTACACGTTCAAAAAAGTTTTGATCAATTTGTAAATTTATACCTGCTTCGTTACTGTTAAAGTTTCCTTTAGCACCAAAGCCTGGTGTAAGTTCTTCTGTCATAGGCGTATAGAAACTGATATCTCTATTACCAAACGTATTTTTATTTCTAGGGTCCATGTGTAGATATGCAAAATATTTCATTAACACGGTTAACCATTCATTATTTACTGTATCAAAAACAGTAATATCTACAGGATTATAAGAAACACCAGTAGTAATATTTCTTTTCTTATTGAAATTGTTTTTTTCTTCTATATTAAATTCTACCGAAGGAAGTTGAGCAGTTCTTACCAAACTGCTCATACTTGTTTTAAATGTTAGATTCTCATTTCCTAATAACTGTAACACATTCCTGTTGAATATGAAATTAACATATCCTTGGAACTGCTGTCTAGGAGGATTAACTTCAGGTCTAAATCTGTAGTTATTCCTAAAGTCTCTAGCATAAAAATTGTTTACTGTATTTTTACCAGTAAAACGTGTATATTTCACTAGAGTACTCCGTTATTATACTATAACGCCGCTATTATCTGCTAGTGTGTTATCATCAGGGAACGGATTACCCGCTTCAACTCTTCCATTAACATCATTATCGCCTTGGAAGTGTGTTGCGTTATCATAACGTATCATCATAGTAACAGTCTGTTGTTCGTTAGAACTATAGTCTGCTTCACTGTAATCTGATTGTGTTAAGAAACACCCTTCTAAGAACCAAACTTCACTAGCACCTGCATTAACACCGTCTAATACTTCAATTTGCATATCAAATTTATAGTCGGAACCTGCGGCTGGTGTTGTTTGTTGGAAATGGTTAAGTTGTCTTTGTACCTGTGCACCTACCAACTTAGCAACCTTATTCTGTATATCATCCCTAATTGTTACACTAATTGGGTCCCAAGTATGTTTACCTTGTAAATAAGTTCTTGAGTTGTAACTATCAATAACTACTTCCTCATAATTTATTTTAGGTCTTACAACACTTTGAACATTCTGTGTTAGTGAAACAGTATTAGTTGAACCACCAAAGTTGTTTAGAAAACTTACACGGAATCTATACTTTAATTTAGGCATTAAGATGCCAGAAGTACCAGTTCCTGTAGGTACACCAAACTTACTTTTGGTTTCTGTTGTTGCTGATGATGTTGCCATTTTTTACTCCATTTGTTCTTTATGAACTAATTATACGAATATTTATCATCTTTGGGTCAATTTAATTAAC